>JACCDP010572097.1_pt1 | contig 17819 bp, 14 predicted proteins | sample 7445841 | NCBI WGS metagenome assembly JACCDP01 (sample SAMN15323441, study PRJNA562643) | freshwater metagenome | isolation source: river surface water | place: USA:Blue River Watershed | collected 2017-08-17
CGACCTCCGCCGTGTAAAGGCGATGCTCTCCCAACTGAGCTAAACATCCCTTGGGCCTACGCGTGCTTACTTAATATATCAAAAGGCGTTTTTTTAGTCAATGAAAAAACCTAGAAAATGCTAGTCCTTAATAACCTTTTTTACCAAGCAATCTGAACATATTTCGTTTGTATATTTCCACTCCAGGTTGATTAAACGGATTGATACCTAGTAGGTATCCAGAATAGGCTACGGTTTTCATAAAGAAATATAAAAGATGACCAAGATGGTGGGCATCCATTTGATCGAGTGTAATAAGAATCACTGGAACTTGGCCTTCTTCTACGTGGGCTTGAAGCGTGCCTAGATATGCTTTTTCGTTTACAAAGGATAAAGGTCTACCAGCAAGATAATTTAATCCATCCGCATCATTGACACTTAGGGGAACCGTTAAGTCATAGGTTGGTTTTTTTACAAAAAGGACCGTTTCAAATAAAACCGGTGAACCATCTTGAATGAATTGGCCAACACTATGTAAATCTGTGCTAAAGGAGACCGACCCAGGTAATAGACCTTTATTCTCTTTACCTTCTGATTCAGCAAAAAGTTGTTTGAGCCATTCAGCAATCATGGCAAATTGTGGTTCATAAGTCACAAACATTTCAACAGCTTTTTCTTGATAAAGTTGATGCCTTGCAATGGCATATTGTAAAGCAAAATTCGTATCAATTTGACTATTGCTATAGAGATCCATTGCTTCTTTGGCACCTGCCATGAACGCTTGAATATCAATACCTGCAGCGGCAATTGGTAGCAACCCCACTGCTGTTAAGACCGAATAACGTCCACCAATATCATCGGGTAAATTAAACGTTACATAACCTTCTTGTTTAGCGAGTGAACGTAAAGCGCCTTTTTCTTTGTCAGTCGTTGCAAATATCGCTTTTCTAGCCTCTGCAACACCAATTTTCTTTTCTAATAAATCCTTTAATAATCTAAATGCAATGGAGGTTTCGGTCGTGGTTCCTGACTTTGAAATGACGTTGATTGCGAATGTCTTGGTTGCGAGATAATTTAATACTTGCTGTGTGTAAGTAGGGGAAAATGTTTGACCTAGATAAATTACTTCTAACGATTTTTCTTTGTTAGGCATTAGCCCTTGGATCGCTTCAATAACGGCTCTAGCACCAAGATAAGAACCACCAATGCCACAAACAACAAGCACTTGGAATCGTTCGCGAATCATCTTTGCAGTTTTTTGAATTAAAGAAAATTCTTCTTGATCAAATTGTTTTGGCCATTGATCCCAACCTAAAAAATCTCCACCTGGTCCTTTTTTTGTTGCTATTAAATCAGTGATGCGATTGATACGATCTTGGTAGTCCTTCCATGATCCTTTCAGTTTTGTATGGGTTAAGTTAAGTGACAGCATAAGCTAGTCCTCCAATTTCTTTTTTTGTTCGGCAATCCAAGTCGGCAACATGGTCTTGAGGGGTGAAAAATCAATTTCATGTGGTGGAACTTTGAACCAAAAAGGATGAGCTTTATCAGTGAGTTCATCTTTCTTAATCAAGCGTTTAATTGATAATTTTAAATGCTGTGTCGCCGGATCGATCGCGAGAACTTTAACTCTGACATATTCTCCAACAATTAAATACGTTTCAATTCTTTTAACGTAATCGTCTGAAATTTCCGAGATGTGAATTAAACCTTTTTGACCATTTGGAAAACCGATAAAAGCCCCATAGGTCTGTATATCAATGACTTTGCCAACGATTATTTCATCGATTTGATAACTGCTCTGATTCATCATTAGATTAGTTTCTCTAGAAGAAGAAGGTCATCCTCGGTAACCACTTTGAAATTCATACGGCTTCCCATGACAACATGGACTTTCTTACCCATTAAAAATAACAAACTTGCATCATCGATAGCAGTCTTAATTTTTAATTGACGAGCGTGTTCATGGGCTTCTAATATGGTTTCAAACTCAAAGGCTTGCGGGGTTTGAGATAAATAAATATCGTTTTTTCCAAGATAATTATTCAATGTTGCTTTATCATCGACAACAAATAAGGAATCATTGATTTGTCTTGCAAGGGTCATGGCAGGATAATTCTTTAGTTTTGAAATAAGAGCATCCACCAAAACAGCACTGATCATCGGTCTAGCGACGTCATGAATTAAAACATAATCTGGTTTGATATGAAGTTTGGCATATTGCAATCCTAAGTAGGATGATTCTTGACGCGTTTTTCCTCCGGCAACAACATGGATCGTTTTTAATTTTGAGTACGGTTTTATTTCATCTTGAACTTGGGAAATAAACTTATCGTTTATGACTAAAATGATTTGGTCAATTTTTTTATGTTTAATAAAAGTCTCTAAAGAAAATTGATAAAGTTTCTTTTTACCCAATTTTAGAAATTGTTTGGGTGTGACCCTTGATTTAAGTCTAAGGCTATCTCCGGCCGCTAACAAAATTGCCGTTATCATTATTTTTTAACTTCCTTGAGTGCAAGTAATTCACTAATTGCCATTTGTTGAATGTTTAACTTAACAACCTTTTCCAACAAAGAATTTGCAGAGTAATCTGCTTCACAGACAAAATTGACTCTTTCATCTTGAATCAAAAGTTTAGCCTTTTCAATATGACCTTTAGAATAAACTGCAATTGATTTTCCGCCGTGTTCTTTGGCCATTAACATTGCAGGTACATCGGTTAATCCATCACCGATGTAAATTAGATTTCGATATTTAATTCGCTTTTCTTTCGTTCTTTCATTAACCTTATCATCCTCGGATTGGTTTAATATCCCTTTGGCAATGCGAAAGAAATATTGTGTCTTCATCGTGTAATTAATTGCAATTTTTGGCCAAATAGCTTCCTTTGAATCAGGAGAAAATAAGAATTCACAGCCAAATATTTTGGTAAATTCCTTGGCAATTTTTGTCCCTTCGATGATTTCTTTGGTGCCCGAGGTAATAATGTAGTGTTCAACTTCAACGCCTTGGCTTTCTGCGAAAACTCTTAATCGTTTAAACCAAGTTTCTAAACCTGGGAAAAATTTAACTGAATTTCCGAGGGAATACAAATATTCTTTGGTTAATTTAATCCCTCTTTTTTTACTTTCTTCAATCATCATGTACATATATGAGAGGATCTTTTCCATACCGGACTTAATTGAATTTTGATTGGTCTTTTCCCAAAATTCTTCTGGTTTCATTCCAAGAGAAGGTATAAAACTAAAGTTTTGTAAATCTTCGATCGCCAATGTACGATCAAAATCATAAATGATTCCAATGATAGGTTTTTTCATAAGCTTATTTTACCATAAATCAATTTATCAAGAGATAAACTTACGCTTATATGCCGATTTATTTAGTTTTTGTGATTAATTTTTTTACCCTAGAAAAATGGAAAAAAAATATAGTTATGTTATAATTTTACCGTTATGGAACCCTTGGAAATTCTCGGCTTAGTGGTGATCGTAATCTTTGCAATATACCTTGTTTTATCGGTCTTTTTTGCATTCCAAATGAGAAGTTTTTACACCCAATTATCCAAAAGAAAAGATGCAATTGATGTTTTAACCGCTCAAAAATATGATCTTTTAAGAATGATCGGTAAATTATTTGTTCGCCACCAGATTGATGTCCCACAAGAGTTTATTCTTTCTAAAAGACCTCGCTTTGAAGACACCTTACAAAATATCAAGGATACAGAACGTACCATTGTAAAGAGTTTTTTGGTACAAACAGCACAAGCACTCTTTTACTATGGTGAACAAAACCAAGCTTTATCCGTGAACCCGGAATATGTTTCCTTGAAAAAATCTTTAGCAGAAGTTGATGAGTTGTTTCGTAAACAAGTTGCAATTTATAACGCTTTGGCCACGAACTATAATTGGTGGCAAAAATTTCTTTTGTATCGCTGGGTAACCATTCTATTTAGACACCAAAATAAAGAACTAATTTCATAAAAAAGAGGAATTAAATATGAAAAAACCTGTAATTCTTGTCATCATGGATGGCTATGGTATTCGTAAGGAGACCTATGGCAACGCGATTGCGAAAGCAAAGAAACCCAACTTAGATAAATACTTTGCCAAATACCCTTACACGCAAATCCAAGCCTCTGGCCTTCAAGTTGGATTACCCGAAGGTCAAATGGGTAACTCTGAGGTAGGGCATCTTAATATCGGTGCAGGTAGGATTGTATATCAATCCTTGACACTGATTGATCAAGCAATCAAAGATGGAAGCTTTTATCAAAATCCAAAGTATTTGGCTGCAATGCAATGGGCTAAATCAAAAGGTAAAAAGTTACATATTGTTGGTCTAGTCTCTGATGGAGGAGTTCATTCTCATTTGACCCATTTACAAGCCATTATCAAGCTTGCTGCCAAACAAGATGTTCCTAATGTCTACTTCCATGCGTTGATGGACGGTCGTGATGTTGCGCCTCAACTTGGTGAAGGTTATATTCAAACTTTACTCCTAACAATGAAAGAATATAAAACCGGACAACTTGCCTCCATTGGGGGTCGCTATTACGCGATGGACCGAGATAAGAATCTTCAACGGGTTGCAAAAGCCTATGATGTGATGGTTGAACATCGCGGACTAAGCTTTAAGGACTATCGCCAATATTTCAAAGACCAATATCTTAATTTACCTAAAGAGGGTAAAGACCCTAGCGATGAATTCTTAATCCCTGCTTATGCAGAAGGGGTACAAGGTAAGATTGAAGATGGTGATGCCGTTATCTTTATGAATTTTAGACCTGATCGCGCGATTCAGTTTTGTACACTTTTGACCAATCCAAGTTTTTATGCAAATCCTCCGATTAAAGATGGCAAACCATCATGGGTTGCATATCAACCAAACAAACCACTTAAAAACATCATGCTGGTACAAACCATGAAGTATGCCGATTCTGTAAAAGGAGAAATTGCTTTTAAGTTACCGAGTTTAGACAACACACTTGGCCCATGGTTAGCTTCACATGGCAAAACTCAATTAAGAATTGCGGAAACTGAAAAGTATCCTCATGTAACATTCTTCTTCGATGGAACTATCAATTATGATGGTGTAGAAAAACCTGAATTACCTGGGTCAAGAAGAGTTTTAATCAACTCACCCAAAGTCGCAACCTATGACCTACAACCAGAGATGAGTGCCTACCAAGTTCGAGATGCGCTCATTAAAGAACTAAATAAAGGTGACCTTGATGTGGTGATTATTAATTACGCTAACTGCGACATGGTAGGACATACAGCAGTTGAAAAAGCTGTTGTTAAATCGGTTGAAGTCGTGGATGAATGTGTTGGATCGATAATTGATTGGTGTGATCGCAATGGTGGCAAACTTATTGTTACTGCTGACCATGGCAATGCCGATCAAATTTTAACCGATGATGGTAAACCCCATACCGCCCATACCACCAACTTAGTTCCAGTTTGCATTAACATTCCTGGTCTTCGTTTAATGCCAACAGGTGGCAAACTAGGTAACCTTGCTCCAACCATCCTAGATTTACTAGGATTAGAAAAACCTATTGAAATGACCGAAAAAAGTCTTATTATTAAGTAAATGCATTTGCATGGAGGCATAAAAAAATGACAAAAGTGCTAAAATTTAGTGAATATCCCCTTCAATTACCTAAATTCCCAAAACTTGAAAAGAAGTTCAATCTTTTAATATCTGAATTTGAAACCGCAGCTAATGCTCAAATTCAACGTCGAATTATGAATAAAATTGGTAAATTTTTTGATGAAATTCAAACCGATTTCACGATTATTACCACTCGTCATTCCATTGATACCCGCGATGAAACGTATAAAAAAGCAAATGACCTTGTCAATGAAGTTGGCCCGATGGTTCAAGGTTTAGGCAATCGTTACTCTAAAGCTGTTTTAGCAAGTAAGCATCGTGTTGAATTAGAAAAATTAGTGGGTTCCTTTTTATTCAAAAAATTAGAACTTGCAGCGAAGACCTTTGATCCAAAGATTCTCCAAGATTTACAAGAAGAAAACAAATTAACCACCGAATATGATGCTTTAATGGCAAGTGCTCAAATTCCCTTTGATGGCGGAACTTATAACTTATCCCAAATGGGTAAATTCGCCGTTAGCAAAGATCGTGATATTCGTAAACGAGCCAGTAAGGCTGTTGAAAACTGGATGGCTGAAAAAGAACAACCCCTTGCAGATATTTACTCTAAACTCGTAACGTTAAGACATGGGATGGCAAAGAAACTTGGCTACCCATCATTCACCCATATGGCTTATGACCGCATGGGAAGAACGGACTACGGACCTAAAGAAGTAAAAGCTTATCGAGATCAAATTTTTGAATCCGTTGTCCCGCTATCTAATAAGTTGGTGCGCCAACAAATTAAACGAATCGATGTCCCAGCACCAAAGTTTTACGACTTAGCTATCCAATTCAAAGATGGTAACGCCACTCCCAAAGGGGACAAAAATTATTTAGTCAATGCTGCTTTAAAAATGTACAGCAAAATGGGGCAAGAAATTGGCGATTTTTTCCAAGCAATGGTCAATCAAGAATTATTAGATTTAGAAGCAAAACCTGGTAAACGCGGTGGTGGCTATATGACCTTCTTCCCACGTTATCAAATGCCATTCGTCTTCTCAAACTTTAATGGTACAGCTGGCGACGTTGATGTTTTAACGCATGAAATCGGTCATGCTTTCCAAGGATTCATGTCTAGAAAAATTAAACCAGTTGAATATCGCGATCCCACAATGGAAGAAGCAGAAATCCACTCCATGTCTATGGAATTTTTTGCCACCCCCTATATGGAATCCTTTTTCAAGGAAGACAAAGATAAATATTTATTCGGTCATTTAGAAGGGGCTATTAACTTCTTACCATATGGCGTCACCGTAGATGAATTCCAACACTGGGTTTATGAAAATCCAACAGCCACCCACGATCAACGATGCGCAAAATGGCGTGAAATTGAAATGAAGTATACGCCTTACAAGAAATATACAGGTTTCCCACTTTATGAAAAGGGTACACGTTGGATGCGTCAATCTCATATTTATGGTGCTCCATTTTATTACATCGACTATACCTTAGCTCAAGTGATTGCGCTTCAATTCTTAGGATTAATGAAGAAAAATCATGACAAAGCTTGGAAAAAATATGTCAAAGTATGCTCTTTAGGTGGTAAATATCCCTTTACTCAACTTTTAGAAAAGGCGAAGTTAAAAAATCCATTTATCGATGGCACCATCAAGAAAACCTTCAGACCCGTTAAAAAATTATTAAAAGTTTACGGCGAACCCTTTAAAGCCTAATCTTCGTTTCATAGCTAAAACTTAAGGTTAAAACCTTAAGTTTTTTTATTCTTATGCATATCAAAAAGGAAATTGAATTGTCAAGAAAATCATTTATTTTTTTCAAGATAAATTCTCTTTACAATTGCTTCACTATGGTATGATAAATGCATAACTTATTGATATATATTTGGAGGCTCAACCATGGAAGTAAGATTGGAAAACTTAACCAAAGTTTTTGAAAGTAAAAATTCAGCACGCACCATTGCTGTTAATCAATTTAATTTCACGATTCCAGATGGCAAACTCGTTGGTCTTTTGGGACCTTCAGGCTGTGGTAAATCCACAACTTTATATATGATTTCTGGATTACTTTATCCCACACACGGAAGAATATTCTTTGGTGATGAAGATGTCACTGAACTTTCGCCCGAACAACGTGGCATCGGCTTGGTGTTTCAAAACTACGCCCTTTATCCACACATGACGGTCAAAAAGAATATTTTGTTTCCTCTGGAAAACATGAATCTTAAGAAGAAGGCAATCGAAGATGCCATTCAGTCAGCGAATCTTTTGATCTCTCCTAAAGATGCTAAGCGTTATTATCAATTTCTTAAGGAAAGTACAAGTCTCAAAAATAAATATAAACGTTTAGAAAGCGAAGCTAAAGCAATTTATCAATCAAAGTTAATCGATTTAGCTAAAGCAAATAAGCAAAAACAAAAAACTGAAATTTCTCAAGCATCTTTAACTCAATCTTTTAAAGAGCAACTCAAGCAGTTCAAAGCAAGTTTTGAAAAAGAAATGCAAAAAATCAGTCCAGAAAATCTATCCAACATCGTTAAAAAAATGAATGAAGCCTATGCCAATATTGAAAAACCCTATTTAAAAGAAAAACAAAAAGTTATGTTTAAGTTGCTTTTAAACCCACTGCATTGGCTTGGATTTAATCAGCATTTTTGGAAAGCTTTGAAGCCTATTGTTCCTGAAGCAATTAAACTTGTTGAAGAAGCGCGTTACAAAGATTATCAAAAACTCATGCATGATGAAGCGATTGCCATGGCTAAACTCGTTGGCATTGAAGACCAATTAAACAAAAAACCAGCACAATTATCCGGTGGTCAACAACAACGCGTAGCGATTGCTAGAGCTCTGGTTAAAAAACCAAAAGTTCTTTTGCTTGATGAACCGTTATCTAACCTCGATGCTCGCCTGAGACTTCAAACGAGAGAAGAAATTAAACGAATTCAAAAAGAAATTGGTATTACGACAGTTTTCGTAACGCATGATCAAGAAGAAGCGATGTCCATTTCAGATGAAATTGTTTTGATGAATTTTGGTGCTGAACAACAAAAGGGAAACCCTCAGGATGTCTATAATAAACCGGCAAATTTATTTGTTGCAAAGTTTCTTGGCACACCGCAATTAAATCTCTATGAAGGCACTTTAAAGAATGGTAAGGTCTTAATTCAAGATCAAATTGTGTTTGAGTCATCACAACTCAAATCTAAGTCCCTGGATGAAGTCTTGATTGGCGTTCGTCCCGAAGGATATGAAATGGATGAAAAGGGGCCTTTAACACTTCAACCACAATTTATTGAAATGATTGGTCGCGACGTCTCACTCGTCGCAAGTCATCCCCAAGCACAAACACCAAGTATTCGAATCATTTTGAATAGTGACGAATTTTCTGTCAAACCGAATCAATCCATTAAAGTTAAATTGAAGCCTCACAAAACGTTTATTTTCGAAAAAGCGACAGGTCGGAGATTAGCATAATGTTAGACCACAAGCGCGATCTTAAAGCTTGGTTATATCTCATCATCCCTTTATTTTTACTGACTATTTTCACTTTTTATCCATTAATTAAAACCTTCTTAATCTCGCTATTTTCAGAATATAATGCCCTCACGGATGACTTTGGTCGATATTTTGATTTTTATGCTTATACGGCGATTTTCAATGATCGCTTTTTCATGAATGCTTTATCTAACACCTTGGTGATTGTGTTTGTTTCAGTTCCAGCTTCTACAGTTCTAGCACTTCTCATTGCAGTCAGTTTGAACTCAATAAAGCCACTACAAAAAATATTTCAAACCATCTTTTTTATTCCTTATGTAACCAATGCCTTGGCAATCGGGATGGTTTTTAACGTCATGTTTTCTCATCCCCTTGTCGGTGGTGTTGCTGCTGAAGGTTTAATTAACACCTTATTTCAAACGGCGATTGATTGGGTTGGTCCGACAGCAACCGTTGAACGCTGGAGAACGGTGGTTTTAGTCTATACCATTTGGAGTGCATTGCCGTTTAAAATCCTTGTCTTTATCGGTGGTCTACAAAATATATCCAAACAGTATTATGATGCGGCTAAAATAGATGCTGCCCCAAAATGGAAAGTCATGACAAGAATTACCATTCCTCTTTTGTCTCCAATCATTAGTTACATTCTTATCACCTCTTTTATTGGATCGTTTAAAGCTTATGAATCCGTCTTGTCTGTTGTGGGAACGGTTGGGCGAAGTTTAGATCGTAATCGCTGGACCGCAGTTGCATATGTGTATGACAAAATTGGTATTTCGGGTTTAGATATCAATAACATTTCTTATTACTCAAGAGGCGCTGCTGCGGCAGTTGTCTTGTTCCTGATCATTATGGTTTTTACCTTTTTGAACTTATATATTTCAAAAAAGACAGTTCACTATTAAGGAGCATGATATGGCACAAGCAATTCAATTAAAAAACAATCTCGACTATCAATTTGATCAAAAACTGAGAATCCAAAGAACAGGTCAAATCTTTAGAAATGTCGTTCTTTATACATTTTTAGCCGTGATGGCATTTGTGGTCATTGTTCCATTTTATTGGATGTTAAATGTTTCTTTTCAAAGTAGTAACGAAGTATTGAATTCATTAAATGTAAGTTTCTTCCCAAAAGTATTTTCTCCACAAAACTATACGAATGTTTTCCTTTATAGTTCTGCCGCTCAAGGAAATATTGATTTTAGTCGTTATTTATTTAATACAATCTTCGTTGCTTTTTTTACCACTTTGGGTGGTACATTCTTTTCAATTCTTGTGGCATTTGCCCTCGCAAGATTGAATTTTAAAGGCCGTGATTTAATTTTTACCATCCTCCTTGCAACGATGATGATACCCGGCGAAATGTTGGTTATTTCCAATTTCGTTACAGTTTCTAGATTAGGTTGGGTAAATGCTGACAATGGTGGCTCATATTTAGCAGTGATTATTCCGTTTCTTGTTTCCATTTTCCACATTTACCTACTTAGACAAACGTTCAAACAAATTCCTAATGAACTCTACTACGCGGCTAAAGTTGATGGCTGCACAGACTTTAAATATCTTTGGAAAGTCATGGTACCGATGGCAAAGTCTTCGATCGTCACGATTGTCATCTTAAGAATCATGGGAACCTGGAATGCCTATATTTGGCAAGACATCGTTGCCAATGAAAAATATAAATTAGTCACCACCTGGCTTAGAAGTTCCTTTGTTGACTTAGCGGATACTGGCTCTGGTCGGGTCTTAACCAATTATCAAATGGCGGCAACAGTTATTGTCACAGTGCCACTTTTATTGCTATTTATTTTCTTTAGAAAGTACATTATGAGTGGCGTATCTCGCAGTGGTGTTAAGGGTTAACAATTTCTTAACAAAAACCTCTCTTTACAATTCGACATCATGCTATAATTTTTGAGGAGGAAAATGAATGTTATTTAAGTCATTTCAATTCAAAGCTATTGCATTTGCTTCTTTAACCCTATTACTTGCTGCTTGTGAAACTAGACCAAGCAGTGAAAGTCCGACTTCTTTAGACCAAAGTACAAGTCAAACTTCAGGTGATTCAACAACCTCAGTTTCAAGTAGTGCCTCAATTGATCCTACCGCCCCTAAAATTGTTAATTGGTACAATCTTCCTCAAGATGCAGTACTCGATACATCAACCCCCGTTACCATTAGTTTTTGGCATCGGATGGGTGCAAGTAGTCAAGCCATCGTCCAAGAATGGATTGCCAATTTCAAAGTGTTGTATCCTCATATCACTGTCACTGAAGAACGCGTTGCAAACGACTATACTGCGGTCGCTGATAAAGTCGCATTATCGATTACAGCAGGTACTGAACCGGATATAGTTGAAGGTTACCCAGATTCGGTTGCTCGTTATGCTCAAGCTAAGGCACCTCTTGCCCTCAACAACTTTATTAACCACCCTGTCTACGGTTTAACCCAAGAACAACAAGATGACTTTTTGCCTGGTCTATGGGCCGAAGGTCGTAGTTATGACAATGCTGGAACCATTCTTTCATTACCTTTCACTAAATCAACGGAAGGTTTCTTTTACAACGCCCCTTACTTTGCTCAACATGGTTATGAAGTTCCAAAAACGTGGGATGAAGTTTTTGCCATCGCAGAAGATATTAAAGCCAGAGAACCAAACGCCATTCCCTTTGGCTATGACTCTGAAGATAATTTATTTATCACCGCTGCAAAACAATGGAACGCTCCTTACACCGGTTATAACGCGACCACCGGTCGAGGAGAAGTGCTCTTTAATAACAATGAAGCCAAAAACATGGTGAGATATTTTAAAGATAAAGTAGACCGTGGTTTGATGTTAACACGTTCATTGAATGCTGATGCATATACCTCAGATATTTTTAAAACCAATCAACGTCTTTATATGTATGTGGGGTCCACAGGTGGAACTCGCTACGCTTATATTGGGGCCAGTGCATCGGTTTTTAATGCTGGTTATCGTGTAGGTGTTGCTCCATTACCATCAAAAACACTTGATCGTCCAGCACAAATTCAACAAGGGCCAAATATTACTTTACTTCGAAAAGGTAATAACACCCAACGGATGTTAGCGGCTTGGTTATTTGCAAAGTATATGACAGAAGCTGAACAATCCGCACAATTCTCGATTCCTTCAGGTTATGCTCCAATTCGTTTTTCAGCCTACGAAACAACACGTTGGCAAAACTATGAAGCAACGATTGTTGCAAACCCAACCACCTCCATTGATGCTCAAAATAAACTTGTTAGAGAAGCAATTGAAATGTTTTTAGATAATAGTCAAAACTTTTTCACTTCTGCTGTGTTTAACTTAAGTTCAAAGACGCGTACAGAAGTAGGGGCGCTTTTAGTCAAAATCTTTGCCTATGATCCTGCCGATGAAACAGATCTTAACAATTATATCAACACGCAATTTAGTGAAAGTTACGATTTTATCGTTAATTAATTTATGAAAAACCAATCTAATAAACATAAAGGAGGTCAATTTATGTCAAAGAAATTTGGTTTAATGTCAGTCTTACTCGGGAGTATGTTACTTGTCGCCTGTGGAGAAACAGTCTCCTCTAGCACGCCTACAAGTACACCAACGAGTACAACAACCTCGACAACCTCAACGGTTACGAGTGTTACCCCATCGAGTTCAAGCATTTCTTCTTCTGAAATTGATGAAGCGCAAGAATTCTTGGACATTGCCTATGATAGTTTAGGAGGGTTGATTGCCGATCCTTCCAACATCACTGCTGGCTTCCAAGTCCCTTCTAATCTTGCTAACGGTGTCACTGCAACGTGGGCTTCTGCTAATCCTGGGGTTTTATCTTTTGGACAACCTGCCCAAAATACTGGATTAATTAATACGGTTGTCAACCGTCCAAAAAATGGCGATGGTGATGCTCGTTTTAACATTTCTGCAACCTTATCAATTCCTGCAACCTTAACAAGCGGAAATTTGACAAGAGTTTGGACGCTTGAAATCACTGTTAAGGAAAATGAAGTTCCTGAACTCGTCATTGAAAATGTGGATGATATTCTTGCGATTCGAGATGTTGCTTATGACGGTACATTAAATGTAACCCTTGATGATTTAACTGTTATTGCTAAATCTGCTGGTGATGCATTCGTCTATGACGGCACCGGTACCATCATGATTTATGGTGGTGCTGCTCCTTCCTTAGTCGTTGGAAGTGTCTATACCATCGCTGGTATTGCGGAATGGTATTTTGGCTTATGGGAAATTACGGATTCAACTGCAACCTTGCAACCCAACTCTCAAGCTCAATTCCCAACCAAAGAAACTGTTGATAGTGTTGATGCTAAAGTTGCTTCCTTAGTTGCCGATGGTAAAAATTTACCAGCATTTGGTAACGCTGCTTCTGGTAACTTCGAACCAATTTATGCCAGCTTAACTGGTAAAGTTTACATGATTCCAGGTGATACAGGAAATTATAATACCTGGATTTTAGATGATGAAAACACAGTTGGTTATCTACCAGGCTCTGCTTCTGGAGAAACCAAAACTCCAGCGAATGCCTTTATGCTTTACTATCAAACTCCTGACTTCAATTTAATTCGTCAATATAACGGCATCGTCATTACGATTGATGTCATCATCTATACCTACCGCTCCAATAATCACGCCTTTGCAATTTACTATATCGGTGGCCCAAATGGCGTCAGCGCTATCTTAAGTGATGAACAAAAGCAAACGATTGATGCGAATGCTTTAACTGTTCCTGCCACTATCTTAGAAGCCACAACCTTAACCCTTCCAACACAAGGTCAAAATGGTTCAACCATTACTTGGACTTCAACGAATAATGCCATTATTGATCCTACGACTGGTGTCGTAACGATTCCTGAATCCGCACAAGCGGTGACTCTAACTGCATCTGTTGTGGCTGGTGAATTAACACCGGTTGTAAAGACGTTCGTTGTTGTGGTTGGTTTACTTTCCAACACTACCCTCAATGACTTCGATGCATTAGCGGTGAATACCATTGCTTACTCCGAAGTTAAAGTTCTCTGGAAAAACCCATCTGGGTCTAGCGCCGGTAAGACCTTTGTTGTTGGAGATCAAACAGGTTTTGCTTACATTTTCAATAGTGCAGTACTCAACATCAATGTCGGAGACTTTGTTGGTTTGAACTATAAAGTCGGTGCATTCCGTGGTTTAAATCAAATGACTGAAGTTCAAGTCTTAACGCCAAAAGCAGAAACTGCTCCTTCTATTCCAGCACCTACCGTTTGGGATGCAACCCAAGCCACTTCCTATGCAACCGGTAGTAGAATATTTGCAATGTACGTCACTTTCAATAATGTCATTGGGTACCAAAGTGGAAACTTCACCAATGGTTATTTACCAGGTTTTGGTGTACGCGAAATTCAATTAAACGGTTCTTCGAATGATTTACGTAATCAAAAATTTAATGTCACTGGTTTCATGATTGGTCGTAGTAGTGACGCTCCTGCAAACCGCATTACACTCCAAGTTGAATCTGTGTCAACAGCTACAGCTCCGACAGATGCGGAAATCTTAGCATTAGCAACTCAACGTTATGTTGCTCCATTAGCCAATGCTGAACTAACCTCTAACTTAACCTTACCTACCACCTATACGCCAGTTGGTACAACCTTCGTTGCCAACATCGCTTGGACATCTAGTAACCCAGATGTCATTTCGAATACGGGTGTAGTGACTCGACCAGCCTCTGGTCAACCAGACGCTAACGTAACCTTAAGTTACGTCATGTCCGTTGGTGCCGAAGCTAATGCCGCGGTTGAAATTGCTTATACAGTTAAGGCTGCTGAAGCAGTTGCAATTCAAACTTTATTTACAAATGATTTTGGTACCGTTGCTAAAACTGGTTACTCCGCGGGTAATATTGTTTATACGCCAACAGGTGGAACTGAAATTACTGCAGCAAAGGATCGCGTTCAAATTAATACTTCTGCTACAGCACCACACACCTCAATGGGTGCATTTGCGGTTTTTGCACCAATTAGTACTTTCCCAGTATCTTACTTAGATATTAACTTCTCGAGTTATACGGGCGCAGGTAAATTGGAATTTGATTATTCCGTTTGGAGTAGCACTGCACTTAGTAACCTTACAAATAGCGCCATTGTTTCAACTGCAGTCTTAAAATTACAGACTTTCAATGGAACTGCATGGGTTGATTTAGGAGATGCATTTAATGTTATAGCAAACGCTAGTGCAACAGAATACAAGAAAACTTCATTTGCTCTAAATGGTGCCGCACAATATAGATTGGTTTATTCAATTACTGGACCAGCCTTAACAACCTCCAATACTGCGTTCGCATTAACGGTCGATAATTTATTAGTTACTGATCGTTAATACGAATAGTAATACTTTCAAAAAAAGAGGTGAAAAAACACCTCTTTTTTATTTTTTTAGTTATACTTTGGTTGTGAAAATAAATTTGTCATTTATTAAAGTTTCCACATTTTTTATTTTTTCTATTTTGGTAACGATTCCAACAATTACTTTTTCTCAGGCATCCAAAACGGTTGATTTTCTTAATGAACAAAAAGAATATTTGATAAATCAACCCCAAGCATTAATGGCAGCCACTGTCATTAGTCAATCACAAGGTGACTTAGATGCTTATGTTGTTGAAACTACTTTGATTGATGAAACATATACCACTCAATCTATTTCCATGCGTTTGGAAGTTTTTGCTATGACTGGATTTAATGAAAATCGAAAGATTGATAAAATTGGTTTTTTTTTAACTGACGTGGTGATCGATGACAATTTAGCCGTGAAAGATACCCAAGGAAATCTTTCGATATTTATGAATCTAACACTCAACCAACCCATCGGGTCTTCTCGAGAATTATCCTATCGAATTCCATTTGTGAGCGTTTTTGATGTTGAAACTTATTTGATTTTTTTTGAGTATAGCCAATGGCAACGTTCCCTTGAAACTCCCTTGTTGATTGAATCTTTATCGGTAGCATATGAGGTTGAAAATGGCTTGTTAAATTCAACTTTATTTATTCCTGAATCAACCTTTGAAACGATAACGCATCTAGACTATCAAGCCTCAATCGTTTACGAAAATAACTATTTATTAAACGAACAGGTGTTTTATGATGCTGATCTAATGGATCAATTTCAAAGTTTTTGGTATTACGATATTTATTTTCTAGGGGGCGAAATCCTCATCCTTATAGCCTTATTTTGGCTTATATTCATTTTCCCTACTCAAAAAAAGAATAAAAATTCTAACCATTCTACAACCTAATCGATATAATAATCTTATGAAAAAAATAACCAGTTTAATGACTATTTTTCTATTAGCAGCCTGTGTTTCTCCAAGTGAATCATCTTCATCAATCTTCGATTCAATCTCAAGTAATGCCCCTACTTCAGAACCTGTGGTTTTACCCAATCTTGTATTTTCAAAATTAATTACGGGTACGGCATCACGTAACAATGTGATTGAACTTTATAATGCAAGTTCAGTCGCAGTTGATTTAACGGGTATTCGAATTGATTTCTTTTCAAACGGTTCCTTAGAAGTTACAGGTACCATTCCGCTTGATGGTATGGTTGAAGCAAATGATTATTACATCATTGGCAGCGCCAATCAAACCATCGAAAATCTAGAAGTCACTTTTGATTTAACTTATTTATCTGGATCACTCCCCTATAATGGCAATGACTACTTGGCTCTGATGTACGAAGATTTACCTATTGATGTACTAGGATACTTGGGATCTGATTTAGATTATTCTAAAAATGTAACTTTAATCCGATTGGGAACACTTGATAAATATCAAGCAAGTCCAGTATACGATGATTATCAATTTATACGCTACATTCCTGATTATTTTAAAAGTTTAGGAAATGATGACCATCAAATTAAAACATTTGAACAATTGTATGAGGGGCCACAATTAGAAGATAGATACTTATCCCTACCATATGTTCAAAGTGGAAGTACAACGACCGGAGGTGGTGGGGCAGTTCTCACCTACAATTCCTCTGTCGCAGATGGCGATACAGCTTTCTTCTCTGGTGGTAATGGTTTTCCTGGAGGCTCAGTCCGATATTATTACATCAACACACCTGAAGTCGATGGCAGTTACACTGATGCTGAACCTTGGGGGTATGTTGCCAGTAAATACCATAAGGAATTCATCATGCGAAATAAACAAAATTCTACATTTCATGTTCAATCAATTCCTGGTGGTGCATTAAAAGAAGTCAATGGACGAAATCTAGGGCTCATTTGGGTCAATGGTCAATTATCCCAATTCCTTATCGTTCGAGAAGGTTTATCGGAAAATGTTGGTTTAGCTTATGGAGCCAGTGATTTGGCTTTGACTGATCGTGATGTCCCTTACCTAACGTTTTTGCGATTTGCGGAGCATCAAGCAAGGCTTAATGGTTGGGGCACAAAAGGTTATCCAAATAAAGTAGATGGAGAAAAATCTCCAGATTGGAATTATCAAGCACAGGGTGGAATTGGGGCTTTAGCGACGACGAATCCGGTGTGGTATCCCCATATCGAGTTACCTTGGTAAAAATGAAAAACCCGCGATTGCGGGTTTTTTTAATTCATTGGTGCAGGTAGGGAGACTCGAACTCCCATGGGTTACCCCATACGCCCCTCAAACGTACGCGTCTACCAATTTCGCCATACCTGCGCGAATAGTATTATAACTAAACCCCTTGAAAATTAAAAG
>JACCDP010954747.1_pt1 | contig 17816 bp, 15 predicted proteins | sample 7445841 | NCBI WGS metagenome assembly JACCDP01 (sample SAMN15323441, study PRJNA562643) | freshwater metagenome | isolation source: river surface water | place: USA:Blue River Watershed | collected 2017-08-17
GCAACAGGGGCTACCGGACCTGTAGGCGCAACGGGCGCAGGCGGGGCTTTAGGTTATTGGGGTAGTTTTTGGGATACTACAGATCAAAGCGCAACCGCCGCTAACACTGCTTATTCTATACTTTTTAATAATGCAGATCCTAATAATAACGGAATAAGTATTGATGGTACTTATCCAAGTCGTATAAAGTTTGCTTATGCTGGGGTTTATAGTTTAACTTTTTCTATTCAGTTTGTTAACGCAGATGAACAAATACATGATGTAAATGTTTGGTTTCGTAAAAATGATTCAGGTAGCTCTGGTGACATTCCAGACAGTGACAGTCGGTTAAGCGTTCAAGCAAAACATGGCGGGGTCAATGGCTACGGCTTGATGACTATTAATTTAGTACTTAGTGTTTTAGCTAATGACTATATAGAATTAATATGGGCTACAACAGATACTCATATTAGTATACAAAGCGACCCAGCAGGAACTAATCCTGTCAGTCCCGCTATTCCTGGCGTAATATTTACGGCTACACAAGTAATGTATACCCAGCTAGGTCCTACAGGGGCTACTGGACCTACCGGAGCAACAGGACCTACAGGCGCTACTGGCGCGCAGGGCATTCAAGGCATTCAAGGTATTCAAGGTAACACAGGACCTACAGGAGCACAGGGTATTCAAGGTAACACCGGAGCTACCGGACCTACAGGAGCACAGGGTATTCAAGGTATACAGGGTGATACTGGGGCTACAGGACCTACAGGAGCACAGGGTATTCAAGGTATACAGGGTGATACTGGGGCTACAGGACCTACAGGAGCACAGGGTATTCAAGGTAACACAGGCGCTACAGGACCTACTGGCGAGCAGGGCATTCAAGGCATTCAGGGTAATACTGGCGCTACAGGTGCTACGGGACCTACAGGAGCTACAGGACCTACAGGACCTTCTGCATCATTATCTGCTGGTTCTTATGTAGTTCGCGCTGTAAAAGATGGGCTTGCGCAAACTATAACTGGAGGTGTAGACACTGTAGTAACACTTGTTGATGATTTTGATCCTAATGGATGGTTTACTTCAAATCAATTTAAACCAAATATTGCTGGTTATTATTCTCTCCAAGCTGCTGTTTGGTGGGATCCAGGCGGTACAACCACTAATCAGTCAAATATTCAATTTAGAAAAAATGGATCAACACAAATTGCTATTCAACAGAATCAGCTTGTAACAAGTTCTGGATATGGGCAGACTTTAAATAGCATAGCTTATTTCAACGGAGCTACAGACTACATAGAAATTACTGCTTACACGGGTAATACTCCTTCCCAAGGTATAAATGGCTCAGCTAATGGTACTTGGTTTACCGCTGCTCTATATGCTTATGGTCCTCCCGGACCTGCTGGCGCGACAGGAGCAACTGGACCTACGGGACCTGCAGGAACCCCAAGCCCTGTAGTTAATGTGTTTCGCCAAGGACAAACAGCTATTGGAAGTTCATCTTCAGTAATTGCTATAAGCAGTGCCGCCCCTTCCGGAACGGCAGGAACTCTGTACGGAAATACTATAACTTATAACGGAACAGTAGGAAATAGATTGTATATCGATGTTAGTGGTTATGTAGCAAGTGCCTCTATAACATATACTATCTTTAGTTTAGTACGCGATTCAACATGTCTTGCTACCACATTAACTACAAATACTGCAAACTACTATAATAATTTTATTTTACAAGCAAGTACAACAATAGCAGCCGCAAGCGAAACGTATAGTTTAAGGTTCTGGAGGGACCGCGCTGGTACATCTATTGTAAATGGATCTCTTACAGGCGCTGCAAACTTCGGAGACACAGATGCTGTTACATTTACTTTTATTGAAGAAACACCATGATGACTCATTTTGTAAGACTCGATAAAAATAATACAGTAGACTCTACTTCTACTGTATTGAACGAAGAGTGTAATATAGAAGTCCCGGCCACTGTTCAATGCGGATGGATTTGGAACGGTACTAGTTTTGATCCGCCTGTAATCGCTAAACATTGGGTAAATGCCCAAGCGTTTCTCGAAGAATTTACAATGTACGAAAGAGGACTTATAGCTTTGTCTACTAATTTAGATATTGCTGCGCTGAGATTAACATTCAGCGGGTGGCTTTCGGAAATACATGCGGATAACGATCTGCTAGTGCAAGCTAGATCTTTTCTAGTCTCTGAAGGAATACTTACAGAGGATAGAGCCCAAGCTATATTTGGTTAATGCAGTTTAAAACTATCCATAAGTTTATCAGCATCAAACTGCTCTGTAATTGCTGGAGTCGTGTGGTAATACGAACTTAGAGCTTCTAACATACTATCCGAATCTACGTCTATGGTGTTCTCTGTAACATCGACACGTTTAGATATTGCTTGTAATTCCTTTGTAAGGTTATCAATATTCGGCACATATTTAAGCACTTCTTTTTTAATCTGCATTACATGCCGGTTAATGTCTTTTACAAAATAGTGCTTAACTTCTTCGAGTCTTATACCAGATAGCAGATTATCTAAACTTTCAAACGGCGTCTTGCTAGATGGCCAGCTAATAAGGTTGCAGGCATCAATAATAGTTTGGCAACCTTCCGTAGAATACGCGTTTCCCCGGGATACGCTGTTGACTTGCGAGAAAGAAGCAGCTTCTGTTTTAATGGCCCACTCTGCTACTTTTTGAATTACGTATTTAAGAGTTTGTTTTCCTTTTTCTAATACACTAGCATCAAATTGTTCATTGATTACTATTCCTCCGTCACATAAGATAAAAGCTGATAATGAACTCTTATTCGCCTGACTACAAACGTACCCAACAGCGTAATGCGGAAATCCTCGTATGCCTGGGCTATCTTCTCCTCTTATGTTGTGGTTTAGCTGAGATACTGATGTTTGTCCAAGCGCTGAAAAGAGCGAACTTAAAAGAGCACGAGCTTCAGCATTATTATAAACAGGTATTGCCCTCGAAGGCATACTCAAATATGAACGAGCTACCATTGCGGCGCACTGATTAATTATCTGTGTAATTGGTGCGGGTAAATCTAAATGCAGATGGCTTATGTCTGATATATCGTTTGCAAATATGCTTAACGACTGATTATTCGGATGAAAATATTTTTTACCTATTCTTAATCCTTTTTTATCTGCAATAAAATAAGGAGCATAAAAAGAAGTACGGCGAGGCGACCAACCAAGTATGGGTAGTCCTTCTGATCTCGGCAAGCAAGAGATGCATTCTCTTAGATGCGTTATCAAATGCTTTGCTGCTCCTCTTTCTTTAATTGTAGGTAAGTTAGTACCGTAGTCACTGGGAGCACTTAATGTCGATTTACGTATTGCTTTCTCTAGGTCGTTAGGACGATCTATATCTTCTTGTTTAATGATCAAAGGATATTGTCCGCCGTCAAAATTTACAGTACCTACATGGAATATGTCTGTCGATTCAGCGAAAACAATGTTCTCTTCTAAATCTATGGTGAAGTTGGATACGCTTAAAGAGCTACTATCTTTATTTGTTTTTTTGATAGAATATCCAAACGGACTTTTATACAATGTGTATTTATCGTCCGAATAAATAGGGAGAGATTGGAAAAAGTTTCTAACTTCCTCCGCCGCATCAAAGTATCTATTTTCGTGTAGCTTTTTCAAAAGCAACTGACGGCTGTTGTTTTTAAGATCTACCATTTCCAATAAGGGCACAACGGAACTTCCCTTTTTTATTTCTTTAATAAGTCGCGTAGCTAAAAAATCGTCAGCGCTAATGGTAGTATCATTAAAATTGTCGTAGCTTTGAGGTGTGACTACTAGTAATTGATTAACGTATTTCTGCAGCACAGAAACTGCCTTAAAGTCATAATTATTTTCGTCAGTGATTACATACTGCGCTGTATCAATGCTAAGACTACTACCTTGCTGTGTCGCATCTAGATACATGTGCAAGCAAACATTCTCAGGACTCAGTCTACCGTACTGTGTGTTTAACTTTGCGGAGTCTGCATATGTAAATGCAAACCTTGTATTGTTTATGTTTGGGTGTCTATGCAGCAGCCCAAAGTAAGATACCCGGGATGGATATGCTGTCAGCATCTCTGGTTTACTCTTTGGTGACTTTAAAACCAGCACATGTGATATTGTATGGTAGTTTGAAAAATAAGGAAGTAATATGCAGGTATCGTCAATATGTAAATCGGGCTTGTTAATTAAGCTTTTAAACTTATCCACATCTGTACCGCTGATTACAAACACAGACCATCGTAACAAATCTGTATCAATACCCTGGTATCTTAAGGCATTTTTAAATTGCACAACACCCATGTTGTTTATGCTGCCTTTTATTCCTATGCGTAAAAAGAAATCAAATAACTTCCTTTTATCTTTTAATTTTTGAGTTATTAATTTTTTATTTTTTATTAGAATGGACGAGTCTAGTTTATTATCCAGTATGTTATTTAAAGTATCTAATAAATTATCCCAATTACATTTGCCTGCCGCTACTAGATAGTCGCATACGGATCCCGCTCTAAAGACGCAGTTACTATTTTCACATACAAATTCTTTATCAATTATAAACAACTTGTTATCGCATTTTGGACAAGTTGTTGTATAATAGGCGCTGCCCTCTTTATTCAAGTCTTTACCCAGCAAGTTCGCAATCTCTAAGGGGCTTGTAATTTGCTCTAAAGCTTGTAAACTCACGTCCATGTTTTATATTTTAACTTAATTGAATTTAAATGCGAGGAATTTTTATCTAACGCTTGACCAGATTTATTTTACTACGATAATACACTATTACCTATGGACTTCATCACTGACAAAAATCCAACCGCTCTTTACGAGGTAGGCATTAAAGCGGGTAGTAAACTACCAGACTATGTCAAAGAAGCGCACATGCTTCAAGAGGAAGATGTAAGTAATTTGTCCAGTGCCGCATTTGCTGATAGTGCAAACAGGTTACATCCTATTCACACTAAAGCTGCCGCATACATGAGTGCAGTGTATTTAGCAGGTGCTGGTAAACAAGATTCTTTAGAGTTTCAACTAGTCAAGCAAGCTGCAGAATTTTTTGAAATTGAAGATGATGTAGACTTCGCCTTATCTCTTCTTCCGCAGACATCGAAGTCAGCTAGCCATGAGTTGTGGCAGGAGAAGTATGCACTTACCTTTAATATCGAGGAAGATGATAGCTGGCAAGCTTATCCAATTAATACTTCAGTCGAAGTCACTAAAGCTGCAACTGATGTCATCCGGGATTGGTTGGATGAGCATATCCCTTCTGATTGGCTTTACCATGCTGCAAAAAACATAGTTAAGCAGGCTAAGGCACTTAACATTGCTAGAAATGATTTACCTGCCAGAATTTGGGACATGGGTGAAGAGCGTATTGTTGATTTCAATCACGCCATGGAAGTTGCTGAACACAGGAAGCAAGCAGGTTACGCTAACGGACAAGAGTACATCGATCTGGTAAAAGAAGCCAGTGCTGGTGTTATCAGCGTCAATACTGCGCTGGATCAATGGATGACATTAGATACGGTAAACAAGGTAAATCACAGATATGTGGATTCACCGCATGAGGCTTTCTATTCAGGAGCTAAAGTTTCAGAGATAGAAAAAGCCGCTTCGCGGAACATATTCATCTCTGATGTTATGGTTCCGGTAAATGAGGTACTTAAACTGGCAGCAGATAAGTGTACATTAATCCGTATGTCTTTTCGCAAAGAAGCTGCTGAAAATATTATTGGTATTATTAATACACTTAATGCCGGTGAAGAAAAATCTGCCGCTGAAGCTTCCTTAAAAATTGCTAAATTACCTGAGCCGCAACGTAAGGAGCTATTGAATTTACTTTTACAAGTGGCATAATTAAGTCATGCGTGATGACTTTCCATTCGATAAAAGATTAGCCGCCGATTTTCTAGCAGACCCGGATACAACAGCAACGGTCATTCACATGATCATGCTGGCAGCTTACGGGGATGAGTTACACGGAGATCCACAGGCTGGTATTGAACCTATGGATCCTGTGGAATGCTGGATACGCGTGCAAGAAGATTTCAATGTGACAGTACCTGAAAGCAGCGAGAACAAGCTTAATGCCTTAATGCTCGCTTTGTCGACAAATGCTTTCTATGAAGACCCTGTAGCTTTTGTGAGTATCTGCAATTCATTATACGCTGGGGATTTGGGGGATTTGGTTGACGGCGTAATGGAAGATCTCACAATGCCTGAGTTACTTTGGGGAATTTATGAAGTGGAGTTGAACAGAGGCGATTCTCAAGACTTCGTACCTTCGATTGACTATATCATTAATGAAGTCATAAAGAATGAAGCTCAGGATAACGAAGATTTAGAAGTCACTGAAGTAGTGCCTTACTATGAAAGTTTCGTCAAAGAAATGCGCGATGATATGCTCGTGCAAATGAAAACGCTAGGCGTAGCAGACGAGGTTATTCGCGGAATTCTGAAAACTGATTTATCACCAGCCAAAGAGCTAGATCCTGAGGTTATTAACCAGATATAAGGCCACCTAAATCGAAACCTCCCATAGGGTTTAGGAATTGGTTTTGTGGATTGAACACATCTTGCAGTGTGCGTCTTAATGTAGGATCCTCGAGAATAGATTCGTTAAGGATGATACGGGCTAGGCAAAAAGCAAAGTTGATAGCATGAAGCGTATCATCTGCTTTTGATCCGTGGCGTTGGTATTTAAAAAATGTCACGCCTCCTGGTGTTTCTACTGGTACGCGGTAAAGGTTTAAAAGTTCTAATAATCTTTCTTCACACAACTCCCAAGCAAAACAGCGTATGCGTCCTATCTTAATCGCATCGTATAAAGTTGTAATCGATTCCGTTCTATTTAAAGAGTACTGATTTGGCCAACCTCCAGATTCCGGCGCTTTGATAATACTTGATTGCGGACCTACATAATTAAATATTAAATGCTTGGCTGGATTAATTCTTGGATTTTCTCGAAGTAACATATTATAGGCAGCACCCACACCGAAATCGGAAGCTATACCTAAGCAATTGTATGCGGCGTGATCTTCACATATGCTATTTGCAATAGATCTATAATCCATACCAGAGTACTGACGGATGTTGAGAATATCTATAGATCCGTCCCAACGAATACCCATAATGACATGGACAGTGTAGGATACTTTTGTTCTACTGGCCGGGTTATAGTCGGAACCGCCCCAGTCACAGCCAGATATAATATGCTTGTATCGTCCATTCGGCTGATTAGCTAGCTGCTTCAATGTCTCTGGACTTTCCTCTAAACAACACATTCGCTTAATGTCATTTAAAGTAATTTCACGCATACCTTCTTCAGTAGGTATACCAAGAATTTCCTGTAAGAACTTTTTAATGTCGTAACGCGTATAAGCTTGCCAAATTTCCAACCATTTTTGAGGTCTGTTTGCGTAGTCCGGGATAATGATTTGCGGGATATGAAAGCCTAGAAATCCTTGCTCAAACTTACTTGTTATTTGGTGTGTGAAGTGTCCGTCTGTTACATTTATTACTTTACCAGTTGCTGGGTTCACCAAGCCTCCTGGATTCATAGCTTTTATCACATCGTTCTGATCTCCACAATTTAACCAACCTCTCCCGGCTGAATCAGAAACATAACCAGGGGCTTTTAATAACCAGCATGCTTGACTAGAATCTTGGTACTGCGTTTCTAGCAACGAGTTTACTGTGGTTGATGTACCTGCATAAATAGTAATCGGTGTATTATAAGCTTTCTGACACTGTTCAATATCAGGTATAAAGTCAGGATCTAAAAGCTGAGCCTCATCATACAAAAGCTCATAGGCCGATTTAGAACGAGCTTCTTGTGTATCCATCAAGCACTTAACCAACATGGTTACAGAACCATTAGGATACTCTTTATACTTTAAGTTCTGTCTATACTCTTTGTGCCTTTGGTAAAAACGAAATACGCGTTCCATCTCGCGTTGCCTATTCGCATAAGTATCCAAGAAAGACTGATGCGGCACGATATACATACTTCTGTGCTTGGGTATAATATGTGAATATATTAATTGCCTGGCCGATATACTAGTACTTTTGCCTATCTGACGTCCTGCACGAAAGACTGTGTAGCCACCTACTTGCATATGGAACATAGCGTAAGAATATGGTCGCGCCGAGCAAGATAGCGGCATATCGTTGGGATACTGCGGAAAAAAGTAAGGTACCAATAACCCCGCATTGTATTTGCAAAGTCTAAAAATATCTACTATTCTATCTCCGATCTTATCGTTAATTTTAGGGTCTTCTCCAGAGCTAGCTTCTAATTTACTAATTTCAGAAGTTATAGATTGTAGCTTGCTACGGAACATAGCATCGGTCTGAACTTGCAAATTTAAATCAATATACATAATATTATGTCGTTATCCTATTCGCCCAATGCTTTATTGCAAATTAAACCAAACGTATTTCTTGCCGCAAGAATAAGAAATATCAGATGGAAAAGGGATATGACTATTAATGTTGACACTAATAACGGAAATGCTAATGATCAAGTTATACCTTATGATCCAAATGCCGTACCTGAGCCTGTAATAAATAAACAGAATGAAATCCTCACAAGAATCAAAGACAGATACAACAAATGATCTGTCCGCATCTTTTAACCAGGCAGTTGCAGCTTTAGAAAAAGTCGCTTCCCTTCTTCCAGAAAAAGAAAAAATACTTGATCCTTTACAATACTGGATTAACAACCTAAAAGAAGAAGATATTATTCTCGAGTATAAAATAATTGCGCATACAAAAAATGGAGAAATTATTAATGTTTCCGGTATTAATAACATGCCAAGAATTTTTGATGAATCGATGCTACCTGAAGCGCCTACCAATTTCGAAAATGCTTTCAATGCTGGTGTCGTAAGACCCACTTTAAATGCATTTATGAAAATAATGCGAGATAAAATAGAAGACTTTAAAAAGACGACTACGAGTCCCGCTAATACACTAATGCTACCAACGACTACAGAACAAAAAGAGTTTATCTCTTCCGATTAAAACCATGATTGAATATCATAAGCTACTGAGTAACATCCTTGAAAAAGGTGTTTATCGAATGGACAGAACAGGCACGGGAACTATTTCTATTTTTGGGGCGCAGCACCGCTATAGCCTTGAAGAAGGGTTTCCTGCAGTTACTACAAAAAAGCTACACATGAAATCTATTATTCATGAGTTGCTTTGGTTCATTAAAGGAGATACTAATGTTAAATATCTAAAAGAAAATGGCGTTAGTATTTGGAATGAATGGTGTGATGCAAATGGGGATCTAGGTCCTGTTTACGGAAAGCAATGGCGAAAATGGGAACCCGGGTTCGCTGATCCTGAAGCTTATGGTGATTTTCAAATTAGACCAGTGGATCAGTTGCAAGGTGTCATCGATTCTCTGATTAAAGATCCTTTCGGGCGTAGACATATTGTCAATGCTTGGAATGTTTCTGATATTCCTAATATGGCATTACCTCCTTGTCATATGATGTTCCAATTTTACGTGGATGATGAGAATAGACTTAGCATGCAAATGTATCAGCGCAGCGCTGATGCTTTTCTAGGTGTGCCTTTTAACATTGCGAGCTACTCGCTTTTGTTAATGATGGTAGCGCAAGTAACAGGCTACACCGCCCATGAGTTTATTCACACTATTGGCGATGTACATTTGTACATGAACCATATTGATCAGGCTAAACTGCAGCTCTCGAGAGAACCTTTGGTTTTGCCGATCATGAAAATTAATCCTAACATCAAAAATATTGATGACTTTAGGTACGAGGATTTTGAATTAGTAGGTTATGACCCATACCCTGCTATCGCTGCTCCTATAGCTATTTAATCTTAACTACATTAAAGAGGTGCCCTGTTGCTAAGCGATGGGGCACCTCTTTGTGTTATATAAATATGTACGCACCGGAATTATCTAGGGCGTACTAGCAACTATGTTTATAGATATCAAACGCCAAGTCCAGCAGCGCTTCAAAGAGCTTATGGCAAACGGTCCGCTTTTTTATGCGGACATCGACAAGGATAAAATATGGGACGTGTACATCAACGCATTCCCGGAACAGTATAAACAGGAAAATACCTGCAACTGCTGTAAGTCATTCATCAGACAGTTCTCGTGCATTGTCGGGATCAAAGACAACAATATTCTCACTCTGTGGGATTTCGAGTGTGAAGATCCTGAGTACAAAGATTCTATCAAAGCTCTGAGAGACTACATTGTTTCTTTACCTATCGAAAATATCTTTTTGAATTCGTTCGCCAAACTGGGGACGGATAAGACGCCAGACACGAAGAGGTCACTTGTCTGGGAACATTACTTCGTAACCCTTCCTTCCAACGCGGTTAAACGCGAAGAAGCAATCGGACCTGCCCAAGGGAATGCCCGGGACAACAAGAGTGTTCTGAAGCGTTCTCTTGAAGAAATTACTGATGAGGCAGTCGATACTGTTCTCGAGTTGATTTCCCAAGGTTCTCTGTATCGCGGTACAGAGAACAAGGTTCTCGTGGATGAACTGCGTAAAATTAAAGAAGAATTCAAGAAGGTACCTAAAGCCCTTCAAGATAACTTCTGCTGGTTAAAGTCTTGTTCCACTCCTGCAAATGTTTGTCGCATTCGCAACAGTGCAATTGGTACCCTTCTCAACGACCTATCCGAATGTCGAGATTTAGACAGTGCCGTCAGCGCCTTTGAGCGTGTAGTGGCTCCAGCCAATTACAAACGCCCCACTGCTCTGGTTACGCCTCGCATGCTCGAGCAGGCTCAGAAACGCCTCGTCGAGCTTGGTATGATGGGTTCTCTGGAACGTCGTCTTCTTGACGGCAAGGATCTGACCGTGGACAATACTCTGTTTGTTCATCGGGCTTCCGCAGGTTCTCCTTCTGATGTTTTTGCAGAACTGAAGAAGGATACCATCGTTAATCCCAAGAGCCTTAATAAGGTTGAAGAAATTGGTATTCAAGACTTTGTGGACAAGGTGCTCCCCGCCTGCAAGTCCGTTAAAGTTTTGGTGGAAAATCTCCACATGCCAAATTTTGTCAGCCTGGTCGGAGCCAAGAATCCGACTGACCCTACCATGTTCAAATGGGGTAACAATTTCTCCTGGGCCTACTCGGGTGATGTTGCTGACTCCATCAAAGAACGTGTCAAGGCTGCTGGAGGTAATGTCACAGGCGCGTTGCGTATTAGCTTGTCGTGGCACAACCACGATGACCTGGACCTTCATGTTTTCGAACCTCCGCATAATTACCAAATTTATTTTGGCAACAAACGTAGCTTGTCACCATCTGGCGGTATGCTGGATGTGGACATGAACGCAGGAGGCGGGTACAGCCGTGAGCCTGTTGAGAATATCTTCTGGAAAAACAATCCAAAGATCGAAGGTACTTATAAAGTTGTAGTGAATAACTACTACCGTCGTGACAATAAAGACGGCGGATTTGAAGTGGAAATTGAATACAACGGCGAGATTGAAACTTTTACCTCGCACACCAATGGTGCGTCTGGTAAAAATTTTAACATCGTTGAGTTCACTTATTCCAAAAAAGATGGAATCAAGTTCATTGGTTCCACTGGAACTTCAAATGTAGCTAAGTATAACAGCCGCGAGAAGTGGGGTGTGAAGACCGGTCAGTTTGTTCCTGTTCGTGCGATTACCCTGTCGCCCAACTACTGGAATGGAGCTGTCGGTAACAAACATTTCTTCTTCTTCCTGGAAGGCTGTAAGTCGGATGAGAAAACTCGTCCGTTCTTTAATGAGTTCCTGAAGCCTGAGTTGAACGAAGACCGCAAGGTTTTCGAAATTCTAGGCAGCAAGGTAAATGTAGATAAAGCAGAAGATGAGCTGTCTGGTCTCGGTTTCTCCGACACCATTCGCAATCATATTTTTGTTGAAGTCGAGGGTACGTTTAAGCGTGTCCTTAAAGTTAAGTTCTAAACCCAAAATCAAACCAACACAAAACACATGGCACTAGAATCCCTCCTTATCAAAGCCGCTCGTAAGCAGTGGCGTTTTGCCTCCACCAAAGGTCATCTGACCTTTGAGGATCTCTGGAATCTGAAGCTCGAAGATCTTGATCGGATCGCCGTCGCTCTGGATGAAAAGATCCAAAAGGGAGGACGCAAGTCCTTCATCACCAAGCGCACTGAAAGCATGTCCGAAGAGCAGGGTATGTTTGATCTCGTGACCTATGTCATCGAGACCAAGATGGCTGAGGCAGACGCCGCCAAGGCTCGTGCTGCCAAGGCTTCCCAGAAGCAGTTCATGCAGGACCTCCTGCAGCGTAAGCGTATTGCTTCGCTGGAGAACCTGACCACCGAAGAAATCGAGAAGCAGCTCGCTGCCCTCGATGCCGATGGCGAGTAAACAGTAAACAGAGCCGCCGGGTATTCACGTACCCGGCGGTATTTACTTGCAACAACACTTATTAGTGTGTTATATAAATTTGTATGGGTAATGGTTATCCATGATGCAAATTCACAAAATGGTGTAATGTGAATTAAAGAAATAGAATTAACACTACTTACTCCCCCTGGGCAACCAGGGGTAAATGAGCGCGTGGCGGAATGGCAGACGCGGCGCATAGTAGGACGCCAAAACCGAAACGTGCTGGCATTGCAGGTTCAAATCCTGCCGCGCTCACCCAACTAAATTGCTCTTAATGCGCCCAATTGTTTAACAGATCGCTACTGTTAAATGATTGCCGGTTCCAAGGCCGGAACTCTGGATTATCTAGAGTCTGCAGAGGAAGAGCAGCCGTGTATGAAGCCCAGCGTACGGGACTGCGCGGATAACAGAAACGCAAGAGGGTGTAGGTCGGCGCTGACCTACACCCTCTATTTCTTTTTACTTATTTTATCTATTCAATGAGAACACCATGACAATAACAAAAGCTCGGATCACGGAACAACCTAAAAGTTTATTTGACCCAATTCCTCAGGTATGGGTTACCTATGAAAACGAGGAGGAAGAAGAAATGCTCTTCGATTACTACCCTGATGAGATTTCATTTACTGCAGACGAATTTATTGGACTCACTAGACAGCAAGCGCTAAGACTTAAAAATAGAAAAGACGTGTCATTCTTGAGAGATTATGAGTACATACGATAAAACGCGTTGTCGTAGAGAACAGTCTGGTATGATTACACAGGCAGAATGTAATGTTAGAGACAGAAGAAAACTTAGCGCCTATGACGACCTTCCATATAACGAAGTGTCCAAAGAATATGGGCGGCTGTTAAAAAATAAAATAGATAAAGATAAGTGTAAAAAATCTCGTAGACATATATGATTAAAATCATTCACACCGCCGACTGGCATTTGCGTGATATGCAGTTTGGAAAGGCTGCTCGCGCTCAGGACTTTACTGACTCTGTTTTCCGTATTGTGGATATCGCAGTACAGAATGGAGTAGATTATATTTTATGTGCTGGCGACATTCTTAATTCGAAGCGTCCTAGCAGCAGGAACATTGCGGATCTAATTTGCCTAAACCAGAAGCTCCTGGCAAATAAGGTTAAGTTGTTTGTGATTACAGGTAATCATGACAAGTGTCATCCTTCGTGGATTAAGGTGCTACAGGAAGAAATGCAGGAGAATGGTCAGTGCGCTATTTACGATATTGATTTCCAACTTAAGCGCATTCAAAGCAGAGACGGAAATTACTATACAATCTATGGTGTACCTGACATGGCACCTGAGGAATTTAAAGAAAAAAGCAAAGATTTTCCTGAGGCTGATTTTTTAATGTTTCACGCATTAATTAAAGATTTTGCAGCTTTTGATGCTGGTGATAAAGTTCTTAGAGTTGAGGATCTACCCGCAGATAAATATAAAGCTATTCTGCTGGGCGACATTCATGTGCATAAATACATACGCAAGGATGGTTGTCTGATTGGTTACCCGGGCTCCACTGAGTTGTGTTCTCGTAATGAGAGTGTAGAAAAATTTGTGTCTCTAATTACCTTAGAAGACTCAGGTAGAATCACTCTTGATTCCTTACCTCTTAAACTGAACAAACCAATTATCGCTGAGGATATTCGCACTGCGGATGAGGCGAATGCGTTATTGCAGAAAGTGGATGAACTTAAAAACGAACATCCTACTATTCTTGTACGTAAGTCACCTGAGTTTAATGACTTGTATGCTCGAATAGCTCGTATTGTAGATACCAACAAATGTATACTGCGAGTTACCAATCTATCTACTAAAGGTTTTAAACTTATGACTCTTGCCAATAGGCGAGGTAGTGAAACTAAAGGTAAAAAACCTGAAGACTTTATAGGTGAGTATTTCCCTAATGACTCTGATATGTTTGAGTTGGCCAAAGCTCTTTGTGATCCAGAAACAAAAGCGGCACCTATTATCGAATCTTATATAGACAAAAAACTTTATGCGAATCAAAAAACTAACAATAAAAAATTTGGGTAAACACAAAGATCTGACTGCAAACCTAGATGGGTCTGTGGTTGGTCTGTTAGGTCCTAATGGCTCCGGCAAATCTACGGTACTTAAACTTATTCATTTTGTAATGACGGGCTGGACTCCTACAAGGGAGAACCAAGAATCGTTTATTAGAAAAGTGGATGCAGAGTTTGAGAAAGAACCTACTTCAGGTTTTGTCGAGATGGAGTTTTCTTCCAACGGCGAGATTTACAGAATTAACAGAAAAGTAGGCGCAGCATCTTCTCGCAAGCTTGTTAAACTAGATCATGCTGGTAATGAAATTAAATCCGAACTAATAACCCGGGCTGATGAAATCCAGGCTAAGCTCAATGAAATTTTAGGTGCTGACAAATATGCAATCGATAGCGCTGTGTTTCCAGAACAGGGAGCACTCGATAAGATTCTATTTGGACAACAAGCCGAAAGAGAAGAACTACTTGTTCGTCTTCTTTTGCTAGGGCACATGCAAAAAGTTGCGGATATAGCAGCCGGTAAAATAAAAATGCTAGGCGTTGAGATTCAAGATTTCTCAGTACTGCATGATGAGTTGCAATCCAGTAGAAATAAAATAGAAGAGCAGCTTGCTTATGAGGAATCTAATTTCTCTAAGCTTACTCCATGGGATACTGAAATTAAACAATTTGATGAGTGGCGTCAGCTGACTATTAAAAGAGACAGTTTAGCCAATTCAATGCGTTTTGCTAGTACAGCATTGACTGCTGCCAATTTTAAGAAAGATGAAATTTGCAGCTTAAAGTCTTCAGAGTTAAAAATTAATATTAGCTCGGCAAAAGATGCTGGTGTTTGGGTTGATAAATACAAAAATACTATTTCAGCTAATCGCAAACGCTTAGACGACTTAACACTTGTTAAAAATAGGCTAATTAAATATAAAGAATTAAACGTAAGTATTGAGCAGCTAATGCAGGAGGAGAAAGAAGCGGAGGAAACCTTACCTCCAGCTCCTGACGATAATAAATCTAACGACTTACTGAATCGCCACAAAACGCAGCTAAAAATAGCAGAGTTTAAAAAAGATAAGCAGATAAAAGAAACTACACTGGAGAAAGAAAACAATAACTTAACTCTTCATAAAGAATTACATAAATTAAAAGAAGTAGAGTTGAACGCTATTGAGGTTGAACTAACGGCTATCAACGAAAAGTTAGCATTGTACAAAACAGTAGTCGAAACCTGCGCTATGGCTTCGCACAGCGCTTCTTGTATAGATGATTGTCCTGTTTGTGGTTCTGCGTTAGCTAATGTAGATCTTCAAAACAGACATGATCAATACAAAGAACTATATGATAATCTAGAAACTGTACGTTTGAACAAAGCTAAAATAAAATTAGATTTATATAAACTAATTAGAAATAGCGAAGCAGAAATAAGACGATCAACAGACGCTATAAATGCAGCTGTAGAAGATATTAATTTTATTGATAATGAGCTTAGCAAGCTAAAAGAAGAAGATATTACAGAACTAGCAAATAAAATTAAATTAGATACTGATAACAGAAACGCATACTACAAATCTACAGGCGTACTAAATACGCTCAGAAAAAGAATTCATGAAGTAAATAAAGAAAGAGCTACGGTGGGCGACATGAGTCTAGTTGATGAAACCGGCTTAGACGCAGATATCGCGCAAACTAAAATAAAATTAGATGGCTGGGATAAAGCTTCAAATAAAGTTGTAGAAGTTTACAATTATTTAATTAAATTAGAATCTGAAATTGATACCAATCAAACAGCGCATAATAGACATAAAGATGATTTACAAATAATTAACAGCCGTATAGAAAGTTTAGAAAACGATTTTACTGTACGACTTAAATCAATGATGAATTCTTTACATGATGAAAATCGCATCATGGAAGAACTCAACGATAAAAATAATAAGTACACAGAATGTAAAACCAAAGCTAGTCAGATACGTATTCAAGCGAACAGCATTAAATCGCGACTAAAAGAAATTGAAGAAAAAATCAAACTAGACGAGGACAAAAGAGAAGTAATCAAGGATTTGCAAGGCATTGTAACTGCGTTTTCTAGACATGGGATTCCGATGACTTATGTTCAGCATAAATTTGATGACCTTGTTTCTTTGACACAAGAAAACTTGGAAATCATGGATGCTAACTTTGCTATCATTCCGCATGCGGATAAACCTGTAAGCCTGCAGTTCTATAGAGTCGATGAGCCTGGCCAAGTTGTTTTTGATCATGACAAATTGTCAGGCGGGCAAAAGGTGCGTTTAAGTATTGCCTTTCTTTTAGCTGTTCAGCAATTGATTATACCAGACCTTGGTTTCTTGGTGTTGGACGAACCATCTACACATCTGGATGACGAGGCTAGGGAAAATCTAAAAGATCTCTTGCTAAACTTAAATCAACAGCTACAAGCTACAGATACACAAATTATTGTTTGCGATCACGCAAGAGAATTAGAACCGGCTTTTGTAAAAACTATTAAATTATGAATGTAGCTACGCTGTATGAAATTAAACTGCGCCTAACATCTTCATGGCTAGGTAACCAACGAACCCGGGAAAATGTTAGGCGATTTAGGAGAGATAAAGATAATAAGCTACAGGTTGATCTAGCTCAATGGAGCTGGACATTCAAACAGGCAGCAGAAGCGTTGCACATGGATGGGGTAGATACCGATACCATTCGACCACAGTCTAATATCGATCCTCCTAAATTGGTTTTATACAGACGTAATTACACACATAATAATAAGCAGCAGTTTGAGATGTTTGAAGCTATGCGTGAAAACACCGTCATAACTTTAAATATATTAGTTACTACTGTGCCTGTTATTGGCGCTAATAAAAATTTTAGTTTTGCTCCTGATAAGGCTAGACTCAGTGACATCTTCCGGTTTTCCGGGGCGTTGTTGGGTCTAAGCCCTTGGGGTAACCAATACGGCTATGGTAGGTTTGAAGTTGAAGATTTAAAGGCTTTATGATTAATGAGGTACATTTAATGTGGGATGATTCGGTTTTAACTATCGCTCCCTCATTTCCTGAATTGGAAAAATTTTTGACTTACAAAGAAAAGTCATTAGAACCAGATAAAAAAAATCCATATAAAAGAGTCACTAAAGTTAAAACTGTACCTTTGTACACTGTTGTAAATAGTAAAAATAATTACAATGTTATACAAACAATGCAGGGCTTATGGCTCAAAGTTAAAGAATTTTTAGAAGCAAAAGGCATAGCTGTAAAATTCTATGACATGCGTTTAAAATTTGTTAAACCGAAATTTGATCTTATGACAGGTTTCAGGTTTAAACAAAGAGATCTGTTGGTTGAGTTCCTTAACGC
>JACCDP010087666.1_pt1 | contig 17808 bp, 15 predicted proteins | sample 7445841 | NCBI WGS metagenome assembly JACCDP01 (sample SAMN15323441, study PRJNA562643) | freshwater metagenome | isolation source: river surface water | place: USA:Blue River Watershed | collected 2017-08-17
AATGTTTTAATTTTGTAAATTTACAAACTTACTTTTGTAATTTTACAAAAAAAGATGAAAAAACCGTAAATATAAAAAATATCAGAAAAAAATAAATATAAAAAATAAAAAACAAAGTTTTTGTTATGTAATAACAATTTTTTATATTTATTTTTTTCTGATATTTTTTATATTTACGGTTTTTTCATCTTTTTTTGTAAAATTACAAAAGTAAGTTTGTAAATTTACAAAATTAAAACATTTGATTTGTAATTTTACAAAAATGAAATTGTAAATTTACATTTTTATTTGCGCAGTTTTGTAATTTTACAAAAGCGAATTTGTAAATTTACAAAAAATGTGTGTTTTTTCAAAAAAAATATGAAAATCATTATTTTTGATATTTTTGATAAATGAGGTGTATGATTTTCGCTCCAGTTCAGCCGAAGGCGGAATAATAATAAATCATTTTTTGCTGTTCATCTATTTATCAGGGTTATCGCACAGGTTATTGCAGATAAAAAATCAGCAAAATATGATATTGTAATAATGTGTTTTCATACAAATGATTTCAAATATTTTATTTTACATCTTTTCTCATTAAAAACTCCAATTTTAAATGAGATTTTCATAAATAATTCTTCTTGGTTTTACGTGTGTTATTTTTCTTGGATACATATTTTCCTGGTCTTTCATAAGCACCCTTAATGAGGCATCGTTTTTTCGATGTTCCGTATTCATATTTATATTCTAATTCAAAGATAGATGGATTTTTTGATAACAAAAACCAATAAATTTTATCTTGATTTTGTTGTAATAAATGAATTGCATTTGGATTTTCTGATAACCAATATCAATCTTATCTATATTTTTTCTAATGAATGAATAGTATTTGGATTACTTGATAAATGATGCCAATTAATTTTATCAGGATTTTTCTAATAAGTAAATATACCATACAATGAATTCTTTGATTTCATCTTACCGATTGGGAGATTTAGTTTTAATGGATTTAAATGAAACTGACAAAAATGCAATATTAGCTGAATATCCAAACTCAATCGGCAGTCAATATATCATAGAAAAAAAGAAAAATAATCAACTCAGTAATATTGATACAATTGTTAAAATAACTTTGGAACACATGACAAAATATGCATCCTTTTTGCCAAACGATATTGCAGAGAGTACAGTCATCCATTTAAGGTTGGGAGATGTTATTGCAGGAAATGAATTTAATGAAAAAGTTAAAAGACCACTTACTATAACACAGCTCAAATCAATCACTCCTGAATACGGAAACACATATATAATTGGAAAACATTTTTTTGCTAGACAGAGTTCGACAAATTATGATGAATGTATAAAAAAATCAAATTATTATTTACATTGCGCAATAAAAGAATTAAATGCAACACATTTTGATTCTGGAAACGCTGATATAGACCTATGTCTCGCTGTTAATTCAAAGTTATTTGTACAGGGGAGGGGTTTTTTCAGTAAGTTGATTGTTGAGATTAGAAAAAAAATGAACCGCGATAATATTGAAACAGAAACGGAAACAGAAACGGAAACAACATACGACATATGTCTTTAAGGATTTAATCTGCGAATTTAAAGGTAAAATACAAGATTAAAATAAAACAAAGTATATTCGTAACAAATAATATGAAATTATTTATTATAGTATAATTTTGAAATGTTTAATGACCCCCCCCATCTTTTCATCATTTTGTTTTTGTTCCTTTTTTAGACTATTTTTCTGGTTTTTCTTTCTTTTTTTCTCTTATTTTTTCGGTTTTCTTATTGAACCGTTTTTTCATGATCTTCATAAATCGTTTCAAATATTTGATTTAATATAAAATATTTGACATTGTAAAATACTAAATGATTGAAAAGTTTTCAAAAAAACTCAAAATGGCTTTTCATAATGATTAAAATTATTTTATACAAACTTTTTGCAATAAAATATTAAGGTTTTAATTTTTTTTGTGTTTTTTTTCTGTTTTACATCGTCCAGTTATTATATTTCTTACTTTATTGTATTTACATTTTTCTCTGCATTTGTTGTCAATCATTTCTTGCGATGGTTTGCATTTTTTTTGTGTTATACAACGACCAGTTATTAAATTTCTTACTTTATTGTATTTGCATTTTTCTCTGCATTTGTTGTGAATTAATTCGTATGATGGTTTGCATTTTTCTTTACTTGTTTTTGTTTTATCAGCGAGAACAAATAGTTTCATTTCATTTAACGACAATTCCGATTTATTTTCATCTTTAATTATACCATTATCATACAAATACAACATTATTTCTTTAAAAAAAGAACGATTTTCAATCAATACTTCATCATTTTTTAATGGAAAAGTGGTTGAATATATATCGTAATTATTTACTACCAACCAATCTGATTGATTTTCTTCAAAATATTCAAAATAAGAAAGCATTGAAAAACGTGGGTCGCCAAAATTAGGGTCTTTTAAACGTAATCCTATTAATGCAGTGGATGGCGGGGAATTTAAATATAATTCTTTTAAAATTTTTTGACTAAATAAATCAAGAATATGTATTTTTTCATAATGTTCTTCAATTAGGTCTTTCATACATTCGTATAATTCTAAATTATGATGTCTTGAAGCAAATTGCAATCGGTCTTTTAAATATGTTGAATTTTGAAATTCTTCATTGTGATTTATAAATACAAATAATTTGTATAATATTAAAAACAAATATAATTTTATCTTTTTACCAATGTTGTCAGTTATATTAATTCCTGCATTTTGAAGGACTTTTTCTGAAATTTCTTCTATTACAATAATAAAATCATACAGATATGTCATCTCATCATAAAAAACATTCTTGGGATTTTTAATTTGTGTTTCATTTAATACTATTTGTTTCATAACATCAAGAGTATCAATTGCATTACATTTAAATGTCATTTGCGGAATAAATACTATTTCATCAATAGTATTCAATTTTGATTTGCTCATATAAAACAAATTTGTGTTTTTTTTATGAAATAATGATAATACTGGTATAAGTGTTGTAAATTCAGTTGTTTTTTTTTTTAAAACATCATTCGGCGAATTTGCAATTAATAATCTTCCATTTTCTTGTTCTAAATCACTCAAGTGGTCTATGATTTTTTTACAAGTATCTTTAAAATAGTCAATGATAATATTGCTTGATATTTTTGGTTTGTAATATGTCGCAACATATTCAACATTTGAAAATTGTTCACAAATATCGGTATTTGTTGTGAATGTTATTTTATATTTTTTATCTGTTGTTTTTATATAAAAAAGGTCATTTTTATCGATTGGTATTTTTTCACATTTTGTTCTTATTAAATCAGCAAACTCATCATCACTAAAATCGTTTGTTATTTGAAATTTAATGTTTTTATTTTTGGAATTTTCAAAAAAATATTCAGTGAATTTTTTGTCATTTGGTATATCATAAATAACTTCAACATAATTGTCATTTATTTTTGCGGTATTTTCTTCTTTTTTTTGTTCCAATGTTCTTATTGAAAGATCACTATTTATCAAATAATTCGTTTTTGAATTATTTATTAAATTTGTCATTTTTATAAGACTGTCTGACTCGAACTCAAACCCTACGCTTAATATTTTATTAAATATTGGATGTGTCTTCAAACTACCACCAATAGCAATCATTATTATATATTATAAAGCATTATAATTTATTTATGAGGGGGGTACAATATTTTATTGACCTTTTAACGTTCCAATATTATCAATGTAAAATAATTTGTAATGTATAATTTATTTTACATTATTTATAGTCAGGTAATAAATTATACTTTATGGACACTAAAAAATAACCTGATATCCCCGCGGGTAAAATCGTTAAAGGGTTAAGGGTGTATATAATAAATAGAATAGGGAATATGTAAAGAAACTATTAAATAGAACACGGAAATTTAAAAATTACTTACATTAAAACTGGCGTTTTAAATGTGCAAAGGTGTAAAATATTGAAGTATATGATTAAAAAACATAAAGAAAAAAAAACATTATTTACAATATTTTATCATATGGAAGGACACCCTAATGCAATTATAATAAAAAATGAAACAATAATCGATTTTTTCAAAGAAAGTGGATTGAATCCAGAAGAAACATTTCTTACTATTATTGACTTATTTAAAAAAGTAAATACATCATATAAAAAAGGCAATCTTGAAGAACTCATAATTCAAATTAACGAAAATATCAAAGAAACGAGAACTGCAACATCTAATAATTTGCAATCAATTAAAGAACATCTTCAACAAACATTTCAATCAATAGTTGAAAAATTAAACTTTTTTAAAGATGAAATTATTATTATGTTTTCAAACAAATTAAATGAAGTTCAAAAACAATATGTTAATGATTTAAAAATTCTTTTGAATGAGAACAGCAACACAAATTTTGATAAAATACAACATAAAATAGAAAGAGAAAACCAAATATTTGAAGACAGATTAAAACTTTTTTTTAATGATTTTTTCCCCAAAAATAACGAAGAACAAATAAAAAAAACGACAACTGAAATTCATAAAATTATTGAACAAGAAATAAAACCAATCCAAAACCAAAAAATAAACGAAGAAATGATTGACAAATTTACAACAAATATTGAAACCAAATTTAACGATTATTTTATTTCAAATAAATTTAACAATGAAAATGTTATCAATATCATCAAACAAAACAATGATTTTATGGAAAACCGAATAAGCAATATTATTTCACAACTATTTTCGAAAGAAAACGCAAGTTGTCTCGAACAATTTAAAAAATCGCTACACGAAGAAACAGACACTCTTTTAAAAAACACCATTAATAATGATACCATACAAATATATTTTTTATCAATCGAAAGAAAACTCCAACAATTAGATGATATTATACATTTAAACAAAACTCAAACTGAAAATATAAATTCATTTCAAAAGAAATTTGAAGAACATATATTATTTACTGAGAACTCAACAAAAAAAGGTGCAATGAGTGAAGCAAAATTAGAAAGAGTTTTAAACATTATGTTTTCAAATAGTGAAATTGAAAATACTTCCAAAATAGCCCACAGCGGAGACATCATTCTCTCCAGAAAAAATAAAGAACCATTATTAATTGAAAACAAAAATTATGACAAAGATTATAATGTTCCATTTGATGAAGTCAGAAAATTTTTTATAGATGTGAGAGAACAACAAATGGATGCAATATTTTTATCACAAAATAGTGGAATAGCACAACGGGATAATTATGAAATCGAAATATTAGACAACAAACACGTGTGTATTTATGTTCATAATTGTAATTATGATGAAATTAAAATTAAAATTGCAATCGATATTATTGACCATATACGCAAAATTATGAATAAAACCGAAGAAGAAAATGAAACCGAAAACTTTTCAATTTCACAATGTTCTATCGATAAAATTAAAAATGATTATTTGAATTTTTTAAAAGAAAAAAATATTCTCGTTAAAAATATGAGAAATGGACAAATCGAACAAAACGCAATTATGGATAGAAACATAAAAGAATTAGAAAACTTGTCGTTAACTCAATTAAAAACATTTTTATGCTGTTATTTTCCGCAAATTGATACTGAAAAAAGAACAGAAGGAAATGAATGTCCTTATTGCGGTAAAATGACTAAAAATGAAAAAGCATTGTATGCACATAAAAGACGATGTCCAAAAAAAGACACAACTGTTGAAACAAAAAATGATGAAATATTTATTGAAACTGTTAACAGATAAAATATTTTATTCGTAAATATGCGTAAAATTTAATTTATTCATAAATATATTTTGAAATTTTTGAATAAATGGTTCATTTATATTTTTATGCAAAATCTGAAATAAATGTTTTTTTTAAAGATCATTTTTTATCTATTCAATATAATTATCCTGAAAATATCATATCCCTTATCAGTGATTTAAATATAATTATTATGAAAATAAATGAACGAAACAAAAATGATTTTTTCATTTTTTATCAATCATTACCAGATTTATTAATAAATGTGGAGGAATATGATAAAAGATTTTTTATTTTTAATACTGAACAATTAACGAGACCCGATATACTGCAACAAATTTTAAATTTAAACATAAAAATTAATTATATTGATTATAGTTTTTCAAATATTGAAATTATAAATAATAAAAAAAACATTTTTTACTTGCCTTATATGGTAAATAAAAATGAAATTTTAAATATTCAAAAAACAAAAGATGTATGTTTTATTGGTGCCGTTTCTCCTCATAGAATAAAAATTATTAATATGTTAAAAAATAACGGAATAAATGTCGATATTATAGATGGTTGGGAAAAAGAACGTGATTTAAAATTATTTTCATATAAAATATTACTGAATATTCATTATATTTTAGAATACAGGGTTTTTGAACAATTAAGATGTAATAGATGTATTATGAATAAAATGATTGTTATTTCTGAAAAAAATGCAGATACATATTTTGAAATGAAAGAACATATGATCGAAACGGAATATGAAAATTTAGTATCAACCGTTATATATGTTTTATCCAATTATGAAATGGTATATCAAAATTTATTTAAAAATTTTGATATTGATAAAATAGAAAAAAATTATAAATTAATTGGAGATAACTTTATGTCTTGTTTAGAAAATTTTGTTGATAATTAATTTTACCCTTTAACGATTTACCTGCATATATTAGGGTATTTTTTATAGATATATAGTTAAATTTATCGCTTTACTATAAATGGTGTAAAATAAATTATACATCACAAATTATTTTACATTGGTAATATTTGGAACATTAAAGGGTTAATGTTCCAAAAAATAGTATTATTTTACACTATTTGTGTTAAAATATGTAAATACTTATATAATACAAAAAAACTTATTTTGATATTCGCAAATAAAAGCGTTAAATAGTTAATATTCTGAATCGTGTAAAATTATTCCATAATTATGTGCTGCATCATAATAAAAACATTTGTCTCTTACATATACACTATTAGTATGATTTAAACACCGTATCCAACAATCGTAATCATCTTGACCACCCGGTAAATTTCCCATATAATTTATTTTTTCTAATATTTCTTTTTCAACAATTACAGAAGAAGCAATCATACAATTATGTATTTTTAAAAAATTTAATGTCCATATATTAGGATATCCATCATTCATCATAGTACTTCCCGCATTTTTATATATTTGTTTTATAGTTTCAAAATAATGTTCAGAATTATACATTTTATATATTTTTTTAGGGTCATAAATACCAATGCCAATAAGTCCATCGGTTGATGACATTTTACAACCAGTTTTTTTCATAGCATCTATTTGTAATTCTAATTTATTCGAAAACCAAATATCATCATCATCACAAAATGCTATATATTTTCCTGTTGCGATTTTTATTCCATAATCGCGTACATAACCACTGGATATATGTCCAAGTATTTCTTTGCCATTTTTCGACAAATGAATTATTTTAATATTCTCCCAATTATGTCTGTAATATTGTTCTTGTGTAGAACAATCATTTATCACGATAATTTCAATATTTTGATATGTTTGTTTTTTTATGTGTTCAATTGCATTTAATAAATAATCAAAACGATTATAGGAAGGAATGATAACACTCACCTTATCGGTATTCATAATATATTTTATATGAAAAATTATAATTGTATTTTTATGTTAAAAAAACTATAAAGTATTTAATGCTTTACCATAAATGGCATCAAATAATTTATATTTTGTAAAATATTTGATGATAAAATATTAGCATTTTACTATTAAAATTTTATTAGTATTTTTGTCGTTTTTTACTTTTTTGAAAAAAATCAATAGAGTTTGTTGCCTCAGAAGATATTTTTCTTTTTCCTAAAATTGACGAATAATTTTTTAATATTAATAATTTTCCTTCGACGGGAGATTTCGGTTTTTTAAATACAGGTGCTGGCGATCCTTTTTTTTTATCATATTTTTCATATATTCTCATAGTTTGTTGAAATTTCATTATTTCTTTATTATATAAATTGTTGTATTTTTCTCTGTATTTACAATCTTCTTGGTTTTCATACTCATATACTTCTGCACCATAACTAACTAATTGATCAATATCTCTCTCTGATAAATTAATATATTTTTTTTCAATTAAACCGTGTAAAATAATATCGGCATTTATCATACCATATTTATAAAAAACTCCTTTTACAAATTCGATGTGTAATTTATTATTTGCAACATCCGTGTTCGTTTTTATAAGGGGCACATATTCTATCATATAACTACCAGACATAAAATTAAACTTTATAGTGTCGCCTTTTTTTAATAATTCTCCTGCATAATATAAATATCGTATTTCTTCACGATTTTTATTCAATAAAATTTGATATACTCTTTTTATTAAATGTGTGTGTTTTGTATTTATTTCGTGAATGGATAATGTACGAACTGCATATATATGTACTATATTTTTTTGTTTTTCTTTTTCTGTAGAAGCGATAATATACGAATAAATGCCATCCCTGCTCTTTAAAATTTTTTCGTTTTTTCTCACTGGTTGATACGTATATAATTTTTTTACATCTAAACTTTTAATCTCTATATAATAATATTTTCCGTTATCTGCCATTGTACAATTATTTTCAATTCCTGGAGAAACTAAGTCAAATGTGGTAAGGTCCAAAGGAACGGGAGAGTTCATTTTATTATGTAGATGCATTATTAAAATTTTTAGGTTGTATTTTTTTCTATATTCATTTTTTTCAATTTTTCTAAATACAATATCGCATCCATTAATTCTTCTTGTGCGTGTTGAACCCAATCATTAAAATTTAAATCTTCTCTATCCATAGTTGTTCCATATTTTTTTTTACCGAAATCAGCACGTTGAATAAAATTTTCAATAACTGATTGAACTATACTATCAGGTGCGTTCATATATATATTTTTGTTTATAACTTATTTTTTATATGAAAACATAATATATGAATTGTATTTTTTGCTGTATTTTTAATAAAACCATTTGTTTAGACTTATTTTTTCTTTTTTTAGAAAGCATTTTCATATATGGTCAATTAAAAGATGATATTCATATTTTAGTTTATACTTCGACATCTTTTATGAATATAATAAAAACAAATTCATTATATGATGACAGTAAAGTTAAATTTGAGATAAATGATATGTATGATGATCTCGACAAAGCTTCTAAAGCAAGATTAGATATATTTCAGTTAAAAACTGCAAAACTTTATAATAAAATATTGTATTTAGATATTGATATTATAATAAAAGACGATATTCATAAAGTATTTCAAGTTTGCAATCAAGACATTTTATATGCATTAGAAGAAGGTGAAATATGTTCTGAAACCGATAATTTGGGACTATCACTATTTGGGATGAAATAAATAAATATTTAGATAAATCTGCATTTTCGAGTGGTATTTTGCTTTTTCATAATAGTAAAAAAATGGAATTTTTATTTCAAAAAATTAAAGAAGATATTATTAATAGATATCACGGATTTTATGACCAACCTTATATAGTATATAACGCATTCAAATATCAGTTGTATGATAATAAAATTTTAAAAACACTTGCAATAAATAATAATTTTGATATTTACAGCGACAAAGTAATACATCATTTTCCTGGAGGACCGTTTAATTTTGAAATAAAACTTTATATAATGAATAATTTTTTATATAATATTAAAAAAATGAAAAAATATTATATTATTAAATCAAATATGAAAAAAATATTTGTAAAATTGTCCAATTCTTAAAGCTTATTCGTTTCTACATAACTGACGAAAAAACATCATAAAAAATAAAAAAGTCAAATATTTTATTTATTGCAAAATATTTGGCAATAGTATTATATTTTTTATTCTTATAAAATGGTATTTTTACCTTTAAATACGCAGATTAAATCGTTAAAGGATTAATTATTACATTAAATAATTAATTTATAATTATATATAAATAAATGTTAAACATCATAAAAACAATTCCTGATATAAAAACATACCCTCTCACTTATATATTTGAAACTATCAAATATCAGCACAAACCAAACACATTATGGTTAGAATTTGGTGTGGCAAGCGGAAGAACCATCAATTATATTTCAAATTTTACGAATGATAAAGTTATAGGTTTTGACAGTTTTGAAGGACTTCCCGAAAAATGGCGAGATGGTTTCGATAAAGGGACATTCAATATGAATGGTAATTTACCTCGTGTAAATAATAACGTTGAATTGATTAAGGGTTACTTTTCTGAAACTTTGCCCAATTTTATAAAAAATCAAAATAAAAAAATATCATTTATTCATATGGATGCTGACCTTTATAGTTCTACCAAATACGTATTGGATATTTTAAAAGATCATATTGATGAAGGTTGTATCATTGTATTTGATGAATTGGTAAATTATCCAGGTTTTGATGGGGATACAGGTGAGCTTAAAGCATTTTATGAATTTATCACAGAAAATAGAGTGAAATATGAATGGATTGGAATGAATGGAACGCCCACTGGTATGAATGGTTATCATCACGAAAATGTGGCATTGATAATTCATTCAATAAATTAACTTAACTCTTTAACGATTTAATCTGCGGATTTCAGGGCAAAAATATTGTATCTGTAAAATAGTAATTAGTAACACATCAAAAAAATGGTGTTTCATTTCACAAGTACAATCATAATCTATATATTGATTTTCATCTATTTCTACAATTATGACTTGATATCCTAAATCTGGTCTTCGTTTGCTGCAACTACGCGTGCCACTTTTTTCTATGGAAATGTAGGTAACACCACCACCACAATAACCATCGTATTTTTCGAAGGCAAGATTAGATATATTTCAGTTAAAAACTGCAAAACTCTATAATAAAATATTGTATTTAGATATTGATATTATAATAAAAGACGATATTCATAAAGTATTTCAAGTTTGCAATCAAGACGTATTATATAATATTAAAAAAATGAAAAAATATTATATTATTAAATCAAATATGAAAAAATTATTTGTAAAATTGTCCAATTCTTAAAACTCATTCGTTCCTACATAACTAACAAAAAAACATTATAAAAAATAAAAAGTCAAAAAATTGATTTTTTGATAAAAATTTTGGGATTTTGCATAATAAGAAATATAACGATGAGTTATCAATTCTACAAGGTTCATGAGTTAATCGGGTCGGACGACAACATAAATAAATTATATTTTAATGGGTTGTCGTCTAATCCAAATGCGATTTCTATTTTAGAAAAAAATTTGGATAATGTGGATTGGTGGAATTTATCTGCAAACCCAAACGCAATTTATATTTTAGAGAACAATTTGGATAAGGTACATTGGTATATGTTGTCCGCAAATCCAAACGCAATTTCTATTTTAGAGAACAATTTGGATAAGGTACATTGGGAAAATTTATCTGCAAACCCAAACGCAATTTCCATTTTAGAGAACAATTTGGATAAAATAGATTGGTCTATGTTGTCCGCTAATCCAAATGCAATTTCTATTTTAGAAAAAAATTTGGATAAAGTAGATTGGCGAAAATTATCTGCAAACCCGAACGCAATTTCCATTTTAGAGAACAATTTTAACAAAATTTGTTGGAATAGATTGTGTGATAATCCAAATGTATGTCATATTTTAAAAGATAATTTAGATAAAATAAATGAATATGACTGGGGAATGTTATCTGTAAATCCAAACGCAATTCCTATTTTGAAAGAAAATCTACATAAGGTTTATTGGAATTGGTTGTCTTCAAATCCAAATGCAATTTTTATTTTAGAGAACAATTTGGATAGAGTAGATTGGCGTATGTTGTCCGCTAATCCAAACGCAATTCATATCCTGGAAAAAAATTTGGATAAAATCGATTGGGATAATTTCTCAAGCAACATAAATTCAATTTCTATTTTAAAAAATAATTTGGATAAAATAGACTGGTGGTATTTATCAATGAACCCTAGTATATTTACATATGACTATCCAAAAATTCAGAAACACTTTTTGGAAGGGGTTGGTAGAGAACTTATTGAATGGATTTGGAACCCTAAAAATATGAAAAAATGGGAAGAATGGAAAATTTTTGATATGAACAATGACTAAAAATGATACTTATTTGTTCTCATTATATTTGTGTAATTTTAAAACAAAAAACAAAAAAATAAAATAATAGTTTGTTTCATACCTTGCGTTTAAAAATAATAAAAATAAAAATTTTAAAATATGTTATAAATAAATTATAACATATTTTTTAATGAAAAATTGTTTTTTTTCATATAAAATTTACCAACACAAAAATATATTTAATGAGCTATCAATTTTATACATTTCATAAATTAATTGATTTTAATGATAACGACCCCAATAAATTAAATTATGATATGCTTTCATTTAATCCGAACGCGATTTCTATTTTAGAGAACAATTTGGATAAAATCAATTGGTCTATGTTGTCCGCTAATCCGAACGCAATTTCTATTTTAGAGAAAAATTTGGATAAAATATATTGGAAAATATTATCCGCTAATTCAAATGCCATTCATATTTTAAAAAAAAATTTTAAAAAAATATGCTGGTGGAATTTATCTGCAAACCCGAACGCAATTTATATTTTAGAGAACAATTTGGATAAAATCAATTGGTGTATGTTGTCACGTAATTCAAACGCAATTTCTATTTTAGAGAACAATTTGGATAAGGTACATTGGGAAAATTTATCTGCAAACCCGAACGCAATTTCCATTTTAGAGAACAATTTGGATAAAATCAATTGGTCTATGTTGTCCGCTAATCCGAACGCAATTTCTATTTTAGAGAACAATTTGGATAAAATCGATTGGGATATATTGTCCGCTAATCCAAACGCAATTTCAATTTTAAAGAAAAATCTAGATAAAGTAGATTGGTCAAAATTATCTGCAAACCCTAATGCCATTCATATTTTAAAAAAAAATCTAGATAAAGTTGATTGGGAAATGTTGTGTTTCAATCCAAATGCAATTTCTATTTTAGAGGACAATTTTGATAAAATCGATTGGGATATGTTTTCAGAAAATATAAATTCTATTTCTATTTTGATAAATAACAAATCAAAAATAAATTGGTGGTTTTTGTCAAGAAATCCTAGCATATTTACATATGATTATCCAAAAATTCAGAAACACTTTTTGGAAGGGGTTGGTAGAGAACTTATTGAATGGATTTGGAACCCTAAAAATATGAAAAAATGGGAAGAATGGGAAATATTTGATTTAGAAACGGATAATTAGTAAATATTTTATTTTGCAATATTTTTATGACATTCATTTATAAATTCATTATCTTCCATTACAACTGGAGAACAATATTTACCCTGCAAAATTAATACAACAATATTAGTTAGTTCTCCCATACTCGATTGAAGAACTAATATTTCTCCATTTTTTATGTTTAAAATTTTAAATATTTTTTGACAATTCGGATAAATATTTTTCCACAACCAAGCATAAATTACAACCTGCAGTAAATGTTCCATTGTTATTTTTGAAACACATTTTAATTCCCACACCTCTTCATCCGTAACGACATCAACGATTGCAGTAAAACGAAAACGAATATTATTTTCAAAATATAATGATAAACATTTGTCTATATTTGTGTGTTCGTTTTCCATAGAATGATGTAAAAACATATATTCTGTTTCGGGGAAATAATCTTTTTTTGTTTTTTGAACAACATTTTCTAAAATTGTTTTACAATCATCAATAATTTCATTTGACAACCAATTATACTCATCTTTTTCTATTTGTTTTAGTTTAAAATACAATCGTTCTTGAGTTGATAAATATACATTTGCTAAAAATAAATAATCATTTATCGTTTCGCATTTTTCGGGCAATTCTTCCTTTATCATTTTTTTTAAATACAAATGTTCGTTTTCTTTTATTTCTGCGATCGTATTATCTATCATTTTTCGGAGAACATTTCTATTTTCAGGGGTTTTATTGAGGTCAATTGTTTGATTTTTTCGGCAAATATGTTCATAATATATGACTGGTATTGCTATTCCGTTTAAGTCGCTAACATCTTCATACAAAGAATTTTTAGTTTTAATTACAATTGGAATATCCAATTGAATTTCTACATCGGCATCATCTTCTCCATCTTCTTTTTCTCTTTTTATAACAGTTTTTAAATTTGAGATATCAAATTTTGAAATAGAAAACATACGGTCTATTATTGGAGATATTTCTTCAATTACTGCATCAGGTATAAATTTTATTAATTTTGTCGGGGTTTCTTGTTTTTTTTGAATTTTTATTTTATTTTGATTTTCTATTTTTTCTTCATAAAAAACTGTTCTCGGTATTCCTTTAAATTTTATGAAATCTGAATTTATCATTTCGTGATGTCCAAATTTTAAAAATTTTAAAGGTCTATCTGTCATATATTGGTCAAATTCTAATAAATACAATCCTTTTACTGCACGAGTACAACCGACATAAAGTGTATTTGGACATTTTGTATTATCCAATTTTCTTGCATAATGAATAAAATAATTTTGGTCGAAACCAACAATAAACACATAATCACGTTGTCTTCCTTTTACTGAATGAAATGTTGAAAAAACTATTTTTCCATCAATAACCCTTTCATCTAATTTTTCGTTTTCAAACATTGGAACGTGACAAGGAATATTTTTTTCCACAAGAACATTTTCCATTTTTCTTATATTACTGTCTACGCCTTTTACAGAAGCCCCTATAATAAAAATATCATTCGGTTTTACTCCATTTGACAACAAATTTAATATTTGATTAATAACAATTTTTTCTATGTTTTTTCTTGTATTTCTTATATAATGAACCGGTTCTCCATCGCGAAATGAAACCAGTCTCGTTTCACCTAACATTACTTTATTAACGAAATCCGCCATTGGTTTTGTGATACGATAAGATGTTTTTAAACTACATTTTTCGAATTCGGGGTTTTTTAAAAAAGGAAAGTTTTTCCATATTACATCCGCATAAGTTAAAAACCTAACATCAGAACCTTTAAATTCATACAACCCTTGCATATAATCTCCCAAAATTAATATTTGAATTTTATTGTTCATATCTCTGATAAATTTTAAAACAAATTGGTAATATAAAAATGACATATCCTGTGATTCATCTAAAACAATTAAATCAAAAACGGGAATATTTATTTTTGATTTTAAATCATTTTTGAGAATTGTTCTCAATCCTGTATCTGTATGACTGTTTTTTAAGTAATATCTAACTGCTAAACTATGAAATGTATGAACATCTATGTTTGTTATTTTATTTATTTTTATTTTTTCTTTTATTTCAAATCTTAACATAGAATTATAAGTTATTTGAAGTATTTTATAATTTGGCATTTGCGTAGAAAGTGATAATATTGTTGTTGATTTTCCAGAACCGGCACAAGCATCTACAACTACATTTTTTTCATTTTTAATATGATTTATTATATTTTGTTGTTCTTCACTTGGTGTTAAAAACATAATTTTATTGTTTATAAAATTATGTCTATTTCATTTTCATTATTTTTATGATGGATTTATATTTATTTTTTATTTGTAATGTCAATAACACTAAATTTTTTTGTTTTACGAAGATTGATTTTATTCTTTTTTGTTTTTGAATAAGGTTTGAATTTTTTGTTATATTTAATTGCATTTAATAACCGCATTTGTTTTTTTACATTTTTTAGAGAACTACATTTTGAAAAAATATGCTTATTTTTTTTGTTTATGAGTTTATAACACGTTTTATTTTTTACTTTTTTAATTTCATATGGCATTTTTATATAATTAACCTATATTTTTTGCTATTTTTTATTTTAAAATTGTAGCTCTTAGACCTTTACACATTTAAAACGCATATTATAGAGACAAAGAATAATATGTTTAATTATTCTACTAAATTATTATCATAATTTTATATAAAATTATTATCTAAATTATGAAAGAAGAATTTATCAAGAAAGCAATAGAGGTTCATACAGATAATATGATATTCCAAATTAGAATATGTCATAATTTAAGAGAAATTGTCATTATTTGTAAAGAACACGGAGAATTTTTACAATTACTAAAAACACATAAAAGAGGCAATGGTGTTTGGTAGAAAAAAACTTCTAATTCACGAAAAATGCCTACAAAACAATTTATTGAAAATGCAACACAAAACAATGTCAAATAATTTGCAATGTAAAATAATTTATACATTGCAAATTATTTGACATTGTTAATATTTGGAACGTTAAATGGTTAAAATTGTAATATATAAAAAGATATTACAGTCGGACCGGTTGGACCGACTGCCCCCGTAGGACCTGTTGGACCAGTCGGTCCCGTAGGACCAGTTGCCCCAGTAAAACCCGTAGGACCCGTTGGACCAGTTGCACCAGTAGGACCCGTAGGACCGGTTGGTCCAGTAGCACCTGTAGCACCTGTAGGACCCGTAGGACCCGTAGGACCAGTAGCACCCGTAGGACCGGTTGGTCCAGTAAAACCCGTAGGACCCGTTGGACCAGTAGCACCTGTAGGACCCGTAGGACCAGTTGCCCCAGTAAAACCCGTAGGACCCGTTGGACCAGTCGGTCCCGTAGGACCAGTTGCCCCAGTAAAACCCGTAGGACCCGTTGGACCAGTAGCACCAGTAGGACCCGTAGGACCGGTTGGTCCAGTAGCACCGGTAAAACCCGTAGGACCTGTTGGACCAGTCGGTCCCGTAGGACCAGTTGCCCCAGTAAAACCCGTAGGACCCGTTGGACCAGTAGCACCAGTAGGACCCGTAGGACCGGTTGGTCCAGTTGCCCCAGTAAAACCCGTAGGACCCGTAGGACCAGTCGGTCCCGTAGGACCTGTAGGACCAGTAGCACCAGTTGGACCCGTATTTCCAATTTGGGACGGGAATGTTGTTAGTAAATTTGAAACTGTTGAATCATTAAAATAAAAATTAACAATATGATTATTTGTTGAACCAGTTAGTTGTATAAAATATATTTCAATAAAAACGATAGTATTAGAACTTGGTAAAGAAGTACCATTGATATAAGTAGAGTTCATTTCTAATTTAACATTATTGCTTGAAATAACAGTATAATTATTTGTTCCATCATATAATAAAATATTGGTTCCATTGTTGTCAATATAATATATTTTTAGATAAAAATATGTCGGATATTCGTGTTGATTGACCGAACAAAATAGATTTAAATTCCAAGGACCACTATTTATAATATTATTTGAAATAAGACTAGTATCAAATTTATATGTTCCTAACATATGTGGATTGTTATCTTGAGTTGTTGTATAATTAAAAGTAACAATTTTTTGCAAACTATAACTGTTGATTAAAGTTAATGTTCCTAAATTATCTGGAATAGAAGTCGTTGATGGATTTAAAACTAATGATAAACCACTCGATAATCCAGGAATACCTTGAGGTCCAACGGGACCTGTTGGTCCTGTAGGACCTGTAGCACCGGTAGCACCGGTAGGACCTGTAGGACCTGTAAGACCTGTAGCACCAGTAGGACCAGTAGGACCTGTAGCACCGGTAGGACCTGTAGGACCTGTAAGACCTGTAGCACCAGTAGGACCTGTAGCACCAGTAGGACCTGTAGCACCTGTAGGACCTGTAGGACCTGTAGGACCTGTAAGACCTGTAGCACCAGTAGGACCTGTAGCACCTGTAGGACCTGTAGGACCTGTAGGACCTGTAAGACCTGTAG
>JACCDP010036736.1_pt1 | contig 17807 bp, 21 predicted proteins | sample 7445841 | NCBI WGS metagenome assembly JACCDP01 (sample SAMN15323441, study PRJNA562643) | freshwater metagenome | isolation source: river surface water | place: USA:Blue River Watershed | collected 2017-08-17
GAATCAAGCGAAATTCAGACATGGGTATAACAAAAGATAAATTAGACAAATATCCGCTTTTATATCCCCAATTTTTTTCATAACCATAGTCGGAAATAAAATGCCAATTTTTTAAAAAAATCTTTAAGCTGCTAGTATCTTTGCCAAAAAATAATTGATTGGTACCATCTAAAGAATCATATTGTTCATCAGCATATTCTAACTCTAAGTCTTTTATATATTGCTCGTGATTATCAAAAACGCACGAGGGAGATTTATTTGCATAGAAAAATCTAGCAGAGGAGGTTTTAACAGTGTTTGGTTCATAAATACGATCAATAAAATTGATAAATTGATTACCGTTTTCGATAAAAGGATGAATTTTAGTATCGCATTCAATAAATAATAAACCAGTAAATCCATCGTCAATAGCTTGCTCCAATATAAATCTACGTAAATTCCATGGATATAATGCAGGGTACAGTCCTATTGGGTTATCTGGTAGCTTTTCGTACTCTTGAGACTTGACATTATTAGATCTTAAATCTTCGATATCATAAACTCTTATCAATGGATGATTTTTATATTCATCAAATATATTTATACAATTTGTTGATATGTAGAATGGAATACTGAGATTTAAGTCTAGATATCTAGGTATAGAATATTTTTTAATTCTATTGGCGTAATTCGGATAGTTGGCTTCGCTTAAAAGACAATATTTTTGATTCATAAGTAGCCTGTTATCTTTTCACACCATCCTTTGGAGATGCTATGAGGCCATACCACCCAATATTTAGGCTTTGTTAAAGTTTGAAATTCTCTCCATACTTTGCAATAACCATCAGGATCGTTTTGAAAATTATTTATTTCATTAGTATCTGCATCTCGTCTATATATAGTATCATCTTTTTCATCATGAAAAGCCACAGCCCAAAAATCATAATCATTTTCTGGAACTTGAGAATATTGTATATCTATACAATGTTTAAAAATATGTAATAGTCCTTGATCAAACTCAGCGTCTGAAGAATTTTGTAGGGCGTCTGGTGGTGGTTTATTATCTTTAACTTGTTGAGTTATTGCTCTTTTACCAAAAGATAGTCCGCTATATTTTTCATAATCTTTTAAAGTTCTTACATTACCAAATCCATACTTTCCAAAATCTATATCTCTTTTTTCGCCATCCATTTCAAATAATTTTCTATTTTTTAGATGACAATAATTGTTTCTTTTAGACCACTCTTGATCATCATCCCATTGTTTTGATCGTCCTTTTCTAGTATATTCGTGCCAACAAACAACTTTGTGTGGATGAAATATATCATAACCATGAGTGTAGGCTCTAACGGCTATGCTTATTTCTTCTCCGTGAAAATAATATTCAGGATCGTGTTGAACCTCTACGGAAAATTCGCCTAAAGTAAAAGCAAAATGAGCGCTATAAAATCTACCAGGTAATGGTTTGGTTTTGTCATCCCATGTATCAAAAGATGCTGGCAAAAAAAAGACAGCTCCTTCAGGTATGAATCTATCAAAATTCATTTTCCATGGTTCATTTATTCTAGCGCCAGGATCATTATCTGGGTCAAAACTAGGTATATAGGATGTGATAAGTGGTTTTTCTACACCAGTTTTTTGCAGATCTTTAACCATATCTATTAGTGTGGTATCCCAGCCTTGAGCAAATCTATGATGACTATCTAATTGTAGGGTATATTTTTCGTTGTTATATAATTGTTGAACCTGATTTCTGGCCCAACAAACACCTTTCGAATCTTTATAGTCTATATCTATTATTTTAAATCTTTTATCGTTTTTATATTTATCTAGATTATCCCAAGCATCGTCCTTACAATGTTGCCAGGCTATACCTATTCGAATATTTTTTGGATTATCTGATTTATCTAACATATCCTCTAATGTCAATACTAGTTGAGGATCTCTATAAGATGCTATTTGAACAAATATTGTATTATCAGTTTTCTTTTCTTTGTGACGCTTCATAAAAATGAACCCTGTTATGTGTAATGGGACTAGCTAGTAATATAGACGGATTGACAATATTATTTTTTGTAAGGTTATAAATATGACTCATCCAGGTTTGCTCAAAAGGATGATCCCATTTGGTGTCTAGAAATATTTTTTTATTACCTTCTTGGTTTATTATATGAGGCCAATTAGAATAGTAAACCTCACCATCGGCATAGGCTATGTGATTTTTTGTTTTTATGTTTTTGAATATAGTGTCTGGTTTATCATTAAGTTTGCCAAAATACTCAGTTTTCTTTGGTTCTGGAACATTATGCCAACTCCATTGTTTACCGTTGTGTCCATAAAATTCACTGAAACTTAATTTGAGAAAATCATAGTTTTCGCTATCCATAATGGATATAAGATTTTCATATAAGTTATTAATTTTTTTAGAGAATCCAAAACTACATGTTCCGTTATAATCTAATAACATATCATCTTCAAAAAATAACATATATCTATTTTTAGAATCATAAAATTTTTCAGCAGCAAACTGTCTAGCTCGACATATACCCATATTCCCTTTTTTTATTTGATCAAAATTGTAATCTTTGCATATCTGATTATACTGTAAATCATACTTCGGATCTGTGGAATTATTTATCAATATTTTTATTGTTTTATCTAAAAATTTTGGTTCATATTTTTTAAAACTATCTATTACCATTAATAGTTGTTCTGGTGAGTTAAATGTATTAATATATAGCTCAATGTTATTGTTTTGAAATATTTTTTGAATTTTTCTATCTGGTTGAATTTTTTCGTCTTTGACCGCTTCAAAAAAGGTACCCATCAAACCATCTGGATTTATCATTTCACATCTAAATAATGAATTATCCAAGTATGACATTATGGTGAATATGCTTTCTTCTGTCCCCATATACCCATCGTTAAGTGAATTAGACAATAGTTCATAGTACATATTATTAGCTTTAGATATGCACTCAGACTTACCTCCAAAAAATCCACCTCTAGCAACTCTATTTACTTGGTTTGTATTACTAAATCTTTGCATTGCATTGATATCAAAACCATGTATCTCTGTGTTTGTTTCGTATGGAAAACACACAAATAAGAAATTATCAAGCCATTTTGTTATTTTTTCGAATACTTTATCTGATGAAAAATATCCAGGATGAATTGTATTGGTAATACCTCCATCTATCCAAAAGTAATAGTCGCTATTAAAATGATTAAATATCTTAGCATTATGCAGTAAAAACATTTTACTCATAACCATTGGATTATATATTGGCAATTTTGCTTGTGTACTATCCGCCAACCATCCAACTTGATTTTTCCAAGACTCGTTTGTTCGTATTTTTTCAATCTGGTCTTTAAATGGAAAAAAACTTCCTCCAAAATCATCAACGCAATGATGATGTACTACTGTATTTTTCCTATCTCTAATAGACCAAATTATATGTTCTATAGATTTGTCTATAAAAATAACCAGATTATAGTCTTTTGTATTCTCTAAAAGTATCTTGAAGTTATCGATATAATGATCGAAAGATCTTGACCAGCCTTCGGATAATGTAGATCTACCCAGATCCCATATTCCGGTGACTAGAGTAATGTTTGACATTGGATTAGAGATAATAGAATATTAACAACCGGACCTGCATAATTATAGGATAGAAAACTGTTTCGTCAACGACCAATTTTTTTATTTGTGTCTTGACTAATCGCGCCGTGGAGATAATATACATCCGTTGGAGAAAAAAATGAAAGAACCAGACGATTTTTCAAACAGAAAAGAACACAGAAGAAAAAAGATTAAAGATAGGTCATCTCGTAGAATTTACGAGAACGATGATCCTATAGAAAGAAAAGCCAGCAAAAATAATAATGTTAAAAAGATAAAGAACGAAATAGAAGAAGAAGAGTGGGAGGATTGGGATAGGTACTACAATCATTAGTATGAAATATTTAGAAGAACTATCTGGTGGAGATTGTTTTGAGCAAAATGGTAATATATACATTTTATCAAAAGACTTCAAGGCAAATGGACAAAAAATGTGCATAAGTATGTCAACAGGATTTCAAAAATGGTTCGATGCAAATGCTATAGTTATACCAATAGAATTATTTACAGTTGACAAAGAAAATAATATAATCGCTTTAAAACTTAGAGAAAAGATAAATGATAATACTAAGACTGAAAACTTTTCTTAAATCTTTATTTTTTCATATCAAGTCAGGACTTCCAAAGTCCACAAAAGAAGAAATATCTTATAGATATAATATATGTATATTATGCGATGAGTTTGATAGAATAAAATCGCAATGTTCAGTTTGTGGATGTAATATTACTACAAAAAGCCAATTCCTTAATAAACTAGCATGGGCCGATCAGGAATGTCCAAAAGGCAAATGGCACAAAATCCAAAAATAACAATCATGAATCGCCAAAAAACAATTAAAAATACTAATCAAACGAAATATCATCATTCTCATATATTTGAGATAATAGAACAAAGAATATCTGCTGGAAATACCGGAGCAACAATTTTTGTTCCACATGTTTGTAATAATATAGATTTGTTTGGAGCAGGATTTGCAGCACAAGTTGCCGAAAGATATCCAGACGTTAAAGCTAATTATCATATGCTTGGTAAAAGCTTCTTATCAAAAAATATGGGTTATACTCAAATACTAAAAACTAAAGAAGATCCAAAATATAAACATAAACTATATTTTGTCAATATGATAGCTCAAAACGGAATAAAATCACATAACAATCTTAGGCCGCTTAATTACTATGCGCTGGTAAAGTCAATGGCCTCTTTGGCTCAATTTATAGATAATAATACCGGATTTCTAAATAAAACAGAGTCTATAGAAATACACTGTCCTAAATTCGGTAGTGGACTTGCTGGTGGTAACTGGTCTTTTATAGAAGATCTAATAAAAGATATATGGAGCAAATATCCGACTATAATATATGCTCCACCAGGTCTAGTCAAAAAATCATAAATATAATGAATAATATTGCAAACCGTAGTATGACGGATGAAACTTTTCTTAAGTGGTTATCTAATAGACTAGCCCACAGACACAATGAAAATAATGATATATTGGTAGCTTTAAATTCTATTATAGATAATACTGTAGCTATGCCAAAGAATCTAGAACCAGAATTAATTGAAAAATGTTGCAAAAAGCATTTTTTCGATTTTGAAATGGATAAATCTTATGATTTCAAACTTGGATACACAGAAGAAGAAAGAAACAATATAAGAAAATTAGTCATCGATATATACAGCACCATAAAGGAAAATAGATGACAAAAAATAATAATGCCTTATGTTTTGTTTATAATTCAAAGTATTTACATCAAGGGAATATAGCCCTAAATTCAGCCAAATCACATAACCAAAATTACGACACAGTTCATTTGACCAATGACACAAGCTCTAGTATAGCCGATGTTTCAATACATCCGAAAGAGCTTGGTTTAGATTGTAATAATGATGACTGGCTAATTATAGGCAGAATAGCTATTCTAGAATACTGCATGAAAAATCTAGGATATGAATCTTGTATTTTTATCGATGGAGATACGTTTACATATTCAGATTATAGAGAGTTTCAAAATGAATTAGATAACGGACATTCATTGGTTCTAATACCTCATTTATTAAAACCGTTGCCCGAGGATAATAGATATCCACAAAACAGAACAATATGTTTGGCTGGTAATTATAACTCTGGTTTTTTTGGAACAACTAAAAAATCTTTACCATTTTTAGATTGGTGGAAATATCAAACATCGCTATATCCTAAAGCCATACCAGAAGCAGGATTAGCATCCGAACAGGGGTGGTTGCGTTTTGCAGCAGACTTCGATGACAATACCAAGATCTTCAGACATCCCGGATATAATGTAGCATATTGGAATATCAAACAGAGAAAACTAGAAAAAATAAATGATACCTGGATTATAGATAACAAAAAATTATCTATTGTACATTTTTCTGGTTTTAAAAAAGAAATCAATACATCTCAAATGTCAATTTTTCAAAATAGGTACTGGTTAAATCCAGATGATCCTGCTTATATCTTATTTGATACATACAGAAAGCTTGTCTGGAAAGAATAATAATGAAAGTAGTTTATATTACTGGATGCTTGGGATTCATAGGGTCGTATATTACTAGACTTTGTCTAGAAAAAGGATGGTATGTTAAAGGTATAGATAAAATAACATACGCAGCAAATACTGATTTATTGAAAGAATTCGATCAACACCATAATTTCTCTTTTGTTCAATGTGATATTAATGATCTTAAATTTTTATATGATTGTGATTATATCATAAATACAGCAGCGGAAACTCATGTTGGAAATTCTATAGTAAATAGTGATGATTTTGTAAAGTCTAATATAGACGGAGTTCATAATCTACTAAAATTAATACAAAACTATAGACAGGAAAATTCCTCCACACCTATATTGTTTCATATCAGTACAGATGAGGTATATGGGGATATAGTTAGTGGTTCTCACAAAGAAACAGACCTATTAAAACCGTCTAATCCTTATTCAGCAACCAAAGCTGCGGCGGATATGCTAATTACAGCATGGAATAGAACATATGGTATACCTTACATTATAGTTAGGCCAACCAATAATTACGGAATAGGTCAGTATGTAGAAAAACTAATTCCAAAAACATGCAAATATATCCAGCTTGGTAGAAAAATCCCATTACATAATAACGGCAGTCCTATTAGAAACTGGTTACATGCTCAAGATACAGCCAACGCCATAGTCACAATTATAGAATCTGGTATAAAAAACGAAACATATAATATATGTGGTAATTTTGAACAATCTAATATAGACACCGTAACCAAAATACTAAAAATATTTGAATTAGATTTAAGTAATATAAATAATTATTTAGACTTAAAATTTAATCGAATTGGTCAAGATGTAAGATATGCTTTAGATGATTCAAAATTAAAAAATCTAGGTTGGAAACCAATTAAAATTTTTGACAATGAGTTACCAGAAATAGTCTCTTATTATAAAAATAAATTTATTTGGTAATTATGATAATATATATAGATATCGATGACACTATTTGTCATAGTCCAAACAAACCAGACTATAACTATTGTATTCCAATATATACTAATATAGATAAAGCTAATAAATTATACGACGATGGACATAACATAATATATTGGACAGCAAGAGGCACTCAAACAGGAATAGACTGGAAACTTATTACAGAAAAACAACTTAAAAATTGGGGCGTTAAATATACTGAATTAAAATTTGGTAAACCTTATTATGATTTATTTATTGACGATAAAAATATAAATACCAAGGACTGGATATGAGCATATTTACTAATTTGTTTGTTTTGGAATTAGCCAATAATCATTGGGGTTCCGTAACAAGAGGTAAAAAAATTATCAAAGAATTTGCAAAAGTAGTCAAAGACAATAATGTTAGAGCATCAATTAAATTACAATTTCGTGATGTGGATAGTTTTATACACAAAGACTTCAAAGCAAAAAAAGAAAAAAATCTATCAGCTTTACCCAAAAGACTTAGATATATAGAAAAAACAAGCCAGACAAAATTATTACCAGAAGAATTCGAAGAGCTTGTCTTTTACATAAGAGACAATGGATGTATTCCGATGGCTACTGCTTTCGACGAATCTTCTGTAGATCTGTGTGTTAAATTTGATATGCCTATACTAAAAGTAGCCAGTTCAGATTTGAATGATTGGATACTTTTACAAAAAATAGCAAGCACAAAAAAACCAGTCATTTTATCCACAGGTGGAGCTAATGAAAAGCAAATAGATGATGCTGTTACGTTTTTTTCAAATAGAAAAATTGTAATTGCATTAAATCATTGTGTATCAAAATACCCAAGTGAAGATGACGAACTAGAATTAGATCAAATAGATTATTTAAAAAATAAATACCAGAATCTAACCATAGGTTTATCCACACACGAGTACCATGATTGGCACTCATCTATGCTTATTTCTTATGCAAAAGGGGCGAGGACATGGGAGAGACATATAGACATTCCTTATCCAAAAAATCACTTACAAAAAGAAGTATCCGCATATTGTTCTCTTCCTCATCAAATAGATGAATGGTTTAAAGCTTTTCACATAGCACAAACTATGTGTGGCACAGCACACAGCGAAAGACGAACCATAGATATTAAAGAAACAGAATATTTAGAATCTCTTTATAGAGGATTATATCTTAAAAAAAATATCAAAAAAGGTAAAAAAATTACCATTAATGATCTTTATAGCGCAATTCCATACCAAAAAGAAATTCATCAACTATCTTCCAGAAATTTCATAGAAAAAGACTGCGTAGCCAATAAAAATCTTACTAAAGATAGTCCATTAACAATGAATGATATCCAGTAACATGATTAAAGTTTCTGATTTAGTCTTTGATTTTATCGCAAATTGTGGAATAGACACCGTATTCACTGTATCTGGTGGTGGATGTATGCATCTTACTGATTCTCTTGGAAAAAATAAAAGACTTAGATATGTCTGCAATCATCATGAGCAGGCTTGTGCTATGGCTGCGGAAGGGTATGCAAGAACAAAACATAATGCTGGCTGTATATTAGTTACTACTGGACCAGGAGGCACTAATGCTTTAACAGGGGTGTTGTGTGCTTATCAAGATTCTATACCAATGATAATTATATCTGGTCAGGTTCCACTTAATCAATTAAGTAATCGCACAGGATGTCGTCAGATAGGACAACAAGAATTCAATATAGTCGATACAGTAAAACGAATGACAAAGTACTCTTGCTTAATTACTAATAGTAAAAATATTTTATATGAATTGCAAAAAGCATATTATTTAGCTACAACAGGTCGCCCAGGTCCGGTATGGATAGATATACCTTTAGATATCCAAAGCTCTATGGTTGATGCTAAAACAATAGATATATTTCCATGTCCTGTTAATAGCAATGCTAAAAATTCTACTAATTTAAATTATTTAGATCTTTTTAAACAAGAAATTTTACAATCTAAAAAACCAATGATAGTAATTGGTAATGGTATTAAGTCATCTAACACAATAGTATCTCTTAAAAACTTTTTACAACAAACACATATTCCAGTAATGTCAGGTCCACATTCGGCTGTAGATATTATCAATAATGATTATTTGTATTATTCTGGTAGATTCGGTCTGCTCGGACAGAAATCTTCTAATCATTTAATTCAGGAAAGCGATTTAGTAATTTCTTTGGGATCGCGGTTAAATCCTAAAATGATAGGATACGATAGCCTAAAATTCGCTCCCTTGGCTAATAAGTTTGTAATAGATGTAGACCAATCAGAACTTGCAAAACTTAATTTTTCTCGCACTACATATAAATGGCAGATAGATCTAAAAGATTTTTTTTCAATCGTATCAAACATTACTGTTCCAGATATTTCTGCTTGGCAAAAACATATTATTCAACAAAGAAAGCAAGATAATTTTGTGCTTTCAAAACACAGGTCTCTAGAAAAATACGCAAGCACATATGTTTTCAGCGAAGCATTAGAAAAATATCTATCTGATGATTCTGTTATTGTTACCAGCGACGGAACTGCTCATGTTGTTCCTCTCAAAACCATTCAATTAAAAAATAATCAACAATTATTTAGTAATGAAGGAACCGCTCCTATGGGCTATGGGATACCCGCTGCTATAGGAGCATATTATGGTTCAAAGCAATCAATTATTTGTATAGAGGGCGACGGTAGCATCATGATGAATTTACAAGAACTTGAAACTATAAAATATCATAATCTACCCATTAAAATTTTTATATTAAATAATAACGGATATTTATCTATTAGATTAACCCAAAATAGTTTCTTTAAAGGAGTACTACACGCATCAGATCCATCTTCTGGCGTTTCCATTCCATCTTTTCAGAAAATATCAGAAGCTTTTGAATATGAATATTTCTCTATTAAAAATAATACAGAAATTGAGGAGGTGTTGCCTAAAGTTTTTTCAAACACTACTAGATGTATAGTAGAAATTTTTACAGATCCTAATGAGGAACATGAGCCAAAAGTCAAAGCCAGAGGAATAGATAATGCTGGTAAAATTATTCCTGGTGAATTAACAGATATATAAAGAAAGCAAAACTATCAAAATGAAACTATTTAAAAAAACAAATGATTCTAAACTATATAATTCAAACATGTCGTTGACTGACATAGCTAATTTATACGAAACAGACAAAGGTAATGCAAACAAGCAAGATCTTTCTTGGGGAAAACAATACCCAGATCATAATTGTATGAATTATACAAATACATACAGTAAATACATGGAACCATTACGAGAGAATCCAGTAAAATTATTCGAAATAGGGATATGTGATAAGAGATTCCCGTACGCATCTGTAAAAATGTGGCTAACCTATTTTAGAAATATAGAACTTTATAGTTCAGATAATTTTTGGGGATCATACCTAAATAATAAACTACAAGATATTTCTCAGCTTAATAATATAGGATGCAACTTTATTTATGCCGATCAAGGTAATTTTTGTGATTGGGATGAGTTAAAACAACAATGTCCTAATGATTTTGATTTTTTTGTTGAAGATGGTAGTCATTGGCCTAATCATATGGCCGTAACCTTATGGCAAGCTAAAGACATGATAAAAACCGGAGGATATTACTTCATGGAGGATTTGCAAAATCCATCTACTGCTAGAGGTAAATTTAAATATGATAATTCTTTATTGTCAGAAAATTTATTATCAAGTTTAAATAGTGGTATATTTTACAGTGATTTTTTGAATGATAAGCAAAATTCTGAAATAAACGATACTTTTATTTTGCTTGATATGATACTCGATGAATATGGAATAAATTATCTAGCTGTTTTTAGAAAAAAATAATGAATCATTATCACATAGAATCGGAAAATCCAGAGCATCATTGGAACTTATTGAAAGTAGACAATGAAATTGTTTTAGATTTAGGTTGCGGATTTCATCTGTTGGAAGACGGCTGGAAAACAACACCAGAATATTTTCTCGATAAAGGAGCAAAAAAAATTATTGGTGTGGATATGAATTTTGAAGATATATTTAAATTAAGAAAAATGTTCCCTGCGCACTCTTTTTTTTGTGATTCTATAGACAGTATAGAAAAAATAAACTCATATATCAACGATACAGGCACAACTTCTCTTAAAATGGATATTGAGGGTTACGAAGAATTATTTATACTATCTACAAATAATTTTGATAATTTAAAATATGTAGCAATAGAAACCCATAGTAAAACTTTATTAGCTAGAACTATTGCCAAATTACAAGATTTAAATTTTAAAATAGATACACTTTGTACATTTTATCCAGAAGTATACGATGTATGCAATCTAGTATATGCGCATAGATAAATGAATATTCTAATTACTGGAAGTAACGGCTTTATTGGGACAAGTATAAAAAAATATTTGTCAGCATACAATAATATTATTATAAAAGCCATTTCAAGATTAGATTTTGACCTATCATGTTATGAATCAACTAAAAAATGGTTTATAGATAATAATAAATATTATGACATAGTTATACACACCGCAATAAAGGGCGGAAGTAGACTAAAGAATGATGATTGTGATACAATAGATAATAATATCAAGATGTATTACAATCTATTATCTAATAATTTATACTTTAATAAGTTTATTAATTTGAGTTCTGGTGCTGAATATTGTCAACAACATACTCCATATGGATTAAGTAAAAAAATTATATCAGAATCTATAAAATGTAAAACAAATTATTTTAATTTAAGAATATATGCAGTATTTAATGAACATGAATTAGACAGTAGATTCATAAAAAATAATATTTTAAACTATATTAATAATTCTGATATCACAATTTTTAAAAATAAATTAATGGATTTTATGTATATGAAAGATTTTTTATCTATAGTATATGAATACATAAATCATAATAATTTACCAAAAGATATTGATTGTGTTTACCAAAATAAATATACTTTATTAGATATAGCAAAAATAATCAATAATTTAGAAACTAAAAAAGTTAAAATTACAATAAACAATGAGACTCTAGACGATTCATATGTTGGAAAATATACTAATATTGGATTAGATTTTATCGGACTAGAACAAGGAATCAAACACACTTACAACTCTATGAAGGCTTTATTATGAAAAAAATATGGTATGCTCCAAATAAATTTGAATCTTATGGTCAAGATGAAATAGATGCTGTAACAAGGTGTTTAGAAGATGGTTGGCTAGCCGGATTCGGTCCTCGATCAATAGAATTCGAAGAAAAAATATCAAAAACTTTTGGCAAACAATATGGAGTATTTGTTAATTCTGGATCTTCTGCCTGTCTCCTAGCATTAGCAAGTTTAGAATTACCAAAAGGAAGCAAAGTAATAACCCCAGCCTGTACATTTTCAACCACTCTTGCTCCAATCATTCAACTAGGCTTAGAACCAGTATTCTGTGACGTTGAATTAACAACCTATGTTCCCTCAGTATCACAGGTCATGAATCTTGTAGATCAGACAACAAAAGTAATAATGTTACCTAATTTAATTGGAAATAAACCAGATTGGAAATTATTAAAACAATCTCTGTCTGATATAAATCGAAATGATATAATTTTAATAGAAGATTCTGCAGATACTATAACATATACAGAAGAAACTGATATTAGTACAACTAGTTTTTATGCTAGTCATGTCATTACAGCAGGCGGATCTGGTGGAATGGTTATGTTTAATAGCCATAAATTGCGTGATAATTGTTTGAATATTAGAGATTGGGGGAGGATTGGAGACAATTCAGAAATAATGAGCGATAGATTTAATCATAATGTTGACGGAATACCCTATGACCACAAGTTCTTATATGGCTTTCTTGGATACAATATGAAAAGCAGCGAAATGAATGCTGCGTTTGGATTGGTCCAACTTGAAAAATTTAAACATTTTGCTAAAATTCGTAGAGATAACATCGAAAGATATCTATCGAATCTTAAAGATTGTGAACAAGTATTATTACCGGACGATAGTATAAAACCAAACTGGTTAGCCATTCCATTACAAACAGAAAATAGATTCGATCTACTTCACCATCTTGAATCCAATCATATTCAAACACGGGTAACCTTTGCTGGAAATGTTACTAGACATCCTGTATATAGAAACTATTTACAACCATTCGCAAATGCTGATACTATTATGAAAAATGGCTTTTTGCTTGGAGCACATCATGGAATGTCAATAAGTGATGTAGATTATGTTTGTGACCAAATCAAAAATTTCTATAAATAATTGTGTCATCTAGATATATAACTTTACATCCACAATATTTCTTAAAAGAAGGCTTTGGCACACTGATGAGCCATTATGCTGTTATGTATTCTTTACATAAAGATCTAGATGTGATTCCCATTATACCAGACATAGATTTTTCATCCCAAAATCAAGTCAGTGCCATGCAAGGATTCAATCATTTTAGCAAATCAATCATATATCATCATGATGCATTTGCAAATTTTAAAAATATATTCTTATTAGCAGATAAATTTAAAATTAATCAATATGACTGGAAAATTAAAAATTTTATCAATTTAGACTATAGTGCCATACTTAAAAAACTAAATACAGAAACTGAGAATTCATGCTGCTTATGGTCACTAAGTAGCAAAATGATAGAAAAATATTTAGATGATATTATAAATTATTTATATATCTTTAATAATAGTATTATACAACAAAGCAAAAATATTATACCAATAACAAATAAAAGTCTGGTCGCAGTCTGTGTTAGAAACGAATATAAAACATTTGCTTGTCCTCATACCAAATTAAGTATAGATTTTTATATTGAAGCAATGAAACAGTTTGATATTAATAAATCAAAATATCTAATATTTAGTGACGACATAGAAGAATGCAAAATTATGTTTGGTCCACTAGAAAAATCATTTGATATATCTTATACAAATCGTATGCAAAGCGCTATAGGATTATGTACCATGTCTCTTTGTGATCATGTCATATGTGCAAATAGTAGTTTTAGTTACTGGGCATCTATGTTGAATAAAAATATTCATAAAAAAATAGTTTGTTCTACTAAATTCATAGACGAAACGGTTGATTTGAATTTAGCTCAATTATTAAACTATAAATGGTATCCAAGCACATGGATAGCTTTAGATATCTCTTAAAAAGTAAACTATCAGAACACCTGGACAAATAAGATCCATAGACTACAATAAGTCATATGAACGTTATTTTTGCTATTGTCTTTGTGTCATGCGTCTTACTAGGAGTTTATAAAGGTCTATATCCAGACTCCTTTTGATCTTATGAATAATAGGCTTTTAAATCAAAGAGTTTATCTGGCCGGGGCTATGGATAGAGTTGCAGACAGGGGCAACGGATGGAGAGATCACATAACTCCTTTTCTTCAAGATCTAGGTATAGTTGTGTTTAATCCAATAAAAAAACCTACTATAGTAGGCCAAGAAGACGAACAAACCCACAAATATAAACTCAAACTCAAACAAGAAAAAAACTACGATGAATTATCATCATTGATGAAAGTAATTCGTTCGGTCGATCTTAGGCTTGTAGATATTAGTGATTTTCTTATAGTGAATTTAGATTTGGATATTCATCCATGTGGAACATACGAGGAAATTTTTTGGGCAAACCGACAAAAAAAGCCTATTATAGTACATATGGTGCAAGGAAAACAACAAGCACCGGATTGGCTGTTTGGCACAATCCCACACGAAATGATATTTTCAACATGGGAATGTATACAGAGCTATTTACTAAAAATTCATAACGACGTAGAAATTCAAACCTATAATAGATGGTACTTCTTCGATGCAAAAAATAATCAATGAAATAAAACTAGATTTTGATGATGTTCTTATCAGACCAAAAAGATCGACACTAAAAAGCAGATCAGAAGTTGATCTTACTAGAACTTTTAAATTTGCTCATAGTCAACGACAACTAAATTGTGTACCGATCATAGTTGCTAACATGGATACTGTAGGAACTATCGATATGGGAAAATCTCTTTCTCAGCACAGAGCAGTTACTTGCTTACATAAGCATTATGATTCAGACACTTTGGTTAAATTATTTAGTATCACTGATATTGGTGACTTTGTGTGGTATTCTACCGGAACCTCTAATAAAGATATACATAAATTAGAAAATGTATTTGATACACTAAAATCTAGTGTAGGCATAGTACCCAATGTTTGTCTCGATGTTGCAAACGGGTATACAGAACAATTTGTAAAAACTGCCGCCCATATTCGTAAATTATTTCCAGAAATTATTTTAATGGCTGGAAATGTTGTCACCCCAGAGATGGTCGAAGAACTAATAATTCATGGTAAGGTCGATATAGTCAAGGTTGGTATAGGATCTGGTAGTGTTTGTACTACTCGTTTAAAAACTGGCGTGGGATACCCACAACTGAGTGCTGTGATGGAATGTGCCGATGCCGCTCATGGTCTTGGTGGTCATATCTGTTCTGATGGGGGATGCAAAGTGGTTGGTGATGTTTGTAAAGCATTTGGCGGAAATAGTGATTTTGTAATGCTTGGTAGTATGTTTGCTGGTTGTGATGAATGTGAAGGAGAATGGAAATATGAATGGAAAATGAGAAGTGGAGGATGGCAACCTTTCGATCCAAAATCTCCTGATGTTGAAAAACGTAAAGTATCATTACAATACTATGGCATGAGTAGCAAAAATGCTATGGACAAGCATCACGACGGCGTGGCGACATATAGGACAGCAGAAGGAAAATGTGTAACTGTACCATATAAAGGACTAGGATTAGAAGTGCTACAGGATATCTACGGAGGATTGCGTAGTGCATGTACTTACATCGGAGCCACAAAAATAAAAGATTTTGGCAAAAAAACAACATTTATACAAGTCAACAATACACATAATAGGATTTTCGAATGAGTATCAATATTTCATGTCCATTAAATAATACCGGCTATGGTATAAGTTCAATAAATATAGTCAAAGCTCTTAGTCAGCTTGATAAAGACATATCGGTTTTTCCTATAGGACAATCGTATATGGATAGTCAAGAAGACTATGAGTTCTTCTATTCTCTCGTTGAAAGATCTGTCAAAAATTTTGATGTAAATGCACCATTTATTAAAATCTGGCATCAATTCGATCTTTTGCATAGAAGCGGTAGAGGAAAATATTTTGCATTTCCTTTTTTTGAATTAGATAAATTTAATGAAATAGAGCTTAAGCATCTAACAGTACCTGATACAATTTTTGTTGCTAGTCATTGGGCAAAAAATGTTATTCAAGACAACGGAATATCTACAAATGTCGAAGTAGTTCCTTTGGGCGTTGATATGGAAATGTTCGACTATAATTTGCCAACAGATAAAAAAGATGATAAGTATATATTTTTAAATATGGGTAAATGGGAAGTTAGAAAAGGACATGATATTTTATTAGAAATATTTAATACAGCCTTTCCTGACGAGCAAGATGTTGAACTATGGATATTAGCATCCGAAACCACAAATGGTTATTCTTCTAAAGAAGAACTAGCCAAATGGAAAAAAATGTATGATTCTCCTAGAATTAAAATTATTCCAGGAGTACAAAGACATTCCGATATAGCCACAGTAATATCAATGACAGATTGTGGTATATATCCATCTAGAGCAGAAGGCTGGAATTTGGAGGCCCTTGAGACAATGGCGATGAATAAGCCAGTAATCATAACAGACTATTCTGCACACACAGAATTTTGTAACAAAGACAATTCTTATCTTATCGACATATCAGATAAAGAAGTAGCATTCGACGGAAAAGCTTTTAGGGGCCAAGGATTATGGGCTAAATTAGGACAAAATCAAATAGACCAAACAATTAGTCATATGAGGCATGTGTATCAGTCTAAAATTAGAGACAATCCTAACGGACTAGAAACTGCTAAAAAATTTAGCTGGATTAATACGGCTAACACGATAAAACGGTGTATTGCATAATCAAGGAGATAATATATTATGCCAATACCAAAACTAGAAAAAAATGAAGATAAGCAAAAATTTGTTGCCAGATGTATGGGCAACGAAACGATGAAAAAAGATTATCCAGATTCTAAACAGCGTGTAGCTATATGTCTTGGTCAAACAAGACAAAAAAGCAAATCTGATATTCTAGAAGAGGTACACGATGAACTATTTGCTAAAAATTGTTCATGGGATGATGAATGGGATGAATTTATCTGGGAAACAGAATGTTCAAAAATTTATGACGAGGACGGAAAACTAATTGCATCAGAGTATCAGGGTCGTAAAGTAACACTTAATAAACCATTTAGAACTTCTGATGGTCCCAAAAAATTTAGTGTTTATGTAAAAAACGAAAAAGGGAATGTTGTTAAGGTCAATTTTGGCGATCCTAATATGAAAATAAAAAAGAATATTCCTGAAAGAAGAAAAAGTTTCAGAGCAAGACATAATTGCGATAATCCGGGTCCAAAATGGAAAGCTCGTTATTGGTCATGTAAGGCTTGGTAATGAATCTTTCATTATTATTACGGTATGACAAAATAGAATCTCTAGGATATGATACTGTTTATACAGAACGCCCAGTTGCTGATATAATAGATATTGATTGGAAATCTATTCTAGACAAGCCTCCATCAAATACAGACTCAAAAACTATTCAAGAATTAGAATTAATATCC
>JACCDP010036987.1_pt1 | contig 17804 bp, 19 predicted proteins | sample 7445841 | NCBI WGS metagenome assembly JACCDP01 (sample SAMN15323441, study PRJNA562643) | freshwater metagenome | isolation source: river surface water | place: USA:Blue River Watershed | collected 2017-08-17
CCGAAAGGCCGGCTTCGACCCGTTTCAATGCTTCAGCAATCTGACTATCGGTAAATCTGGACTTTTTCATCTGTAGAACCCCCTCATATCGAGAAAATTCTACCTCTGACCCCTTTTAACCTAGGGGGTGATTACCAAGTTTCTCGATGAAACTGGTTCGAAAAAACCAGACAGGTCACCGAGCTAATGTGATAATTGACTTATTCTGTTATCTTCGACGTAATTTTAAACGTAATCCAAAAAGCAATGACAGTTAATATTCATACCCCAAAAAATTCCGGCGTTATTGTACCTGACATTGACAAGCGAGCTTTCGTCGCTTACTACAACGAGAAATCAATAATTCCCGTTGGGCAGGATCTAGATGATCCCGACTTTATATTTAAAAGAAACTCTCTTTATAAGCTGTTAGGAATTCCATTATCAACATTACAAAATAAACGTATCATTGAGTTCGGCCCAGGCGGCGGCTACAATGCGACGGCAATTGCTCATTTTGAGCCTGAATCATACGTATTTGTAGATGCAGCTAAAGCGTCACTACAGGAGCTAAGCAGAAAAAGTTCTGCTGGGCTCTTCGGTAACGTTGCAGTAAAAATTGTTGAATCAAATATCTTTGATTACTCAGACACACAGTCTTTCGACTTAGTAGTTGTTGAGGGAGTGGTCCCGGGGCAAACCAAGCCTGCCGAGATGCTAAGACACGTGGGTTCTTTTGTCCGTCCCAATGGGCATTTAGTCACAACAACGACTTCTGCAACCTCTCTGTTATCAGAAGTATGCCGTCGATTGTTTCGTCCATTTATCAGTTTCAATAGAAAATCATTCGATGACCAGCTTGTATTATCAGAAAAAATTTTTGAATCCCATCTAAAAAGCTTAGGAACCAAAACTCGGCCCACAAGAGATTGGGTGTTAGATTCCATTCTTCACGATTGGGAAAGCGGGGCTAAGGTTATTTTTTCTATGGTGGATGCTAGTCAATCGCTTGGCGCGGACTTCGATTTCTTCGGTAGTTCGCCAAAATTTCTGGTAGACGACCGTTTCTATAAAAAAATTGATCGTTCTGCAGAAAACTCTAATAACCTGCTTGTAAAGCAGTTCCCGACCCTGTCTTTAGCTCTGTTAGATTACCGCGTAAGCTTTTTAGACACATTGGGGTCGGCACAAGGTCTCGACATAGAGGGGCTTTGTACGGTACTGTTTGACACTCAAATAAAAATTATCGGAGAAAATTCATATGACAAACTCGATGATTTTTTTTACTATCTCAGAAAAGTTGAAGCGCTGCTACCAGAGGTTTCGACGCCCACAACGTTGGCAATCGATGAATTTATACGGAATTTCCAATTAATGATAGACAAAAATAACTCGGTTGATTTTCCTACGTTCTCTCGTTGGTGGGGTCGGGGTCAGCAGTACGTCAGCTTCATGCGAATAGCGTAAAAAGTAAGTAGCTCCTAAAGAGCTAGACACCTTTTAACCGGAAACACTAGCTTAGTACCTGTCGAATGTTAAACCTTGCTCGCTTCACCACTGCTCCTCAGGTTCGCGGAGCCATTGTCTCTGAATACCCTTGGCCCGAAACCCCAAGACAGGTCACCCCCAGTGTCTTAATCAAGGGTAGACTACAGAGGAGTCAATGTCTCTAAATCACCCTAGTCCGAAAATCTAGGGATCAGCTCATCACTGATTGTGAATACCGATCGTAAACTCAAGACTTAGTCGATTTTTGTCTGTTACCTTTCCACCATGCAATAAAGAGTCATTGAATATAACGGCTTGACCGACCCGGACTGGAGCAGTAACCATTGCCGCTGGGATACCACTATTCCGAAACACCGGTTTTCTCTTACCCAAAGAGTCAGATTTAAAATCATAAGAATATTGTTTGCCTTGGGAGCCCGGAAGAACCATTAGACTTGGGTTTAAGTCGTCTTGTATTAAAGGTATCCATACTTTCACGCGTACGTGGGAAGTTGGGAAAAAAGCATTTCCTAAATCCCAAAACCACCTGTCAGCGTGTATCGGGCCGACATCTGAAGCTGACCTCCTTCGAACTATTCTCCAATAAATATTTTCATATCCTAGTTGTTCCTCATCCGTTACGAAGTCACCCGCTTCAGGATCTAGGAAGCCATAGTTTTCGAGACGTGATACAAACTTACTCGCAAGATTCTTAGGAAAAATTCGTTCGGGTTTATCTTTAAATTTAACAAAATAATTATCAATAATGAGTGCAGCTGCAGTTTCAAGAGACCTAAGGTTCTGGCCAGTGCTCTCGCAGATATGCGCGAGTACGAAGTTAGACGCCAATTCAGTTAATTCTTTGGTATCTACAACAGTGTATCCGGCAGCGTTCGAGCTAAGGGCAATTGGCGAACTCGGTAACTTTGACATTTAAAGGACCTTGTGAAATTTCGAAGAAAATAGTTTCCCTTTCAAACCTAAGTGTATGCCAGACATTAGGGGGCGTAAAATAAAAGATATCACCTTTCGCCGAAGAGCTAAGGCGGGTGACAGAAGACATGTTTAAGTCGCTATCGTAGCAAGCTAGTTCAACCTCACCATCCTGTACAAGAACAAATTCACCGAAAGGGGAGTGCTTGTGTATGGGCACAACTGTTCTTTGGTCGTGGTGAATTAGCATTATGTGAAGACTCGAACTCGGATCATTATGGAGACATAATCGTGCCCGCCCCGTAGGGCTTTCTTTCCCTTTTTTGTATAGAGAGTCAATTAGATTCGCTGAAAGTTTCTGGTCCTTTATGTATGTATAAAAAGAATCCGACCCACTGTGCTCCCAGGTAATCATATTGATTTACTCAAAGTAAATAAACGAGTAGTCACCAGTGTAGGCAGCGGTTTCAAACCACCAATCCCAATCCGCAGGCGAATTAAATTGCTCGCAGGTTACCTGCCAATATAGTAAGTTGGCTTTTTCGGTTTCATCCCTGTATGACTCAATGCAAATATATTGTCGCTTGGCTACCCGCATTAATTCTTTCAATGAGGCCTCAAGTTCTAAATTATGAAGATTGTGAAGTGTATTAATCGAAAAAACTAAATCGAACTCTTGATCGTTGTATGGTAGCTCCGCTGCGGAGCCGAGGTCCAAATATTCAGCAACACCTGGATGAGCGTTTAGGAGTGCGTATCGAGAAATATCTAAGCCCCGCACGATGAGGCCTGGGCATACCTTAGTCAATTCGAGAAGCTGAAAACCTTTTCCACATCCTACATCTAGCACCTTATCGCCGGATTTCAAGCCATAGTGCTTCACCATAAGCTCTGCGACGGGGGTCCAACGCCCGGGGATATATTGATAACCACCGTAATTAACGCGTCTATCCCCATCCCAGTAGTCGTAACCCCATTCTTTGGCAAGCGCGGCCGCCTTTGCTTTTGGGTAGTCAGGGTCGTTTACTCGGGCGAGGTAATCTCTTTTGGTTGCCTTATGCAAAGGAGACATGAAATCAATGTATGCCAACAGTCATTTGCCTTTCCAGTGCACGGAGTGTCTGATCGAGTTTATCCACCATAAAAGATTCTATGTCAATACCGCTTAAGCTGTTTAAGAGCCGCTCATACCTGAGCGGCCTTAAAAATCCAGCGATAATACTTGCCCACTTTAATTCTAATATAGGTTTGAGGACGTTTGCCCGTGAAAAAACTATGCGCTGTTCGCGGGGGTTTAGAGCCTTTAACAAGGGAAAGTTGTACTGTCTTGTCGGTACTTTTGGTTGTAATGTAAAGTCAAGAATTGTCTTTGCAGGATCGTCCCAACCACCAAACTCAAAATCAAAAAACTTTATCCCGTGGCTTGTTTTTATCGCATTGTGGAAACCAAAGTCGCTCGGCGATACGCAACGTTTGTCGGGCGGCAGGGCATCTTCGATTAGTCCATTAACTAGTGCTTGACGGGTTAACGCTTCAACTGGCCCCAAGGCGTTTCTGAGTAGATGAATAGTTTGTTCTGCCCTAGACTGTAGCTTCAATGGAAGATGGTTAGCAGACATCTCATTGAGTCTCTCACGCACATTCTCGAGGTGTTCCGAGAGCTTAAGAAATCCCTCAGCCGCGTCCATCTTAATTAGTGAAGTGGCTTGACTAAGGTCTTGATTCAGTAATGAGAAAAACCGCACCGCGTCATCTATATCTTTTTCTCTTGGCATCGACCCCTCAGCATAGGCCTCGCCCACGAGATATTCCATAATAATGCATCGTCGCTCATCGTCGATATTCAAGATATTCGGCACATAGCTGTTTGCTACTTGGTTTGCGTACTTTAAAAACTGCGCCTCAGCAACAAAACGGTCGCGTTGCCCAGCTTCAATGGGCAGGTACCCCTTAATCAAAAACATCTTATCGGCTACTGCGCAGCTAAATACTCGGCTATTCATCCCCCCTCGAAGTGCGGTGACGCTCTGGGTACTCGCACCTAGAGCGTTTGTCCAATGCACTACAAAATCAGGAAGTTTAGAATTCACTACTTCACGCGCTCAATAAGTCGAGGCAGGCATTGCCAATTATGCGTGATCCATACATGCCTGCTTAGATCTTCTTGCGCCTTTGGATCGAAGAGAATTGGCTGGGTCGTGACAGGAAATCCCGGCTCTGCAAAGACCTCGGGTAGATCGTCAATGAATAATTTGCAAGCTAGCTGAGCAATTTTTGCTACTTTCTCCTCGCGTGTTTCATGAAAAAAAATAGCATCGGCATCAATTACTCCCTTGTCCAACAAATGCCGTGCAACCCATTGGCGCGCATAGTCATGCAGATCATAGGCCGGCCCCGCATAGGGCCGCGCGCTACGATGGCTAACAACGCACAGGGTATGCCCCTTCTTCGTTATTTCTTTCAAAGTTTCCAGGCAGCCGGGGAATGATTCGGCATAACGCATACCAGGCCCGTAAAGCTCCCCTTGAAAATCGGTCCATTCATCTTCGCGATCCGCGCTGCGTAAGTAATCTCTTACGTCGCGCTTGGTACGTGGAATAGATTCTGGGAGCTTTAGTAATTCATCTGCTAAACGTACGATGGCCTGGTCGTAGCAGACTATGGTGTTATCAAAATCTAAACCGATAAGCATCGTCTAATTCAATAGATTTTTAGCCGATGTCACGATACTAGTGGCGTCTATGCCAAAATATGAGCGGGCGAAATGTTGTGTGCCGACTACAGGCATAAAAGAATCTCCAGTACCAAGTGCAGTGACGCGTCTAGAGAGACCTTGGGACGCAAGGTAACTGAGAAATGCCTCACCAAGGCCACCTATGCGGGCATGCTCTTCCACTGTAATGATGTTGGTAAACTTAGTCGCCAATAGCTCAAAAAGCGCAATTGGGGTGGGCTTAACGGTATGCAAAAGTTCAACTTGTGCTCTTATCCCGCTACTTTCCAATATGGTTGCAGCTCGGATTGCCTCGCTCGCTACCGTACCCACTGCCACTATACAAATATCAGAGCCTGTCTCACGAGTCAGGCTCTTACCAAGTGCGGGTACTGAATCAGCCCCCGTAAAGTCTGGCTCCCCCTTTTTACCAATGCGTATGTAAGTCGGTATTCCGCTCGCATGAGCCTGTCGAAGACACGATCGCAGAGATTTCGCGTCCCAAGGAGCAAGCACCTGCATGTTGGGTATTGCTCGAAATATTGCAAAATCTTCTAGACTATGATGCGTGGGGCCGAGGCTTGCATAGGAGAGCCCAGACCCCGTGCCTACAATGATTACTGGTGACCGATGATAGGCCACGCCTACCTTAATTTGCTCAAGGCACCGAACTGTTGTGAATGGGGTGATGGTGTAAACGATAGGTCGTAAACCTGCCAATCCCATCCCTGCGGCAACACCCACCATGTTCTGTTCGGCAACTCCACAGTTGAAAAACTGCTTGGTAGATTGTGCCCGTAGCGTGTCGAACAAACGGTTACCTATATCGCCAGAAAGAAGCACTACCCTGGGGTCTTGCTGAGCTAGCTGCGTTACCTCATCAGCAAAGGCATTTCTCATGCTGCTCTATCCATGACTAAGTGGCACCCTTCCTTCAAGGCGAAGTTGGCTTTTCGGGATAGAAAGGATCTCCGCGCACTGCGCGACCTCCAGAGCACTAGGAATACGGTAATGCCAGTTATTGTCGTCTTCCATAAAAGGGATGCCCTTACCTTTAACGGTATTGCATATCACCGCCTTGGGTTTATCTTGGCTGGACAGAGTATGCAGAGCCTCGCCCATGGCATCAAACGAATGTCCGTCGATCTCTGATGTAGTCCATCCGAAGGCCTGCCACTTTTCAGCCAACGGGGCTAGACCAAGTACCTCGTTACTTCGGCCCGTAGCCTGCCATTTGTTGTAATCAATAAAAACAGTCAGGTTTGCCACATGTTGCGCAGCAGCCATAAGGGCAGACTCCCATACAGACCCCTCGTTACACTCACCGTCACTAAGAATTGCGTACACGTGGTAACCCAAGCCCTGCAATCGGCCGGCTAACGCCATACCAAGGGCCATTGGTAGCCCATGGCCCAATGATCCGGTGGCAGCCTCTATCCCGGGGAGATGATCAGGCGTCGGAGGGTGCTCACCAAAAAGAGATCCGTCTTGTCCATAGGTTTCTAGATCTTCAACAGGGAAAAAACCACGCTCGGCTAGCACCTGAAAAAGCACCGGCGCCGCATGGCCCTTACTAAGAATGAATCGATCACGATCTGGATGCTGTGGGTTGCGTGAATCGACCCTTAAGACCCTCCAGTAAAGCCATACTAAGAGGTCAGTACAGGATAGGCAAGATCCGAGGTGAGGAGTCCCTGTGAGGTGTGAGTTACGTATCGTGCGAAAGCGAATTTCACGCGCGATCGATTCGAGTTCTGCGTTGGTTGTACTAGTTATGACACTAGTCATGGTTTGTGCGTGTACTGCATGGGTTGCTGGTCAAGAATGGGCAGATTTTCCCGCGCCCAACCAAGAGTCTGTGCAAGCCCCTCTTCAAGGCCAATAGTGTCGCACCAAGCCAAATCTTTTCTAACTTTGGCGCTATTAAGCCAATAAGCGCTGTCTTTGCCAAGGCGCTCATCGACAATTCTCACGTGATCGTCAAAGCCAACGTGAAGCGCGGTGCAGATCATGGCTACGAGATCTTTAATAGCGATGATATGCTCGGAAGATATGTGGTAGGTCTCGCCAACCGCCGACCGTTGGGCGATAGCCCAGGTGGCCTCGCTCACATCATCAATGTGAATAAAAGACCGTGTAGATACACCCCCTCCGTGTAACTCAAGAGTACGACCGGTAAGCAGAAAAAATAGTGTACGGGGGATGATGCGATAGAGCGGCTGGCCTGGGCCATAGACATTGGCTGCGCGGGTGGATACTACGGGCAGATCAAAAGTCTCTCGGTAAATCTTAAAAAGCATGTCGCCGGCTGCGCGAGAAACAGCATAGGGTGTTGATGGGTTATAGGGAGTATCTTCGGTAATCCAGCCGTCGGTTGAGCCATAGACCTCAGGCGTAGTCACATGCACATATTTTTCTAAGAAGTCTAGATGCCGAAGTCGCTCCGCAAGACGTGCCACAGATACGACGTTGGTCTGCATCCAGTCATCAGGCTTATTCCAGCTTTCACCAACCATACTTTGTGCGGCGAAGTTGACGATTATTTTGATCTTATACTCGTTGATTAACTGAAAAAGACCATCTAGATTGTGATTAAGATCTATTTGATGAAAACGCAGGTGTCTCTGTTGCGCGTGCGGGAGCCACTTGTAGGGAAGAAAAACCTCGTGTGCCTCAGCTGAGCGACTTGCCGCAACCACCTCAACACCTTGTTGGAGCAAAAACCGGCAAAAGCTTGCGCCTGAGAAAGAATTACTGCCCAAGACCAAAACGGTACTCACACCGTGCCCCCCGTAAGATCAATAAGGCACCGACCAGCAGTCCTGCCGGTACGCATTCCTTCTATAAGATCATTCACTTTTGATAGCGGCGCAATCTCGGTGATCAGTGGGCCGAGGCTTATCTGTCGGCGTTCGAATAAGCGCATGTATCGGCCTATGTCCGTGCTCGGCTCTGACTCGCCCCCCGTAGTGCCGCAAATAGACTTACCAAAGTGGAGGTCAAGGGAAAAAAGGCTTGTGTTTGCCCCCTTCTTTGGAACCCCGACCAGTACCACTCGACCCTGAGCGTTGATACTGGCATACCCCTTTGCAATGATGTCTGGCAGACCTGTATTGTCAATAAATACATCGACAGCCAAGCCTTGAAGGTACGCTGAGAGAGAAGCGAAGACATCTTGCGTCTGTGCATTAATGGTGTGCGTGGCACCTAGCTTCTGAGCCAGTGCTAGCCGGTTGTCAAATAGGTCCACTGCAATAATCTCTGCAGCACCGGCTAGCAAGGCCCCCTGAATAAGGTTAAGACCGATACCACCGGCGCCAAAAACAATTACCCTATCGCCAAACCTAATTTTGGCTTTGTTTTCAATGGTGCCTAGGCCCGTCGTTACGGCACATCCGTAGAGCGCAGCTGTCCTTAGGTCTGTGTCTTGCGCAATTGGCGTAAGTCGATTTTCAGAGATGACAGCATACTTGTTAAAAGTGGTGACCCAACCCGCATTTACGGTAGCATCCTTCCACCGATAAGTGGGCGTTGCAGCCTCTATGCCTTTACCGGGGCGCCAATGCGCAACTACCTTGTTACCCGGCCTCACAAAACGCACCCCTGGCCCAATTGCAAGCACTTCCCCGCTCGCTTCATGGCCTAAGAGATGTGGTAGCCACTTATCAGGACCTTTTACGCCATCGATCTCACCAATCTGACTTCCACAAATACCGCTGTAAAAAATCTTTACCAAAACTTGGCCGACATCGAGCACCTTTGGAAGGGCGATTTCAGTTACAACAAGAGGCTCTTTTTGAGCTACTAGAATTGCTGCCTGAGAAATGCTTGGAAGATTGCTCATTACGACATCGCTTGTTTGCGGTTATCATAGAGCCACTGCATGGCCATATGACCAACCACTAACTGTAGGTCCTCGCTGATTTGCATATCGTTAACTGGGGTATGTATCGGATCGGTCGCCAAGGTCTTTGCCTTTCCTCCCTGGTACCCTAAAATGGCAAAACTACGTAACGTTTGTTCTTTGCAGGCCTCCAAGGCTCTTAAGATATTAGGTGAGTTACCGCTGCCGCTTAAGACAATAATAAGGTCGCCTGGGTTAGCTAAAACTCCTAACTGATGCGCATAAATATGCTCATATCCTTCATCATTAGCCAGGCACGTAATTACTGCTGTGTTAGCTGAGAGTGAATTTACTCTCAATGCACGTCCGAGTTGCTTCGATATTCCGTAAATAAAATCATTTGCCAAATGATTGGCATTTGCTGCAGAGCCACCATTTCCAAATAAAAATACCTGAGTATTTGATTGCCATGCGTGTAATAAAGCTTGCGCGAGTTTTTCAACGGCCGAAAGTGGTATTTGATTGATTGCTTCAGTCAAACGTTGCTGATAAGACCGAGCATTAGCCGTGAAATCTAACAATTAACTAGCTCCTTTTGGGGGGTTGGAAGAGTAAAGTGTTTTTTGCATCCATTTTAGGTTATGCCAACGCTCATCATCTCTCAAAAGACCAGCTCGATATGCCGAGCAGATTTCATCAATTGCATTACCGACAGTTTTTTTAGGGCGAAATCCAACGTTTAATAGTTTATCTGAATTGACTCGATAGGATCTTGGGTCATTAGATGGGAGCACTTTTATTTTTGCGCCTGCTTTTTGTACGGCCATCTCAGCTATGGCGCGGATTGTTAGATTTTCAAACCCTGCATTAAATACACCGGTCACTTTTGGGTGCTCCAAAAGGAACACGTACAAATCAGTGATGTCATCTATGTGAATATTGGGCCGAGTTTGGTCTCCACCTAATACTGTAACCTCACCACGGGTAAGCGCTTGCATGGTTAGCATATTTACCGAAACATCAAGACGCATGCGAGGCGATAGCCCACAGACTGTGGCTGGCCGCACAATTTGAACCGCCATATCATTTTGATAGCTCAACAAAACCCTTTCTGCGACCATTTTGGTTTTGTTGTATTCAGAAAGAGGGACAAGCTCGAGATCTTCAGTCACTTGAGGCTCCTCTTTGAGTCCGTAAACGCTTCCGGAAGATGCGTATATAAAACGCGGGATGTTTAATCGTCTCGCGCGGTCTGCGAGTTGCATAGTTGCAAGACAGCTAACTTCCCAGGTGAGCTTGGGATCTAGATCGCTACAAGGATCGTTAGCCACTGAAGATAAATGAATAATCGCATCTACATTTTTTAGAGGCACCGAACTGATATCGCGCACATCTCCTTCAACGACACGAAGCCTCGGGTGGTTTTCTAGTTCGTTACCAAACCACATAATGTCAAAGGCAATGACTTCGTGATTGAGCGCCAAAAGTTTTGGCACGAGTACTGTACCTTTATAACCGCACGCGCCCGTTACCAGAATTTTCATAAAACTAGCCCCCGATTATTTAGTGCAGCATTAAGCGAAGTGCGTCTGTTTGCGCACGTAACAACGCCTCCGGTGATCCTATATCCCGATGGTACTCCGTGTTTAAGTAGGTGAACATTCGTCCAGTAAGTTGCGGTAGAAAGTCTCGACTTAAGTCAAAAATATTGGCGGTTGTATTCCCCGAGATTTGATTACTGAATACGGTGATCTCATTGAGTAACTCTTGCTCAAAAATAAAAACAGCGGCATTCGCGAGGTTCCCGGGAGGATTTGCAATTTTCTCATGCATTTTTAGGACCACACCGTCTTTGTCGAGCTCAAATATTCCGCATGACTTTGGGTTGTCTGTGATGAAAGTCATTACTGTAGCTGCGCACCGAGATGGCCGGCTGGCATGGCGCGCAAGAAAGTCATTAATTGAAAAATGACTAAAGTTGTCTGCGTGCGCGATAAATAATCCTTTGGTAAATGGACCGTGTGTTTTCAACAGCTCCGCAAGCGTGCCGCCTGTTCCGAGCAGTCTTTCTTCATCCAAGAGAGTTATTTTATTTTGGTAAGGCGATTTTGAGATAAATTCCCTCACTTGATCCTTGAGGTAATGTAGATTTACGAAGATTCGCTCAATCTCCTCTCGGCAGCCGAGCTTCGAGAGCCAGTAGTCTAGGAGGGGGCGACCTAAAATGGGGACCAAGCATTTGGGTAACGAATCGGTAATAGGGCTGAGGCGGACACCCCGTCCGGCCGCGAGAAGAAGTGCATCCATCGGGAAATTATGACACCAAGTCTTTAAGATATCCTTCGCAAATGAAATTTTTTGATATTTCTGTCAAGTACCCGGGCAAAAAGGTTGTCTTCGTCTCGGGTAACTTTAATATTATTCATCCGGGGCACATTCGGCTTTTGAGTTTTGCCCGGTCTTGTGGCGACGTGTTGTTGGTTGGGCTGTTTTCTGACGGTCGTGCGGATGCTTTTTTGCGCTTTGAAGACCGTCGTGCGTCGCTTGAAGCTCTTGAGGCAGTTTCTGAGGTTTTTGAACTCGACCCGCATGAGCTAACAGACTGTCTGGGTGCAATCAAGCCCCACGTGGTCGTAAAGGGAAAGGAGCACGAGGCTCTAGAGAACCCGGAGCGGGCTGTTGTAGAGGCTTATGGCGGCCACTTATTCTTCAGTGCCGGTGAGCAGTCATTTTCCTCACGAGATCTTATTCGGCATGAGGTCTTTTCAAATCCCAGTAAGAACATTACCGTACCGAGCACCTATTTAGAGAACCATGGAATCTCTCAATCGAGCGTAACCTCGCGCATCCAAGGGTTCGGCGGCGTCCGTGCGTTGGTAGTGGGTGAACTGATAGTCGATGAATACATCTATTGTGATCCCCTGGGTATGTCCCAAGAGGATCCCACCATTGTGGTGACCCCTATGGAAACCCAAAGGTTTATTGGTGCGGCAGGCATTGTTGCCGGGCATCTCGCAGGGCTAGGGGCGGAGGTTAACTTCGTATCGATTGTGGGAGCTGATTTGCCAGCCTCAGAGGCTGAAAAAAGGCTTTTGGATATGAAAGTAAATGCACACTTTATTTTTGACCTAACTAGGCCTACAATTGTTAAGAAACGCTTTCGAGTGCGCAACAAAACGCTCCTACGCGTTAGTCATTTGAGGAGCCATGACGCTGCTCGAGAATATTGCAATGCCGCTTTTCGGCAAATTTTGCAGTTAATCGATTCTACTGATCTCGTAGTTTTCTCTGATTTTAATTATGGGTGCCTTCCCCAGCCTTTGGTCGAGGCTGTAATCAAGGAATGTAAATCGCGATCTATTCCATTTTATGTGGATAGTCAGGCATCGTCCCAGGTGGGCAATGTCGGACGCTTCATAGGCGCAGACTTTATATCCGCAACAGAAAGGGAGGCACGCCTTGCCACGGGTGATTTTAAATCGGGTGTGCAAAACGTAGCGAATACCTTACTCGCTTCTTCGCAGTCCAGTGGGCTATTTCTCAAACTCGGTGCGGAGGGTCTTATTGTTATTCAAGCAGATTCACCCTTTTATACTGATTCCTTACCTGCCTTTAACAACAATCCGATTGATGTCGCTGGTGCCGGCGATGCCATGCTGGCATCGGCTAGTTTGTGCCGACGTTGTGGGGGGTCTATTTTTGAGGCAGCTTATATCGGCTCAGTTGCAGCTGCGTTGCAGGTCTCTCGGGCTGGTAATTTGCCCCTAAGCTCAAACGAGCTTATCGCTGCGGTTGAATCCCGCTAGCACAGGATGAACGTCTCTGGCGAGAAATCGGCACGCCAAACACAAACATGCATACCAAGCGATGATGCCGAAATTAGACTATACCGATTCTCTAATTGTGAATAACCCTCAAGTTCTTTTAATTTCTGGCGGAACAGGCTTCTTTGGAAAGGCTCTTCTGCGGTTTTGGCTGTCGCCGAAGGGGGAGGCGCACAGGCCATCGTCAGCAATTATCCTGAGCCGTTCGCCCGATCGCTTCTTGGAAACGTACCCAGAGTTCCTAGAAGCGAATTGGATTACTTGGGTCACCGCAGACTTAACCAGACCGGAATCTATGTTGGGAGTCGAGGTAGCGGGGGTCTCTCACGTACTTCATGCCGCAACTGAGTCAACGCTTGGTCCAGCCTTGACTTATCAGAGGCAGTTTGATCAGATTGTTGAGGGAACGCGCAACATGCTTGCGCTCGCGCTTCGTGCGGGTAGACCGAGGTTTCTCCTCACGAGCTCAGGCGGAGTCTATGGTAATTTTCCGCCGGGGCTCTCCCATGTATCTGAGTCTTACCTTGGGATACCTGACCCACTGGCCCCGAGGAGTGCATATAGCATTGCAAAGCGCGTCAGCGAGCATTTATGTGCCCTCGCAGCGAACGAGCATGGACTTCCGGTCATAATTTCTCGCCCCTTCGCGTTTTGCGGGCCGGATCTTCCGCTTGATGTTCATTTTGCAATCGGTAACTTTATTCGGGATGCTTTGTGTGCAGAAAAAATTACAGTAAGCGGTGATGGTAGTCCGGTACGGTCTTATCTCGATCAGGACGATCTTGCTGCATGGCTTATGAGCCTTCTAACGGATGGGCAACCCGGCCAGGCTTATAACATCGGCTCTGATGAGCCGATTTCAATTCTGGATTTGGCCCATTTAGTGAGAGATCTGATATCCCCAAATAAGCGAGTAGAGGTTCTTAAGGCATACGATGGGATGGCTGATCGCCAGTATTACGTTCCGAACATATCAAAAATTACAAAAGCTTTAGGCGTTCGGCAGACAGTTTCCTTAAAAGAGTCGATAGTACAAACCGCCGATGCGAATCGCTTTTTGCTTTGATGGAAAAAATCCCATCTAGCTTCTGAGGCTCGTTTTGCCATTAATCCATAGTCTTCGACGATATCGGTTTTTCCAGCCTGAGGTTGGGGTCTCCTCGGCTTGTTTCAGGCCTCTTGCATTTGAAATACCGGCCCTTTAAACTAGAATGGAAACGCACGCTAAGGGGTTCCGCGTTGGCGCACTCCGATTTGGTGTGCAAAAAGTGGGATAGTTTTGGTAAGTCAGTTTCGAACTAGCCGGTTCTTGCGCCGGGCAAAAACAAGTCCCAAACCACTTGTTTTGTAAAAAACGGTAAGGCTTCAAACCGCCTGCCTAGCATTGAAACAGGCCTCAAAACGCCTGCAGACTCGTAACAAAGAGCGCTAAACGCCCGGCCGTGTTGTGGTTGGCGTTTTACCTCGCTCAAAGATAAGCCTCAAACCGCTTATTTTTGAACTTTACGCGGAAGGTTCCAAACAGCCTTCCATGTTTTATCAGGCCTCAAACCGCCTGTCGGCCATTGAATCGGAGTTGGCATCCCGCACTGATTTTTGCACAAAGTTTTTCTGGTGGATCCGCACTATTTCGGTGCGTTTAGCCTTGCGCGTCGATCCAGTATCGGTGTGCATCCCTTTATTTTAATTTTTTGGAGTCACAAATGAAGAAACTAACGAAAACTCGAAGTGGTGGTCCGCAGACCATCGTGGGCCGCGCCACCTGTTCGCGAAATGCGCTCAAAAGCGGCGCTTATTCTCTCCACCTTCTGCTTGATGACGAGAATAAGGCAGAGTTTGAGATGCTCTGCAATGACTTGCTTCAGGATGAGAAGCCGCAAAATACGGTACAACACATACTGGTATCAAAACTTGCTGAGATTCAGTGGCGTATAAAGCGCTTGGGTCGCTATGAGTTAACGATCTATCGGCAGCTAACAAACGCAAGGATCACGACTCATGAATGGACAAATCATTTAGGGTTTAATTTTCAAGAGTTATTGGATAAATGTCGACAGTTGACTGATTCCACAATCGAAAGTGGCCCTGATACTTATCTCAAAGGACTTGCCGCCCTAGAGGCGGTGTATCAGCGATTCCCAAATGAGCCGCCAGAGCTCCTTGTATTAAAGCAAGCGCATGGATTTGCCTATCACGTACTGATTACCGCATTGTCAATAGATGAGGCTGCTTTTGAAAAGGCCTTACGCGAAAACGCACTCGATGATTTTAAGCAACCATTTTGGCTACGCACGATAAATCAGGCGAGGTGCTCAATACAAAGGCATCTTGATGCTCTTGATGCGAACGATCGTGTGGGGCTAGCAATTCAGGCGATCAGAGATGCGCGTATTCGCGAGTACCTTCTCGACGGTCGGCATACGCGGCCTATGCAAGAACTATACAGGCTGTTTTTTAAAACCGTTGCCGAGTTGCGCAAAGAGCAGGAAATCCATCGTGCACAAAAAGCTGTGTTACTAAACCCAGCGCGAACGCAAGGATTTGAGCACGATGAATCCGAACAGCTCATTACCGAGGTGACATAGCTCTATCTGTTGTGTATTTACATGGCAAAGCTTAAACGAGTAAATCGCCATAGCGACCGAGCCTCGGACTGACCTAGCCAGAATCGCTCTTTAACAAAACAGACTCATTCTCATTTCAGAATAGGAGGGGCGGACGTCAGGATAGATTCTGCGTCCGCCAATTTCCTATGGTAACGGCACAAAGACCAATGACTGGAATTTCTGCGTCTTTATCCAAGCCATTGGCGAAGTTGTTGGAGGTCACAGGCAATTGGAGGTCGCCTTTTATCAAGGCTGCCAATAAAACGGCGCTACGTTGTAATCTCGCTAAAGTGCATCAGACATAGATTAAGAAATTTACTGACGGCATCGTGCTCTTCTGCGAGGCAATTTAAGGCTGATCGAATATATTTTTCTCTGTCGGCTTCGAAATCGTTTGAATTGAAATCAAGGGAAAATCCGCCATCAGTTTGATTTTTTACGCGGGCGAAAGGCGCTGGCCCAAGCTTGCTAAAAACGGGCAGGGTATCAAAGTAGGGTTGTGTTCTTATAATCACTGGGACTGCTCCACAAAAGAGCGCCTCAAATAGAATTGCGCTAAGTGGATCCCAACTGTAGAAGAGACGAGTTTTGCTGAGCAAAGAAAATAGCTCTCTTTTGGTGCTTGGTATATCTCGATGTATTGGAATTGTTCCTGGTAGAAAAAATGATCCAGGAAGTTTTACCCCTTTGCCGATATAGGTGGCATCAATGCTCCGTTGGTTAAACGGAATTCCGTCTTTATTGCCAAATAATTCAGAACTGATGCTTAGAATTGGTAGCTCAAAGTGATACTTGGAAGGGTAATACTCTCTCCAGTAGGCAAGAAAAAAATCGTTTTCACCCGGGCGCATTGGATGCATATTTTTTTCTGGGTAGTTCATTACGTAACGTACAACTCTTTTGGCGCCTAAGGGATTATCCGGTATCACTTCCGGATAAATTACAATTGATTCGTCAACCAGCGGCAGTCTTCCTGCTGCTTTTTTCCATGACTTTTTATTTTCTGCGTGCTCATCATAAAAATACAGTTCTTCATTTTGGTGGGTTGTGGGCGCATGATCGACTAAGTCATAAAAATAAAAATATACGTCACAACCAATTTTCAATAGGTTATTGCCAAGTGAATGTAACGCGTAGATGCCCGCAGATCCGGACCATCGTTTTGGGGTGAACACTATGAATGGCGGGCAAGAGTGATTAGCGGTATGCATAAAATTTAGGCGCTATTGTCGACTGCAGAATCATTGTTCGATTCTCGTAGGTAATTGGGTGAAAGATCTCACCTAAAATTCCCGCCCACTCAATCGGATACTCGGAGATGCCCCCATTCGGATTTTTTAGCCCTAACTGATCCTGTGGGGTGGCTGCAGGATGTTCGCGCAGGCGGCTTAATAGACTATCGAGCTTTGAATTGAGTTTTTCGGTCCATTCGTAGGTGATAGTGCTATAACGCTTGAAGATAAACGCGCAAAGTCCAATGTTTTCTTTGTAGTTTGCTCGCAACTTATCACCCAGGGGACCCTTGATGTGCGGGATGCCATCGGCGATTTCTTGATAACCGAGAGCTAACGCGCTAGATGTTTTAAGTGCGGCGAAGTGTGGTCGCCAGTCGGTACTTGTGTGCTTTATATCGGTCCATCCACCCCCGTAGTGGTGCATTAAATAGCACCGTATGTAGTCTGATTTATGGGTATCAGAAAGGTATTCAAAAGCTGGGTGATAGGGGTGCTCTGGCTTTTCCCAGTCCCGCAATGATTGATGGTTTATGAAAACAATGGGGCAGCGGGTATTGTTATAGATACTCCATAGGGCCTGTATGCGCTGGGCCGACATTGGGTTAGTGCCAGCCCACATACAGAATATTGTGTTGGACTGTATTCCATCAAAGTTCGCTAAATAGTCCCGCTGCCAGCTAGTCACGATGATTCACCCTCGCCCAATCGAATCGTAGAAAGTTCTTTGGTTTTGGGCTTCCATTAAGAATCTTGGTATGTGCAATGGGCTTATTCACTTCGATATTTCGGGTTAGAGATGATGTCTTATAGCCGACATCGTCAAAGTAGATGTCTTTGCCCAGCACAATTCGTTTGCCTCCGCGCATCTCCCACATCACGGGTAGGTATAAGTCCTCATAGCCGTAGTTTCCGGCAAAGTCCTCGTCGTACATTCCAAATTCTTTAAAGTTGGTGACGGGCACGAGGAGGGTATTGGGATGCACTTCTAACGCTTGATTGTCATTTGCATCGAAGTAGTTACTTACCCTAAACGAATACATCGTATCTGGTTGCAATTGCTCAAAATGATGAAGGATGTATTTGATTCCCTTTTCTCTAGGGTGTTGATCAACATCGAAAAGGAGTGCCCATGGTGACTGACACATGAATACTCCTAGATTTCTCGCTCCACACTGGTTCCAC
>JACCDP010908194.1_pt1 | contig 17798 bp, 13 predicted proteins | sample 7445841 | NCBI WGS metagenome assembly JACCDP01 (sample SAMN15323441, study PRJNA562643) | freshwater metagenome | isolation source: river surface water | place: USA:Blue River Watershed | collected 2017-08-17
CGCCGCGACCGTCACGGCGGGCTCCGCCGCCTGCGCTTCGTCGCCGTCGTGCGCCACCGGGCGATCGGACGAGCGGCGTCCGCCACGTCGTCCGCGACGCCGCCCGGAGCGGATCGACTCGTCGTCCCCGGCGCCGTCCTCGGCGCGATGGGCGTCCTCCGTGGCGGGTCCGGTGGTGCCGGCAGCGCCGAAGAACTCGGCGAGCGCGGCATCGTCGCCGGCCAGGCCCTTGGCGCGGAGCACCTCGAGCAGGGCTGCATCGAGGCGGGCGCGCAGCGGCGCGGCGTCGTCCGGCGCCTGGAAGGTCGCGCTGGTCGAACGGACGGCCTCTCCGTCGGGATGCACGAGCGCGCCCGCGCGGGCGAGGCCCGCCACGATCCCGCGCACCACGCGGGCGGGCACGTGGACCTTCTCCTGCTTCATGCGGCGAAGCAAGTCGCCGAGCACCCACTGCACCGCGCACTTGCGGTTCCGCCGCACGCGCTCCTGGCACACACCGACCAGAAGATCGAGCACGAGCGCACGGTCGGCGGCCGTCCCGACGTCCCAGCCCTCGGATTGCAGCACCTGGAGCACCTTCATGCCCCCCTCGGACATCCGGAGCGGCTCCTTGCGCGGCTCGTCGTTGTTCTTCAGGTCGACGCGCACGCCGCCCGCACGCGCGTCGGGCGTCAGGACGACGAGGTTGCGGGCCTGCGCGGCCTCGAGGAACTTCGCGAAGGTCCGGAAACCGAGCTCGACCTCGTTGAACGTCGGCTGCTTGCGCTTCATCGCGGCCTTGAGGATGCTCGCGTGGACGGGCGCCTGCTCCTCGTCGCGCTGGTGGTTTTCGAGGGTCTCCACGAGGAGTTCGAGCGCCTCGTCACTCGTGAGGCCCCCTTCGTCCTCCGCGGGCGTCTCCGCGCGCGTCTCGTGGCGAAGGAGGTCGTAGTAGAGGAACTCGTCGCACACCTCGGCGATGAGGCGGCTCGTGGATCCGCGCGTGCCGCAGCCGATCACGCGCTTGTTGAGCTCCTTCAGGCGCATGACCAGCGGCGTGAAGTCGGAGTCCCCGCTCAGGACCACGAAGGTGTCGATGTAGTCGCGGGTGTAGGCGATCTCCATCGCGTCCACGGCGAGCGCGATGTCGGCGCGGTTCTTCTCCTGCATCCCGTGGCTGGTGAGCTCGACCATCGTGATGCCTTCGTGCATCTGGTCGGACTTGAAGCGGTGGAAGCGCCCCCAGTCGGCGTAGCTGCGGGCGGTCAGGATGCGCCCCTTGTCCTTGAGGCGTCGCATGACGAGGCGGACGTCGAAACGACCGAGCCCCTCCTTGTCGCAGCCCGTGGCGATGTTTTCGAAGTCGATGAGGACGGCCAGATTTCGTTCCATGGGCGCGCCGGTAATCCGCCCGCCCGGGCGGCGCTTACGGATTCGCCGGAAACGTCGGGGGAGGCGTTGCGGAGGGGGATGCCCCCCTCCGCCCCGGCGTTATTCCGGGCAGATGCACAGCTTCGAGGGCACCGCCCGCTACATCGCCGATGAGGGCCTCCTGGCCGATGTGAACGCCGCCGTCGCGCTCGGTCGGCCCCTGCTCGTGAAGGGGGAGCCGGGTACCGGAAAGACCGTGCTGGCCGCTGCCGTGGCGGAGTCGCTCGGCGCGCCGCTGCTCACCTGGTCGATCAAGAGCACGACCCGCGCCGTCGACGGCCTGTACAGCTACGACGTCGTCGCCCGCCTCAACGACTCCCGCTTCGGCGACGGGGACGTGCGCGACCTCCGCCGCTACATCCGCATGGGGCCGCTGGGACGCGCCTTCTCCGCGGAGGCCCGCATGGTGCTGCTCATCGACGAGATCGACAAGGCGGACCTCGAGTTTCCGAACGACCTGCTCCGGGAGCTCGACGAGATGGCCTTCGACATCCCCGAGCTCGCGGAGACGGTGCGGGCCGTGCATCGGCCGGTGGTGATCATCACCTCCAACGCCGAGAAGGAGCTTCCCGACGCGTTCCTGCGTCGCTGCGTGTTTCACTATGTGTCGTTCCCCGACCGCGAGCGCATGCGGCGCATCGTCGAGGTGCACCTTCCGGATCTGCCCGCCACGCTCGTGGACGCGGCGATGGCGCGCTTCTATGGCCTGCGGCGCCTCGAAGGCCTGCGAAAGAAGCCGAGCACCAGCGAACTCGTCGACTGGCTCGCGGTCCTGGCGCGCATGGGCGTCCCGCCGGAGGAGTTGTCGGCGAAGCTCCCGTACGCGGGCCTCCTCCTCAAGCAGGAGGCGGACCTCGAGCTGGCGCGGATCCGTCGGTGATTCTCGAGGGGTTGCTCTACAACCTGCGCGCGGCGGGGGTCAGCGCCGGGACAGGGGAGTGGCTCACCTTCCTTCGGGGGCTGGAAGCCGGGCTGGTCGCGGACCTCGACGGGCTCTACCGCTTCGCACGGTCCGTGCTCGTGCACGACGAGGCCGGGTATGACGCCTACGATCGCGCCTTCGTCGCGACCTTCGACGGCGTGGAGCTCCCGCCGGACTTCCGCGACTCCCTGGCCGAGTGGCTCGCCCAGGCGCGCGCGCGCACCGATGCGCCGCTGCCGCCGGGATTCTCGAGTCGCGAGGAGCTCCGCCAGGAGCTCGCGCGACGGCTGCGGGAGCAGACCGAGCGTCACGACGGCGGGCGGACGTGGATCGGCACCGGCGGGTCCAGTCCGTTTGGCCATTCCGGGACGAATCCTGCCGGCATCCGCATCGGCGGCCAGGGAGGCGGGCGGAGCGCCGTGGAGGTCGCGCAGGAGCGGGCCTGGGGCGCCTACCGCACCGACGTGCCGCTCGACGTGCGCCAGTTCAAGGCGGCGCTCGGGCTGCTGCGGCGTCTCGGCCGGGAGGGGCGCGAGGAGGTCGACCTCGACGCGACGATCGATGCGACCGCGCGCAACGGAGGCGACATCGAGCTTCGTGTGGCGCGTCAGCGGGTCAACCGGGTGCGGCTGCTGCTGCTCATGGATGTCGGCGGCTCGATGGACCCGCACGCGGCGTTGATCAGCCGCCTGTTCACCGCCGCGACGGAACTGAGGATCTTCAAGACGTTCGAGGCGTTGTACTTCCACAACTGCCCGGCCACGTGGTTGTACCGGGACTACCGGACGCACGATCGTCGCGCGACGGCCGAGGTCCTCGCCCAGCTGACCCCGCATCACCGCGTCCTGTGGGTGGGCGACGCCTGCATGGCACCGTGGGAGCTCACGAGCACGGGCTACGGCGTCGGTGGCCGTTCCGGCCTCGATTGGATTCGCGCGTTCGCCCAGCGCGCCCCCGCCAGTGCGTGGCTCAACCCCGATCCGGCGTCCGCGTGGCGTCACCCGACCGTCGAGGCGATCGGCCGCGTCGTGCCGATGCACACGCTCACGCTGGACGGCGTCGCGGGCGCCGTGAGGGTCCTCCGACGCGGACGGCACCGCTGAAACGAGACGACGCCTCCCGGGTTTCCCGCGGGAGGCGCCGTGTCGCGCAGGGAAGCGGGACTAGACGTCCATCCCGCCGCCCATGCCGCCCATGCCACCCATGCCGCCCATGTCGCCACCGGGGGCCGCGGCAGCCTTCTTCTTCTCTGGCTTCTGCGCGATGACCGCCTCGGTGGTCAACAGCAGGCCCGCGACGGACGCCGCGTTCTGGAGCGCCGTGCGCGTCACCTTCGTCGGGTCGATGATGCCCTTCTCGAACATGTCGCCGTAGGTCTCGGTCTGCGCATCGAAGCCGAAGGCACCCGTGCCGGCGCCGACCTTGTGGGCGACGACCGCGCCATCCGCGCCGGCATTCGCCGAGATCGCGCGGAGGGGCTCCTGGATGGCCTCGCGGAGGATCGCGACGCCGTGGGCCTGGTCGCCGATGACGACCACGCTGTCGAGCGCCTTCGCGGCGCGGACGAGCGCCACGCCGCCGCCGGGCACGATGCCCTCGTCGACCGCCGCGCGCGTCGCGTGGAGCGCGTCCTCGACGCGCGCCTTCTTCTCCTTCATCTCGATCTCGGTGGCCGCACCGACGTAGATCACCGCCACGCCGCCCACGAGCTTCGCGAGGCGCTCCTGGAGCTTCTCCTTGTCGTAGCTCGAGGTGGTCTCCTCGATCTGCGCACGGATCTGCTTCACGCGGGCCTTGATCGCGTCCGCCGCGCCGGCACCCTCGATGATCGTGGTGGCGTCCTTGGTGATCTCGATCCGCTTCGCGCGACCGAGGTCCTCCTTGGTGAGCCCCTCGAGCTTGATGCCGAGGTCTTCCATGAGCGCGCGCCCGCCGGTGAGGATCGCGAGGTCTTCGAGCATCGCCTTGCGACGATCGCCGAAGCCCGGCGCCTTCACGGCGGCGATCTGCATGTTGCCGCGCAGCTTGTTGACCACGAGGGTCGCGAGCGCCTCACCCTCGATGTCCTCGGCGATGATGAGGAGGGGCTTGCCCGACTCGTGCACCATCTCGAGGACCGGGAGGAGGTCCTTCATGTTGGAGAGCTTCTTCTCGTGGATGAGCACGTAGGCATCCTCGAGGATGACCTCCATGCGGTCCGCGTTGGTGACGAAGTACGCGGAGAGGTAGCCGCGGTCGAACTGCATGCCCTTGACGATGTCGAGCTCGGTGCGGTTGCCCTTGGCCTCCTCGACCGTGAGCACGCCGTCCTTGCCGATCTTGTCCATGGCGCGCGCGAGGATGTCGCCGACCTCGGAGTCGCCGTTGGCGGAGATCGTCGCGACCTGCGCGATCTCGCTGTTGGCGGAGATCGGACGCGACTGGCCCTTGAGGTCCGCCACGACGGCCTCGACCGCCTTGTCGATCCCCTTTTTGATGTCCATCGGGTTCACGCCGGCGGCCACGAGCTTCGAGCCGGTCCGGTAGATGGCCTGGGCGAGCACCGTGGCGGTGGTCGTGCCGTCGCCGGCGACGTCGTTGGTCTTGGAGGCGACCTCCTTGACCATCTGCGCGCCCATGTTCTGGAGCTTGCCGGGAAGCTCGATTTCCTTGGCGACCGTGACGCCGTCCTTGGTGACGACGGGTGCTCCGAAGCTCTTTTCGATGACGACGTTGCGGCCCTTCGGACCGAGCGTCACCTTGACGGCGTTGGCGAGGGTGTCGACGCCGCGGAGGATCTCGCCGCGGGCGGTTTCACGAAACTGGATGTCCTTGGCAGCCATGGTGTGCTCCAGGTGGAAGAGGGTCGTACGGGGTAGGTCGGGGAGGGGAAGGCTAGTCGAGAACCGCGAGGATCTCGTCCTCGCGCACGATCACGAAGTCCTCGCCCTCGATCTTGACCTCGTTCGAGGGGTACCGGCTGAGGAGGATGCGGTCGCCTTCCTTCACGGTCATGGCGCGGACCTTGCCGTCGTCGAGGACGCGTCCGGGGCCGGCCTTGACCACGCGGGCCTCCTGGGGCTTCTCCTTCGCCGTCTCGGGGATGAACAGGCCACCGGCGCTCTTCGCCTCGGAAGACACGCGCTGGACGAGGACACGGTCGTAAAGCGGACGGAAGTTCATGGGGGTCTCCACAGGTCAGACGGAGGCGGAAGCGCCTCCGTGCGTGGCATCTGGCTAGGCACGCCCACCCCCGCGTCAATGGGGCGGGAGGATTTTTTGAGTCCTCCACGGGCTCCGGGCGGCCGAGGTATCGCAACGACGGCGTTTGGCGTGCAAAATCACGTGACGGGGAAGTCATCGTGATCTAGTGTGCGTCCACAGCGCCCGTTCACCCTCGTACCGGAGGTTCCATGTCCCTTCGTCCGCCGCTCCGTCTCGCCCTCGCCCTCGTCGCTGCCGGCGCGTTCCTGCCCGGTTGCGGCGCACCCAAGGACGTCATCGACCTCCTCGACGACGGAGCGCCCCGCGCCGCGGCCCCGTGGCACGTCACGGGCCGCATGGTCGACACGGCGTACGCCGGCGCGAACGTGCTCGCGCTGAACACCTCGGGCGAGGTCGTGCGCGGTGTGGTCAACCCGGATGGTGCGCTCGACATGGAGCTCGCCGCCGGAACGTGGAGCGTGAGCTTCGTGCAGGCGGACCGGTTCCTGGGCACGCTGTACTTCCAGGAGGACGCTGCGGGTCGCGCCAGCTCGCGGCTGCGGTTGCCGGAGCGCTTCATCGAATCCGGCGCGTCCGCGGCGCGCAGTGCGCCCGGTGATTCTGGCGTCGCCGGGGACCTCGCGGATGGCGAGATCGAGCTCGGAGAGATCACCATCACCGACGGGGTCGCCTCGGCCGAGCACAACCCGAACGAGGCGATCGACACGGACGGCGACGGCGTGGTGAACTTCGAGGACGACGATGCCGACGGATCCGGCGTGGCCGACGCCGACGAGCACGAACTCGAGGATTCCTACGCGTACGACGCCAGCGACGTGGGCGTCCTCATGGTCACCCGCATCGACCCGGGCGCGGGTCATGCGCGCGCCGACGTGGACGAAGAAATCGAGATCCGGTTCAACGCACCGATCACCGAGGAGACGGCAGCGCTGATCCACCTCGTCGACGAGGCGGGCGCGACCGTGCCGGCCACGCTCGCGTTCGACCACGACGGTCGAGAGGTGAAGCTGGTGCCGGTGGACCTGCTCGTGGCCGGCGACCACTACACCACGGTCGTGCCGGCGGAGGTCGCGTCCTCCGATGGCCTCACGCTCGGTACCGAACTCCTGGTCTCGTTCCAGGTGCGATCCGAGGAGCATGACGAGGACGAAGATGGAGAGAGCCACGGCGGTGACGACGGTGACGACCGCGAGGACGCCGAGGATCACGACACGGGCGATCGGGACGAGGACCGCGACACCGGCGAGGATGCCGACGACCATGACACCGGCGGTCGCTCCGGCGACCACGACACGGGTGAGCGCTCCGAGGAACACGACTCGGGCGAGCACGATGAGGACCACGACTCCGGCGCACGCTGAACGTCCCGGTACGTGGCAAGGGCCCGTGCACCCCGATGGGTGTGCGGGCCCTTCGCGTTTTGCGTCCGTCTGGGCGACGGTCGTTCAAACGATGCCACGCTGCCCCATTGACGGGGCAGGGTCGGGGATTACCCTTTCGTGGAAGGGGCCCTGCTCGGCTGGGGCTTTCCAGGATCGCTCAGCTCAAACCTATGTTTTGCGCGACCTCCGCGCAAGGAGTGCTTCATGGGCAAGATCATCGGTATCGACCTCGGTACGACCAACTCCGTCGTCTGCATCATGGAAGGCGACCGGCCGGAGGTCATCGCGAACGAAGAAGGCGCGCGCACGACCCCGTCGGTCGTCGGGTTCGCCAAGGACGGGGAGCGCCTCGTCGGAGCGCCCGCTCGTCGTCAGGCGATCACGAACCCGACGCGCACGGTCTACTCGGTCAAGCGTTTCATGGGGCGGCGTTTCCAGGAGTCGCAGGACGAGGCCAAGATGGTGCCCTACAAGGTCGTCGCGTCGGCCGACGGCCTCGCCAAGGTCGACATCGACGGCAAGGAGTTCAGCCCTCCGGAGGTGTCCGCGATGGTGCTGCAAAAGCTCAAGCGCGAGGCGGAGCGGTACCTCGGCCAGCCGGTCACCGAAGCCGTGATCACCGTGCCCGCGTACTTCAACGACAGCCAGCGTCAGGCGACGAAGGACGCCGGTCGCATCGCAGGGCTCGACGTGAAGCGGATCATCAACGAACCCACCGCCGCGGCCCTCGCGTACGGGTTCGACAAGAAGAAGGAGCAGACCATCGCGGTCTACGACTTCGGTGGCGGAACGTTCGACATCTCGATTCTCGACGTCGGTGAGGGGGTCGTGGAAGTCAAGTCGACCAACGGCGACACGCATTTGGGCGGCGACGACATCGACAACCTTCTGATCCAGTGGCTCGTGAAGGAGTTCAAGTCCGACAGCGGCCTCGACGTGTCCAACGACAAGATGATCCTCCAGCGCCTGAAGGACGCGGCGGAGAAGGCGAAGATCGAGCTGAGCTCGGCACAGAGCGCCACGTTGTCGCTGCCGTTCCTCAGCGCGACGCCGGAAGGCCCGGTGCACCTCGAGCGCACCCTGTCCCGCGCGCGTTTCGAGCAGATGATCGACCCCATCATCGAGCGTACGCTCGAGCCGTGCCGTCAGGCGCTCAAGGACGCGAAGCTCGGTGCGTCCGAGGTGGCCGAGGTCGTGCTCGTCGGCGGCTCCACCCGCATCCCGCTGGTGCAAGAGAAGGTGAAGAAGCTCTTCGGGCGTGGGCCGAACCGGTCGGTGAATCCCGACGAGGTCGTCGCGATGGGCGCTGCCGTGCAGGGCGGCATCCTCGCAGGTGACGTGACCGACATGCTGCTCCTCGACGTGACCCCGCTCTCGCTGGGCATCGAGACCCTCGGGGGCGTGCTGACCGTGCTCATCCCGCGCAACACCACGATCCCGACGAGCAAGAGCGAGATTTTCAGCACGGCGGCGGACAACCAGACGGCCGTGGACGTGCAGGTGTTCCAGGGTGAGCGTCCGATGGCGCGGGACAACCGCATGCTGGGCAATTTCCGCCTCGATGGCATCTCCGCCGCGCCGCGCGGCGTGCCGCAGGTCGAGGTCACCTTCGACCTCGACGCCAACGGCATCCTCAACGTCCGCGCGAAGGACAAGGCGACCGGTCGCGAGCAGAAGATCACCATCACCGCCGGGTCCGGGCTGTCGAAGGACGAGGTCGAGCGCCTCGTGAAGGAGGCCTCCGCGAACGAGACGGCGGACAAGGCACGTCGGGAGGTGACCGAGGAGCGCAACAAGCTCGACAACCTGGTGTACCAGGCCGACAAGACGTTGCGCGAGCACAAGGACAAGCTCCCGCAGGAGCTGGTCGCGTCCATCGAGTCGGCCCTCAACGAGGGGCGCTCGGCGCTTGACGGCGACTCCGTGGACGCCCTCAAGGCGGCCTCGGCGAAGTTGGAGGCAGCGGTCCACAAGGCCGCGGAGGCCGCGTACGCGGCCGCGGGTGCGGGGGCTGCCCCCGGTGCCGCTCCGACCGATGGTCGCTCCGACAGCGACGTGATCGACGCCGAGTTCACCGAGACCTGAGCCAACCGGAGCGGGAGGAAGCCAGATGGCCGCGCGACGAGACTATTATGAGGTTCTGGGCGTCGCGCGTGACGCCTCGGCCGCGGACATCAAGAAGTCCTTCCGACAACTTGCGTTGAAGCTGCATCCCGACAAGAACCCAGGGGACAAGCAGGCCGAGGCGGCCTTCAAGGAAGCCGCCGAGGCCTACGAGATCCTCGGGGACGAGCAGAAGCGCTCGGTGTACGACCGCTTCGGGCACGACGGGGTGCAGGGCGCCGGCATGGGGGGCGGGTTCCAGAATCAGGACGAGATTTTCTCCCACTTCCAGGACATCTTCGGCGACCTCTTCGGCTTCGGGGGAGGCGGTGGAGGACGCCGTCGTGGGCCTCGGCGCGGTGCGGATCTGGAGTACCCCCTCGAACTGGAGTTCCTGGAGGCCGCCAAGGGAGTCAAGCGTCAGATCAGCGTGCCGAAGCATGCGCGATGCGACTCCTGTGACGGCACAGGAGCGGCCAACGGCAGCACGGCCCAGGAATGCGGCACGTGCCGTGGTCAGGGCGAGGTCATTCAGGCACAGATGTTTCTCCGAATCCGGACGACCTGCCCTACGTGCGGCGGCGCGGGAAAGGTCGTCCGCGATCCGTGCCGACCTTGCAGCGGCAGCGGGCGCACGCGCACGGCGGAGAGCCTAGAGGTCACCGTTCCGGCGGGGGTCGACGACGGCATGCAGTTGCGCCTGAGCGGCAAGGGCGACGTCGGAGACGCCGGCGCGCCGTCGGGCGATCTCTACGTGACCATTCGTGTACGTACGCACGACCTGTTCGGTCGCGACGGCACGAATGTGCTGGGGCGCGTCCCGATCAGCTACGCTACGGCGTGCCTCGGCGGGGATGTCCAGGTTCCCACCATCGACGGCGAGGAAGTCGTCGCGGTCCCCGCAGGGACGCCGTCCGGCAAGGTGTTCACGCTGCGTGGGAAGGGGATCCCCGCCGTCAACGGGCGTGGTCGCGGCGACCATGTCGTCCAGATGGTCGTCGCGGTTCCAAAGTCCTTGTCCTCGCGGGAGGAAGAGTTGATTCGTCAGCTCGCGTCGCTGCAGGACGCACAGGTGCGTGATCGCAGCATCTGGAAGGATCTCCTCGGTCGCCTCGGGTCATGACGGGTCGCGGATGCGTGCGGGAACGCGTTCGCACAGCTAGGAAAAGCGCGGATACGGAGGCCGGATGTCGGAGCAGGTAGCGGTGACGGCGGACGCCGTGCGCGCGGCCGCGGCGAGGCTGTCGGAGGTCCGTGCGCAAGTCGGACGCGTCATCGTCGGTCAGCGCGCGATGGTGGACCGCCTCCTCGTGGCGTTGCTGGCGGATGGTCACCTCCTCCTGGAGGGTCCTCCGGGGCTCGCGAAGACCACCGCGGTGAAGGCTCTCGCCTCCACGCTGCGCGCCAGCTTCGCGCGGGTGCAGTTCACGCCGGATCTTCTGCCGGCGGACGTCCTCGGCACGCAGATCTACAATCCCCGGGACGGCGAGTTCACGACGCGACGGGGCCCGGTGTTCACGAACATCCTGCTCGCGGACGAGATCAACCGTGCGCCGGCGAAGGTCCAGAGTGCGCTGCTCGAGGCGATGCAGGAGCGGCAGGTCACGCTGGCGGACACGACGTGGCCGCTCGAACGTCCGTTCCTCGTCCTCGCGACCCAGAACCCGCTCGAGCAGGAAGGCACGTACCCGCTGCCCGAAGCGCAGGTCGACCGATTCCTGCTCAAGTTGCGCGTCGGCTACCCCACGGCGGAAGAGGAGGCCGAGATCCTCGTCCGTGCGAGCGCTCCGGCCGCGCGTCCCGACGTCGTGCTGAGTCCCCAGGAGATCCTGGCGATGCAGGAGCTTTGCCGTCAGGTCACCATTAAGCCGGTCTTGGCGGCGTACATCGTCGCGCTCGTCCAGGCCACCCGGCAGCCGGGCAAGGTGCAGCCGTCGCTCGGGCGTCTCGTTCAGGTGGGGGCGTCGCCCCGCGCGACCCTGTCCCTCGCGGCGGCGGCGCGCGCCGTCGCCTTGCTCGACGGTCGGGACTACGCCACGCCCGATGATGTGAAGGACGTCGCGCCGGATGTCCTGCGCCATCGCGTGCTCACGACGTACGAGGCCGAAGCGGACGGGGTCGACTCGGACGTGGTGGTCCGAGAGTTGCTCTCCGCCCTTCGCACACCCTGAGTAAGTCGTGCTCACGCCGGAGGAGCTCCGCCAGATCCGTCGCTTGCACGTGCAGGCCGGACGTCGCGTGGACTCCCTGCTCGCCGGGGACTATCGCGCCGCCGTGCGCGGCTCCGGCATGGAGTTCGAGGAGGTGCGGCCGTACGTTCCCGGTGACGACGTGCGTCGCATCGACTGGAACGTCACCGCGCGGGCGAGCCAGCCGTACCTCAAGGAGTTCCGGGAGGAGCGCGAGCTCACCCTCCTCCTCGTGCTGGACGTGAGCGCCTCCACGCGGTTCGGCAGCGGCGGGCGGGACGGCCGCACCGACAAGCGCCTGCAGTTGGCCCGCCTCGCGGGCGGGTTGGCCTACGCGGCGCTTCGTAGCCATGACCGCGTCGGGTTGCTCACGTTCTCGGATCGGGTCGAGCGCTACGTGCCGCCGCGCAAGTCGCGCGGACATGCGTGGTCCGTGATCCGGGCGGCCTTCGAGCACGAGCACGTCGGCGCGGGCACCGACCTCTCCGGCGCGCTCGCGACGGCGTCACGGGTCCTGCGGCGTCGGGCCGCGGTGATGGTACTGTCGGATTTCCACGCCGACTCGCCCTGGTCGAGCGCGTTGACCATGCTCGCCGCGCGTCACCGAGTCCATGCGTTGATGGTGCACGATCCTCGCGAAGAACGCTTTCCGGACGTCGGTCTGGTCGTGGTGCGGGACCCCGAGACGGGGGGGGAGGCGGTGCTCGACACCCGCTCTCTCGCCGCACGGGTGAGCGTCGAGGAGCGTCTCGCGAGCCTGCGTCGCTGCGGTGCACGCGCAAGCGTCGTGTCGACCGAGGACGACGCGTTCGTCGTCCTTCAACGTCATTTTCGCGGAGCGTCCGCGTGATCGGACGCATCGTCCTCGCGTGCATCCTGCTCTTCGCGGTGGCCTGCGGCGCGGGCGGTCCGCCCACGGAGGCGCCGCACGGTCCGGTCGCGTGGGTCGAGTCCTCGCACGTGGCCGAGGGGGAAGCCATACGGGTGCATCTCCCCGCGGGTGTGCCGTTGTCGGTGCCCGAGCCGCTTCGGGCCGAGCGCGTGTCGGAGGGTGACGACGGCTCGGCGATCTGGGAGGTGCGCGGCGAAGCGGGCAGCTACGTGCTCGACGTCGCCATCCCCGGCGCGTCCTCTCCCGTCTCGATGTACGTGGACATCGGCGTGTCGGGGCCGACCGCGGGAACGCTCGAGGACGCCTTGCCACCGATGGCGGCTCCCCCGTCCCGCTGGCCGTGGGTGCTCGCGGCGTCGGCGTGCCTGTTGGCCGCGGCCGCTGTGGCGTGGCGTGTGTTCGGGACGCTTCGGCCACCGGCGGCCCCGCCTGAACCCGAGCCCGCGGACGTCGTGGCGCGTCGTGCGTGGGCGCTCCTTCGGGCGCGCGCCGACCTCGAGCCGGAAGCGCTCGCGGCCGGTCTGTCCGACGTGTACCGCCGGTACCTTGACGCGACGCATACCTGGCCTGCCACTGCGCGCACGACCCGCGAGATCCTCGACAACCTCGCGGGGGAGCTCCCCGTCGCACAGTTGGAGCGCGCCCGCCGGCTCCTCGGGGCGACCGACCTCGTGAAGTTCTCCGAGCACGGTGCGCGCGCGGCGGTGTTGGACGCCCTCGACGATGATTTCGCGGCCCTCGTCGTGCCCCGACCCCGCATGTCCGACGAGGCCGTGTCGTGACCGAGTGGGCGTCGCCGGAATGGTTCGTGGCGCTTCCGTTCGCGCTGCTGCCGTGGTGGGCGTGGCTGCGTCCGCCGACCCTCTCGGTCGGAAGCCTCGCGTCCTTGCGCGCCTCCCCCGGTCCGCGCGTCTGGCTCGGCGCGGTCGAACCGCTGCTCGCGAGCGTCGCGGTCGTCGCGGTGGTCCTCGCCCTCGCGCGTCCCCAGGAGGTGCGTCGTGAGAGCATCCGCGAGACTCCGGGCCTCGACATCATGCTCGCCCTGGACACGTCCGCCTCGATGGATCAGGCCGACATGGCGGCGGGCGCCGGCGGCGCGCTGACCCGGCTGGATGCCGCGCGCGTCGTCATGACGCGCTTTCTCGAGGGACGCCCGGACGACCGCGTCGGCCTGCTCCTGTTCGGCGAGGAAGCGTTCGTGCAGGTGCCGCTCACCCTCGATCACGAGGCCCTCGCCAGCTTCATCGCACAGGTCGAGATCGGCATGGCGGGGCGCAATGCCACTGCGGTCGGGAGCGCCGTGGCGGTCGCGGCGAAGCGGATGAAGGCGTTGAAGGCGCCGTCGCGGGTGGTCATCCTCGTGACCGACGGCCAGAGCAACGCGGGCGCCGTGACGCCCGTGCAGGCAGCGCACGCCGCCCAGGCGCTCGGTATCCGCGTGTACACGATCGGCGTGGGCGGGACCGGACGGGGGCTGCTCGGGCTGCTCGGCGCGGGCGGCAACGACGTGGACGAGCCCACGCTGCGCGCGGTCGCCGCGGCGACGGGGGGCAAGTACTACCGCGCCACCGACACCGAGGCGCTCGCCGCCGTGTACGCCGAGATCGACTCGCTGGAGGTGTCGACCGCGAGCTCCCGCGAGTTCGTGCATCGCGACGAGCTGTACGTGCCGTGGCTGGTCGCCGGCTTGCTCGCGTGGCTCGCGCAGGGTGTCCTCGGGCAGACCTGGCTGCGGAGGTTGCCGTGACGTGGGCGAATCCTGCGTGGTTGGCCGCGCTCCTTCTCGTGCCGCTCGTTGCGGGGGGCGGATGGGCCGCGTGGCGTGCGCGTCGTGCGGCCCTCGGTCGCATCGCCGCGGCCGGCATGATCCCCGCGCTCATCGGTCACGGCGTGCTGCGCGCGCGCGCGGTGCAAGGCGTCGCGGCCGTGCTCGCGGTGCTCGGGTTGGTCGTCGCGGCGGCAGGGCCAAGGTTGGGCTTCGACTGGCAAGAGCAGCGCATGGAAGGCCTCTCGTTGGTCGTCGTGCTCGACGTGTCCCGCAGCATGGACGCGCGCGACGTCACGCCGTCGCGGATGGAGCAGGCGCACCGGGAGCTGGAGGACCTTGTCGGGCTCCTGCGCGGCGACACCGTCGGGCTCGTGATCTTCGCCGGTGGAAGCTACGTGCGTCTGCCCCCGACCGTCGACTACGACACGTTCCTGTGGGCGGTCCGCGAGAGTGAGACGTCCACCATCCAGGCGCAGGGGACGTCGCTTCCCGGCGCGCTCGACGCGGCGACGCAGCTCCTGGCGCGCGGCCCCTCCGACGCCGGGCGCGCGGTGGTGGTCGTGAGCGACGGAGAGGATCACGGAGAACCCGCGACCCTCGATCTGGCGCTCCAACGTGCGCGTGACGCCGGCGTCCACGTGTACGCGCTGGGCATCGGCACGCCGGAGGGCGCGCCGATTCCGGTGGACGGAGGCGGCTTCAAGAAGGACCTCAACGGTCAGGTCGTCGTGTCCCGGTTGCAGGAGGATGTGTTGCGTCGCGTGGCCTCTGCCACCGGGGGTGCGTACGCACGCGCCGTCCCGTCCGATGACGACGTGCAGGCCATCGTCGAGGACGAGATCCGCGGTAAGCTCGCCGCGGGGGCGCGTGGCGTGCGGCGCGAGCGTGTCTGGCGCGAGCGCTACCAATGGCCGCTCGCGGGCGCGCTCCTCGCGATGGTGGTCACCGCTCTGGCTGGCGTCGGTCGACGCGCCGGTCCGCTCGCGGTGGCGCTCCTTTGTCTCGCGACCCCGGCGCACGCGGGGCCGCGGGAGGATGGCGCCGCCGCCTGGCGCGCGGGGCGGTGGGAAGAGGCCGTGCGCGCCCTGGGTCAGGCGCGCGTGACCCGTCCGGACGACGTCGAGCTCGCCTGGATGCTGGCGGATTCGCTCTACCGCGCCGCTCGTCCGCGCGAGGCGGAGCGTCTGTACGAGCAGCTTTCCGAGCAGGATCCCGAACACCGTGCCGAGCATCTCTACAACGCCGGCATGGCGGCCTACCGGGGCGGTCGCCTGGACGAGGCCCTCGTCGATCTGCGCGCCGCCGCGGCCGCCAAGCCGGACCTTGGCCCGGCGACGCGCAACGCCGAGCTGGTCCAGAAGGAAATCGCGGCGCGACGCGAACCGAAGCGCCCGCCCGACCCGCCGCCGCCGCAACCGAAGGACGGTGAATCCTCCCGCACCGGGACGCCCTCCGACGGCGCGGACTCCTCGCAGCAGGACGGCGCCGACGCCCCGGAGCGGTCGCGTGCGACGCCCTCGCCGTCGGAACTTCCGCCATCGAAGCCCACCCCGTCGACGCCGTCGTCCGCCGAGCCGTCTCGCGCCCCGTCCGCCGGTGGGACGCCCCCGACGGACGGGACCCGCCCGCCCTCCGGCGAGCACCGTACGGGCGAGGTGCCGCAGGGTGCGGAGCCGGACCAGGCGCCGCCGGCGTCCGTGCCGTCGACCTCTCCGCAGGCGGGCCGCATGGAGCCGCAGGAGGCTGCGCGGCTGGTGGACTCGGTGCCGGACGGTCACCCGCGGGTGGTGGTCACGGGCCGGTCGACCGAGGAGGACTGGTGATGGGCTGGATGCTCGCCGTGGCGGTCGCGTGGGCTGCCGATGCACGGTTGATGCTGGAAGGTGCGTCCTTGCGGGAGGGCCAGACCGTGCCGCTCGAGCTGGTCGTCCACGAGGCCCGCGTGCGCGGCGTGCCGTCGCTCGATGTCCCCGACGGCCTGCAGGTCGCGTTTCAAGGCCAGTCGCAGCAGCACACGATCGTCAACTTCGAGGCGACGAGCAGCACGACGTTCCGGTATGCCCTCACCGCGCTGCGGCGCGGCAGCTACACGCTCGGGCCGTACACGCTCGAGACGTCCTCCGGCGCGTTGCAGGTGCCGCCGCGCTCGGTGGAGGTGGGGGCGCGCGTCGAGGGTGGCACCGATGACCTGCGCGTGGACCTCGACACCGACACCGCCTGGGTCGGGCAGGTGCTCGTCTACCACCTCGCGTTCGAGACGGAAAAGGCGCTCGTCCAGCGTCGTTGGAGCCCGCCGTCGGCCGAGGGGTTCACCGTCGAGCCGAGCCTCGAGCCGGAGGCGTCCGAGCGCCGCGCCGCGCAGGACGGCGCAGCGCGTACCATCGAGGAGCTGCGCGTGGCGTTGCGTGCGACCGCGGCGGGGCGGCGGACGCTGCCCGGGGGGTTGCTCCAGGCCCAGTTCGTCGTCGCGCGGCCGCGCCGCGGGGATCCCATCTTCGATGAGCTCGCGCGGTTCGGGGACGTCCGCGCCGAGGTCTTCGCCGCGCCGGCCCGCACCGTCACCGTGAAGCCACTGCCCACGGCGGACCGTCCGGCGGACTTCTCCGGCCTCGTCGGACACTTCCGCCTCACGGCGACGCCGTCGGCCACGTCCCTCTCGGTCGGGGATACCCTGACGCTCGACGTGCGCGTCGACGGCGACGGTACGCTCGCGGGGGTGAAACTCCCGACCGTCGACGTGCCTGGGTTCCGAATCTACGACGACGCTCCGCAGGTCGTGACGGCCTGGGATGGCGGCGCCTACCATGCCGTCGCGACGCTCAAGCGGGCGCTCGTCGCGCTGGAGGCCGGCCGTTGGACGGTTCCGCCGGTGCGCCTTGTGACCTTTGACCCGGCGACGGGCGGCTGGGCCACGCTGTCCACCGAGCCCATCGAGGTCGAGGTGACCGGCACCGCGGCGGCGGCGGCGGTCCAGTCCTTCGCGACGCCGGGGCCCGCCGTGCCCGCTCCGGCGGCGGAGGACATCCTCCCGATGCGCGCCCACGCCCGCATCCACCGCCCGTTGCCGCCGACCTGGGCGTTGTCGCTGCTCGCGCCGGGGACCGTGTGGCTGCTGGCGCAGGCGGTGCGCGCGCTGCCGCGTCGTCGTACCCGGAACGCCCCGGCGCCGACGGGTTGGTCCCCCCTGCCGGAGGACCCAGAGGCGCGCATCGCGGCGTGCGAGCGCCGTCTCCGCGAGGCCGCCGCGCGTCGCGTGGGGTGCGCGCCGGACGCGCTCCGGCGGGAGGATCTGGCCGCACTCGGGCCGCACGCGCCCGAGGCCGACGCGTGCTGGCGGAGCCTCGAGGCCGCACGGTATGGAGGCGGCGCCATGCTGGACGAGGCGCGCATCCGCACGCTGGTGGAGGTGCTTTCGTGACCCTTCATCCGGGGGCGGGGGGTTCCACCCCCCGCAACGCCCCCCGGCGTGGCGGGGGGATCGTCGCCGGCCTGCTGCTCGCGACGAGTACGCTCGGATGTACGTCCGCGGTCGGACAAGAGGCCTTCGATGCCGGTGTCGGCGCGCACGCGCGCGGCGATCACGCCGCGGCGGAGGCGTCCTTCCGCGCGGCGGTGACGGCCGCACCGGACGTCGACGGGTACTACGATCTCGGCAACGCGGCGTGGCGTCTCGAACGTCCTGCCCTCGCGATGGTCGCCTGGCATCGGGCGCGTGTCCTGAACCCGCGTGACCCCGATGTGGCGGCGAACCTCGCCCATGCGCGGCGAGAGGCCCACGACGGCCTCGCGCCGCCGTCGGATGTGCCGGTGTGGGCGCCGTGGCAGGCTGCGGTCGGCGTGGGAGAGGCCCTGTGGGTCGGCTGCGCGCTCGCGGGCGCGGGCCTCGTCGCGCTCGCGGGACGTCGCCGCTGGCCGGCCACGGTGGCAC
>JACCDP010218732.1_pt1 | contig 17784 bp, 17 predicted proteins | sample 7445841 | NCBI WGS metagenome assembly JACCDP01 (sample SAMN15323441, study PRJNA562643) | freshwater metagenome | isolation source: river surface water | place: USA:Blue River Watershed | collected 2017-08-17
ACATCACCGCTTTCTACCGTTGCATAGAAATGTTCATATACCGGATTGCGATCTGCCGAAAAAACATTACCAGCAGGTGCAGGATTCTTGAACACAAACCGATATGACTTGTTATCGTAGAGTGGGTCAGGGTCTCCGCTGTTCTGCGCTAGGCATATAGTGTTGTGGTTCTTTTGACCTAAACCCATCGGCTGGGCAGTGTAGTACCGCCCCATCACATCAGATACACCAGAGCCACGAATAGAACCATTTGAATCTAGTACAAGCTGCACTGTTTCAGCTTCGAGTGGGTCTGCATCTGTTGCTAATACCAAACCATGAGAACGACCACGCTGGTAGGATACACAACCGATAGATAGCCAGAGGCTCCCAGCATCGTCCTGCTCAAACACATCAAAGATATCAGGAACAAAGTCACCATTAATAGAGCGGAAATAGGTCTGTGCTGTTACCTGTGCCTCTGGTCCATCATCGCTTTGATCTGTCTCGACCCAGTTCTTTATTTCAGCAGAACCACCGATTGTTCTGAAGGTAGTACCGCCTAACCAATAGGCGTGTCCGGTCGTGCTGTTAGCGTACCCATCACGAATATAGCCAGCACTGGCAAGCGGTGTGCTTGCGCTTGCCGTATAGCCTTGATGGCGTTTCACTGTTCCATCTACGGCATTCATTGCACCAACAAAGTCTGCGATCGTACTAATGGTGTTTGTGGATGGGCTTGATTGCCAAACAGCCCAGCCTTCTTCGCTCATGCTGTTGCCTTGGCAGTCACCAAGATACAAGCGGTTGGTCGTGTATGTGTTTCCACCATAGGTTGTAAACTGTTGCTTGTTCCATGCTCTGGCTGGCATCCAGTAGCCTTTAGTGTAATCAGAGTCTGGACCTTGTACAACAAGCTTGATATCACCCATCACCAAGCCTGTATGACCCAAAGCGATCTGCGTGATGCGTGTGATGCCCCAGTAATCTCCATCCTCCATCTGGCTAGTGTTGTTTGGATCCGATGGATTCATACGAGGGTAAGGATGGTCAGTTTCATCTAATGTGCTTGTTTTGTTGTGTGGGCTGCACAGGTCAAGGTAGACATCTATAAAGGTTGCGCTATTGGTGCTAACCTCCCATGACTTGGTCATGTTGTTCGGTTCGTAATTTATACTGATGGTTCCGTTGTGTGTGGTTCCACTTGGTGCTTTGAGCTGAACTTTCAAGTAGCGATATGAGTTCAAACCAAAGCCGGGATGGGTAAATGTTCGAGTGTCAGCGATAGATGAAATCGAAACATTGACCTCGTCATCTTGAATCACGGATGCACCGGGGAAGTGCCAACCACGCATCAGCATCTTTGTATTCGTGCTGTCATCGCCAAGAGCTTCTAGGCTTGATGCTTTGATGTCGGCATAGATGCTAGTCGGCGTTGTGTCTACCGTTGTGCTTTGGCTCTGCGTTGCCCCAGTGGCTGATGTCAGCGTGTCAGAAACGTTGTATTTGGCAGATGAGCCATCCTCTTGAAACTGCCCAGCCGTTGCGACAATGTCACGGTATCCGGTAGGCATATCAAAGCCGCTTATCCGCACATCCAGATCATCATAGTAGTTGAGGTTATAACTTCTAATCCGACCTTTGAGTCGCACTAAGCGTCGCATGGTGTAGTTGGAAACAACCTCAGCGATAGCGTGAGGGTATAAGTTGTTGATGCCTTGAACGATGCTTTGTGTGGCTGTTGTGCTTTGTCCTGAGTACGAATGAGCGTAAGCCGGTACGCTTGATGCTAGGCTAACACCATTGACGGTTTGACCACCGATGGTGAATGTCTTTGCTGTACCCGTGTTGTTCTTATAGAACCAAGCAGTTCTTAGGTCATGCGTCATCGCTGAAGCAGTACCGATACTTCCGGATGCAGCAGCTGTTTGACCTTGTATGACAACCTGTGCTAACGCCGTACCGCCAACGTTAGCGGTCTCGTAGTTGTCGTAAGTTATGTCTGGATAATCGCTTCCAGGACCACCGAATGCTGATTGCGTAATGTCCCAGTAAACCGTTGATTGATTGACTTCACCTGTATAGGTTGCAAGCACTGCACCGATGTTTACACTTATTCCTGTGAGTGCCTGTGCAGCAGTACCTGTACCACTTTGCACCGTAAGGTTTACGGTGTTGGTTGTGCCGAACCCATTATTGCAGACACATCTAAAATAAACCGACCAAGTCCAAGACGTTGTACCAAAGCCTGAAGTGCTTGCTGTAAATAACGTCGTAACCTGTACGCTCTGTTGGTTACTACCAAAGTTGAAATACTGCGGGTAATACTCATCAAGCGGATCTGGTGTAATAACGTCCGGTGGGAACACGTGAATCTTGCAGTCAAATGATGCTGTCGCACTTACCGTGCTTGTTCTTGCTCGGTCAATGTAAGTTGCCATTATTCACCGGGTCCGGGGATATATGTATCTACACCAGCCTTGTAGATGCCTTTATAAACGCATTGCCTAAGCGTGAACGTGTTGTCTGTAACCTGCTCTTTGACAAACTGTATCTGAGGGATGCTGATGACCTGATAAGTACCGAGCTGAACTGGTGGATCTAATGGATTGTCAGGGTCTGATTCCTCTAATATCTCAACCACATCACCCACCCAAACGATGTTTAGATGGTCATCAACATCTTGATAAGTTAGCAAGTCACTCTCCCACTCAATCAACTGCCGACCGTTTACCAAGCGTTCACCAAGAAGTTCCGCAGCCTGATCTACAGCCGCTTGGCTTGTTAGCGATGGTTCACTCAAGATGTACTCTACCGGTCGTCCTCGCCAGTTCTGAGGTCTTGCAGAGGGTGCGTAGGTTGGGTCTTGGCTATTGACATCAACGTAAGCAAAGTTATAGAGCAACTGGTTGGTTTTAGGGTCTGCACCAATCACTGCAATCTGATTTGCTTCTGGACTCTCAAAGTACCGCTTCATATTACGGACGGTACGCTTTGCACCTTGAGATGCGGTATATGACCCGTAAGCAATGGCATCGTAAGTAGACTGGTAAAGCGTAACAGCAATGGCATTGCCAACTGATGCAGGGTCAGAGATAGCCAACATATAGCCACCCACGGGAGTTCCGAGGGCTGTAGGTTTCCATCCCATAAACCAGTTAGCAAGGTAAGTATCACGGAAGCCTTGAAGGATACCGCCGGGATAATCACCACGTTTAGGAATCAAAGCGTATCCAGCCTTTGATATCTCTGCGCTCTGAGGGATTGTAAACGTACTGCTATGGTTCTGCTGTAGGTATACGGCTGGATCGTAACCGGCTAACGGCATGATGTTATAGAACACCTCACCGATTGAGTTACCATCAAGCGGTACTGACTCTTGACACATTGAAACATCAAAGTCACCAAAGCGGTCTTCGCCGGTAAACTTCAACAGGCTAAACTGTGGACCGCCTTCACCCGGTTCATAAATGATTTCAGGTGGGCTCAGAGTTCCACGGAAAAGGTCTACCCATATCTTGGTTGCGTGGTTAGACTTTAGTTGAATAGCAATCGGTCTGTCACCAGTTATGGTTGGTTGAGAAACTCCGAGATCAATCAACCGCTTTACACGAGTGGTCATATCAAGACTGGTTCGACCGTCTTCACCAAGCGATAGGCTCAAAGACTCAACAGCCGTTGTAATATCCACATCGTGCCCTAGAGCTGTACTACTATAATCCGGGTCCATCCATCCATCAGAGCAATAAAGACCGCTGTTTGTGCCTCCTGAAGCCCCAGAAAAGGCAACCTTGATGCGGACATTCTTCTTAGTGCCGTTAGGCACAAATGCAGGGTATCCAGCAGTGTCCTCGACAATGGAAGCCGTAAGCGTTGGATACGTTGCACCATCACCAAAGTACTCGTGATAGGTCTGATAGGTTGGCGTATTCCATTCCCCTACTGTTGGTGCATAGCGGAATACCTTGGGCGCTCCAAGAATGTAGCCGGATTGTTCAAAGTAACATCGAGCAGCTTGAAAAGTTATCTTTCCGTTTGGCACGGTAACTGAGAATGTACCAGCAGGAAGGATTGGAGCAGTTGCGATGTCGTTCGGGTAGTCAAGATTCTCAAACGTATGGCTGAGACACGTACCATTATCAGTCCAGATTAGAAGCTCACGACCACGGAATGGAATCAATAGTACATTGACGTACTTTTGTGCAGGGTTGAAAATACTCGTGTAGGTTCTGGCACTACTGAAGTTTGAACCTGAGCGGTCGTATTCCTTTTGCAGGACACCATTCCTAAAGATTGCAATAGATCCGTTATCTCGAAACTTGACCTGCACACTAAAGTTATTCGGTGCTGAACCACCACCGCCGACATTATAGCCAAGCACCAAAAAAGTGTCATCGCCTGATTCCTGCACACTGTTACGATAGTACTTGAAGTACATCGGGCAGTTAGCCGGTAGCGACGTTGTCAGGTTGATTGGATTGGTCGATGTCTCTAGCTGCTTCAGCCCTTTATCATTGACACTCTTTGAGATTGCCAACTGATGCCACTTAGCAATGTCTGTGCCTGTGAAGTCACTGATGCCGTAACGTGCGTAGTTTCCGGTAAATGTGGACTTCCATGCGGTTGTGAGCGGTAAAGGCTTGAGCATGACCGTAGATGTACACGGGTCAATCCATACATTCTCTGACTTTGTATAGTCCCAGGTACTACCGTCAGCACCAACAGCAAGCCTGCCCTTGAATGGGCGTGGCTCGCTGATGTCCATGATTACCCGCATCTGTCCAGCCATTAGCGCACCGGCATTCCCTGTCCACCATTGACGGCAAACAGAATATTATTTTGAATCATGTCTTTGATGCCACGGGTAACCATCGTGTCTCCACGGATTGGTTTTACCTTGGTTATCTCGCTGCGGTATTGCATACCTATACCTGCAAGTTCAGCACCTGTGATGCCTAGTCTACCCATCTCACCGCCACCGAGTGTCTGCCGTCTGAGGTCAAGTAGATCAGCTGACTTCTTGGTATTAGATTCAATCTTTTGAAGATGTGATTTGACATCCTTAGTATCTTTGTCAGCCTTGATTTTAGATTCAGCACCGAAAGGTAATAATGCACGAGATTCGTTTACCGTTGCCCCCGGTTTCTTCATTTCAAGTGAACGTCTAAACTTCTTGAAGTCTTCACCAAAAGCGTAACCTTCACTGACACCACCTTCCATGATGCCGCCGGGTGTGAACTTGTAGGCAAGTTCTCCAATCATCCCAGCTTTGGTAAGTAGATTCTTTTCCTTTTGAATGTCTCTGAACTGATTGATTAGGCTAGTCAGATTGCGTGGAATGACATTGGCAATAGATGCCAGCGTAGCAAGCACGTCCAAGAACACAGATTTGAGATTTCCTCCGACACCTACCAAAGCCTGCAATGGCTTCATCATCTGTTCTGCAAATAACTTTGGAAACTGACTATCTGCAATGGCTTTGAAAATGCTACCTAAACTAATAAGGAATGGCTTCAAAGCATTATTTGTAGTTTCTCCAAAAGCTCTTTGAATCATCTGCATGGAGTCGGTTATGGTTGCCTCCATTGCCTGTGTGGTTTCTGCTGACTTCTTGATAGCACCGGAGAACTTCTCGTTGATGATGCGCTCAAAAGCCAGCATCGTAACTTCAGCTGAACTGATTAGACTTCCTTGGCTGTCAAACTTGATGCCCTTCTTTGTAAGGTCACCTTTACTAACACCCATTGCACCCATGGTTTCTAGTTCTGGAAGTTGTCCCTGTTTGAGCATATTGAAACCACGAACGTACTGCATTAGTTTCTCTTGATCGGCTCCCATAGCCTGACCAAGTTTAGTGATCATTGGTAAGACACGTTCAACGTTCTGACCAAAAGCAGCGAGATTCACCATTGCCATCTCAAGTTGCTGAGTGGTGAACATTGACGGTCCGGCTTCCTTAGCAGCCAATGCCAGCATCTCCTGCGCTCTAGTTGCGGAACCCGTCAAGCCTTCGAGTCTTGCTCGCATCGCTTCAAATTCAATGCCAGCTGCACGGCTATTGAATAACATCTGATAGGAAGCACCAGACAGTCCAACCATGGCTGCTGTGAAGCCAACAACGGCAACGGTAGCAAGGCTTACAGTGCCACCTACAACCATCATCTCCGGAGTAATTGATGCAAGCATCTTGCCTGCATTCTTCAATGCAGTACTTACATTGATGCCAGCAATCTCTAAATCTTCAAACGGCTTCTTTGTTTCTTCGGCAGCCTTGGCGGTTTTCTTTAGGTCTTTTTCGGTCTCATTGAGTTTGCGCTTGACCTCGTCACCGCCTTGAGCCGATAGTTTTACGATAAGTTCAGCAACTGTCATAGCACCCTACCTTGAAGACTTTTGATGAGGGCTTCCCACCGTGCATCTTCCATCTTGTCTTGATGCCTTCCAGCCCATACAACCTCGTACACTTGTCCCATAGATAAATCAAGTTCGGAAGGATGCCGACCTAACCTGTTCACGGAGTAGTAGAGAAATTCTCCGGCTACTCCGTAGAGGCGTTTTTTACTTCGGCAACCTCTTCATCTACAGTGCCACGCTGGAAGTACTCCCAGTGCTTGGCAAAGATGAAAAGAAACACATCCCGATGGTTACGAGCAAGACTACCAAATGACCGTATCGGAGATACCTCAGTATCGGTTTCATCCTTGATGTATGTCTTGCCGAGTAAGCACACCTGATCGATCATCAACGCTGGAAACTCAGGAAACGCAATCTTTATCTCTTGCTTGAGTTCCGGATTAGGAAAGAGATCCGCAGCCCTTGGTTCACGGAATCTAATGATGTCATGCTCGCCTGTTACTTCAAACAGGTCAATCTCAAGGGCTGGTTTTTCTTCCCGCTTCAGCGCATCAATGCGGGCTAATCCCATTAACTAACCACCGTGGTGAAGCCGAATCCACCGAGGCTAATCGTAGCGGTCTCTGTGCTAACCTCACCCGGTGTAAGGTTCGTTGTCGCATCTGTAACCAAGCCATTGTAAATCTTGGTCATACTTGATACAGACCCTGCACCATCAAGGTCAATCTCAACCTTGCACAAGTAGCCAACCTTGTCACGGAAGATAGGACCAGTGGTCTTATCCACGTATAGTTCGATTTCGAGCGTACCTGTCTTACGGGTTTCGAGTGTCTCGATGACCGTAGAACAAAGAGTAGAGATATCAATCGTGCTTGACTGGATAGAAGCACGAACGCTCTTTGCTTGGCAGGTATAACCCGTGGAAGGTGACGCAGGCGTAGGCGATGCGCCTAGCTGCGGATCTGTTCCAAACGATATCTCTACGGTTGCGTTGCTGACTAGAATAGGTGTTGGCATAAGTTACTCCACAGACTGAATGATGTACGTGGCGGTTACGGCAACATCAGTCCGACCACCTTCCGACAAACTAAAGGATTGCCCTGCTACGTCACGAGTGCAAAAGAAGTTAGGCGTTGTGCTTGTTACTGTCTGCCCATCGAGCAAAGTATCAATCCTAGCCATTATGTTTTGCGCTCTTGCCATGCTTACGGCTCCACTTGCAGTATCCCACACGGTCACTCTATACCCGCTGTCGGTTAGGAATCTACCATTACATAGGCTACGCTCTAACACGGTCTGCGATGTGGATGAAAAGACTACGTAAGGCACTTGTACTTGTTTACGGCTTACAGGGTCAATCTGTGGAGCGACACTATTATAGATGCCCATCTGGTAACCGTTAGGCTTATTGTCAGGAGCGAGTAACTCAGCAAGCGTTGCATCGTTGCTCAGTGTCTCGTATATCCATTGATCTATTGCCGGGATTTCGTATGACATTATTGCCCCTTCAGAACACTTCTAAGCGCACGAACAAAGACCGGTCTAATAGCCATAAGTGCTGGTTCCATGAACGGTCTAGCAGGTACAGAGTTGCCACCCTTCGCAGTCCATCCAAGTTCTAGCGGTAGGGCGTACTTTGCATCTGCTTTGACGATTGCTGATACGCCCTTGCTTCTATCTAGTTGCATTGCGTGGTTGATGCTGTTAGCAAGGAATCCCGTATCACTGTTAGGTGGTGAACCCGGAGGGCTTGACCAGTGAATGCTGTCACCACGCTGATACGGCTTGTAATGACCACTAGACATAGCAATGCTTGTTTTAGCGTTGGCTTCTACGTCTGCCGCAGCTTTACCCACAATCAAGGTTATCTTGTCTAGATTCGCCTTGTATGCGTCTAGACCAGTGGTCTTGAGTGACACGCTAACATTCACGGAGCGAGCACCTCAATCTCAAGTGGACCAAATCGACGAACCGTAGAACCAACCGTAAAAGATATCGTTAGCCGAATATCTGTGGCTGTCGGATAAGCCGCAGGATTCAACACACTGAGAATGCCTTGTGCGCTGTACTGCTTGGTTAGCGTCACGCTCCCACCGCCAAACGAGTAAGCACTACCAGTAGCGATGTTGGTGAAGGTAGCACCAAGCGTACCCGTAGTAATGTCCACAGGGCTTCCGAGTTCGTCAACCAAGCGTACTACATAGGAGTGCCAGTCTCCGACCCATGCGGAGACTTGCACGACCTGCTGAGGGTCTTCAGTCAAATCAAAGATTATTGCCATCAAATATCCCTCACATAGATTCGCAGTGGACCGAACACCTGCGTATCAGATGCACCTGTTGTGCGTGTAATCGTTGCAGTGTAAGTGCCCGGAGTGTTAGTTACCGTAGTATCAATCGTAAAGGTAGCACGTCCATCAGCTGCATAGGTTGCCGTACAGGAGTAAGTGTCCACCAGCGTAGCACCGCTGTTGTAGACCTTAGCCGTTACCGTTGCAGATGTAATGTCAATCCCTGCGCCGTTGTTGTCTACACACTGGATATCGATTCCGTGCTGTGCGCCCTTCTGGATGTCAAGCGGATCAGAAGCACCCAAGCCATCAGCCTTGACCTCAAAAGGACCCATGCGAACAAGAGCGGCTGATGTAACTGGAGTCACCAACTCTGCATTGACATACTCGCCAAAGCTTCCAACCGTACTATGGCTTGACCGCAACTCATCCCATACAAGGTTTGGTATCTGATTGACCGTTGCATCTGTGCTAACAGCAAGCGTATGGTCTTCAGATAATAGCCCACCAAACGTGTCAACCGTAGTGTATCCAGCAGGTGAAGCACCCCACACAGCAGATGCCGTCTGTGCTTCCGTCAAGCCACCACTCGACAGTTTGACCGTCATGACCGCACCGTTAGTACCACTTGCACCTCTGACCACTACAGTGACATCGTCCGCACCAGCCGCAAGTGCAGCATCAGGCAAGTCCAGTCTGTAGACTCCCGGCATGTTGGTTGCGTCAACCTCGGCAAAGCCACCAGATGTCCACGCCTGAGCGATTGTACGGGCTACTAGAGGGATGCTTACAGATGCAGTGCGTGTGCGGTTGTAGCGGGCTGTGAGACCGCTTGTGGAGGCTGTTAGACCTGTAGCACCTAGGTAGAGCTCGATGCTTTGTGATGTTGAGCCGGGAGCGATTGTGATGGTAGAGGCGTTGCGCTCATTGCCACCGTTGTATGCAATCTGCGATGGTGTTGAGTTGATAATCCTATAAGCACCAGATCCAGCATCAGGAGATGCACCAGTCCACGTCACACCGTAAAGGTCTGTCGCTGGTGCGCCAGTTGCCGTACCGAATGCGATGTTAGGTCCACCTTGCAATGATGTCCATATCTGCTGATAGTTCATGCCTTGATTAAGCAGGTAAGTGTAATCAACACCTTGTGCGCCTGTAGATACAGAGTTCGCACCGGCTGAGACGTTTGAGCGACCACTTCCGAGGAGGCGATTATAGTTTTCTGTTAAAGTCCCAGCACCAGTCGCTTGAATCGCAAAATTTGAATAAGACAAAAATAAACTATTTCGGACAAATGATGCTGTTCCAGTTGTATTAGCCCTCTGAATTACGCCATTGGCGCTGTCAAAGAACGTGCAATTGAAACTACTAAAATTGCTATTCGTAACATCAATGTTGTGACTATTTGAGATGAATAAACTGTCAGTGATAGATGTTGCGTCAGTCGTATTTGTGCCAGTTAAAACAATAGCCTTATTACTACCTACAAATGCACATCTGGTAAGAGTCAAATCAACAGGCTGAGACGTAGGACTCGTAATAGTCAAATGTTGATAAGTTTTATTACTTGATACCCATTGACATCTCGTGAACTTTGCATACCTTGATGTGTTTAAAACAACCATATTAGCTGCATCAGAAGACCACCAGATGTTTTGAAAATGTAAATAGTTCTTTGTTGTGCCTGTAATCAAAACACCGGATGTAATCTGTGTTGTACCAGCCGCATTCCACGCCGAATGATATACGGGTCCAGCCGCCATTCCGGGGAACTGTGAGGCGGTGGGGTCTCCAATGATAAACGTTTCAGCAGTCGGATTTGCCATACCAATCGTGACTGATTCGTTATATGTGCCTGGAGCTATGTAAACAGTATCACCAGAAGATATTCCAGTAGCCCCCAAAGCTTTACCGATTGTAGCCCACGCGGTAGATGGCGATGTCCCTGCTAGGGAATCGTTGCCACCATCAGCGGCTAACTTTACATAATATGTTGCCATTATTCGGCATCCCCACTAACAATCTGTTGAGCCATCACTGCTGCGAACTGTTGCACGATTCCATACTGAAACGCTTCATCCTGCTGAACCCACCAGATGTTGACCGATGTTCCATCAGGTCCAAACGTTCCAAGGATGTCACCGTTGTCATCTTCAATGTCACCAAAAACACGCCAATCGGTTGACGGTGCAGGTTCCTTTTCAATCCTGAAGTTCTGGAGGTTCATTTGCTTACCTTCAAAGCACTTGCATCAACACCCTTAAAAGGCATCGTCAAGAAAGCCAGCACAGATGACACCGCAGCGGAGACGCCAGCCGCTACCGCCTTGCTTCCGTACAGTGCCATCACTGCGCCTAGCTCGGCGATATCCTGCGCTTGTGCTGTTCTGATGCCATCGCCAAAAACACTGGTGAATGCAGCTACAAAAGCCACGATCACAACCACTACTAGTCTTTTGATACTGATGCTACCCATGTCGTGCCTCCAGTGCTGCTACTCGCTCGCTTAGTCTTGCTATCGCCTTCTTGATAATGACTAGATCCGCTTCGGTTTGCTTGGCATCATGAACCAGAATACGGATGTCGGACTTGATATCCCAGAGCATCTTATATAACCCGCTGATACTAGCAATCAAAGGAATACCTATGACTGCACCTAGTTGCATCCATTCTGCCATCATGCCACCCGCTCCACTAGTCCGACGTGTTGCACCAGCAGATCGGTTTGTCCAAAGTCTGTGCCCACCACGTCGTAGTATTTTGATTCATCACCAACAATGTAAACACGATCATGCGCCATCACATCAGCAGATACCGGAAGCGTAATGTTCCATGATGCAGATGGCTGTATGCCACCGCCTACAATGCTCTCAGTGTCTGATTGATTCAACAGCCTGCCCTTGTAATCGGCAACCTTGCGCCATGTCTCAGTAACACCGCCTCTACCGTCTTCAGTCAGAGTAAAGCGGTGAACCTCAATAGGTGTCTGGCAGAGGTTACGCACCAAGCCAGCCTGAAGCGTTGCACGAAGGATAGGGCTCATGCAAACACCACCGGACGATACTTCTCAGCCATCTCAATACAGTGCGCTTTGAGTTGGCTCAGCTTGACATCTGATGTGCCCTCTTTGGCATCGATATCGGAAGCACAGCGGGATGCTTTGATGAACCATGCTTGCCGGGTAGCAGTCCGGACATCGTAGCGTTCAATGTTAGCGGGTCCCATATCAACCCACATTAGGACAGGGTCGCTGGTGCCATCTAGGACACTCCAGCCTTTCCACTGTCCACCGGGATATTCTGCCCATTCTGGTTCTGTGGTTGCAGTAGTACCGGCTACACGGCATTCGTACACTCGACCATTAGGAGTAGTGGGGACTACACGATCTCCAACAGCATAAGCCGTGCTGGCTGTCCATGTACTGAACCGTGAATAGGAATCAAGGATAGATCCTATCTCGGTTGTGGACAGTTGCGGGTAGGACTGGGCATCCACGAACAGGCTCACTTGTGCAATGGCTTCGGCACGGGTCAACATAGTGTAAGTATCCCACACAGAGCCGTAGGCTCGGACAACGCAATAGACAAAGAGAAAGCCCCCGGCAGTGATGCCGAGGGCTTGAGATAGAACCGACTACGCTTAGGAAGCGTTGCTGGTTGCGAGGACGATAAGCGAACCTGGGACACGAGCGGAAGCCGTACCAGAAACGTTTCCAACGTCATGTGCATTGAATGCAAAACGCTCGGTTGCCTTGTAGGTCAAAGCATCCTCAACGAACTTAACTTGGTCGCTGACTTCAACGGTCATTGCACGGCGGTCACCAAATGCAACACCCTTGCTCAAGTCACCAAGGATTGCAACTGGGGTTGTTGCAGCTGGAGCCTTAGGCATATTCTGGACCCACTCGATCGGGTAACCGAACAAAGTAGGTGCAGTGGTGTATGCGTTCTGGATGTCCAAGATTGCGTTTCCACCGAGTGCAATCAACTTATCTGCAACACCGTTAAAGAACAGGTCTTTGTGCATATACCACTTAGCCTGATCTGCATATGTCGGAAGCTTTGCAACCATTGACTGGAAGTTAGCAAGCGTGAAGTTTGCAAACGATGCACCAGACAAAGCGGCTCCAACGACAACACCGGCAATGTTAGCCTTGGTTGCGTTCAGTCCGTAGACAGCCTGGAGGATACCAGTGATGCTTCCATAGGTGCCGGAACCGTCACCGTTAAAACAGGCGTTGTCCTCTTCCTTGGCGATGGCGTATGCCATGTCACGAGCAAGAGCAGCACCGAGGTCGATAACCGTATCTTCGCCAAGTTCCTTGGATGCAATCGTGAGAACTGCAAGTTTCTTGGCTGCAAGGGAGACCTGACCAAAGGTGATGTCGGAAGCCGTGATTGCTGTTGCTTCAGATGCATAGTACACAGTTGTGGATGCAGTAGCGGAAGGAACAAGCAAGGTATCCGAGGACATCGGGTAGATACGGGAGTTGCGACGAGCAACACCGTACTGTTCACGGAGCCAGATAAGGTCCGAGGAAACAATCTCAGGAACAGTGTAACCACCAGCACTTGGTGTGCCTTCGGTTTGTGCCTTCAAATGTCCGTTGTCGGAGAGCCACTTTGTAGCAGACTTGACACCAGCCAAGTGACGAGCATACTGACCGAAGACATAAGCCTTCATGTTCTTCTCGTCTTGTGATCCACCAAATGGATTCTTCTGCACATTGATGCCGGACTTCCAAGGCTGGGAAACAACCTGTGGCTTGACGGCTGGTGCAAACTCACCAAGGCTCTTGATGGCTTCTACACGCTCTTCGATGTTCTTGGCTTCTGCCATGATGCTCTTGACCTGTGCGAGGTCACCATCACCGGAAGCAAGCTCACGTGCTGTTGCAAGCAGGCTTTCCCGCTTTGCATTCAACTGTTCGATATTCATAGTTGAGTCATTAACTCCAGACGTGCCAAGAGTTCTTGGCGCTCGTCTATGCCAGTGGCTTTCGCCTTTACTTCGATGGACGGCTGCTCTTCCGGCTGGTCTGCATCCCGCAGAGATTCCCAGACAACGGGAGCCAAACGCTTTGCGCTTGACCGTGATAGACCGACTGCATCCCGCAGCCGACGTTCGACACCCCGCAATGATGCAGGTTGTACGCTTTTGACACCGTGCATGGCAAACAAAGCCTTAGCACGTTTAGCAAACTCATCAATAATGGCATCCGCCATGCTCTGATCGGTTACCATCTCGATAGCCCCGCAGAGCGCATCGTAGTAGGCTTCTAGCCCTTCGTGTACCATCTCGCTCTCGGACTCATCAAAGACCGATACGGCGTATTCTTCCGGGGATTGCTCAGGCATTGGAGCCATTACCATCTCTTCTTCTTCCATCATAGGCTCCATGCCGTACATCTCCTCTAGGCTCTTGACTGAGTTCCGGTATTCGGCTGGTGTAGGCGTGATGCTTGCCTCAGCAATGCACCAGCGGGTAATCTCGCTAGCCTTGCCTACGCTCTTGCGCTCGACCATGTGACCGGCTGCACCAGACGAGTAGCCCATCTTGCCCTGCTTGCAAAGCTTTGCGATCATGCTTCCGTATTCATCAGCCATGTCCAGCTGTGCTTCGTACCAGAGTCCGGTTTCGTCCATCTTGACGTAGCCAGTACCGATAGACTTCTTGCCTACAAATTTATCCATGCCGTGGTGATAATACACATTCAACGGGACACGCTCACCGGCTTTGATGGGGAAACCAAAGTCTGTCTGAGGTGTGAAGTAGTCACCCTCTAGGTCGGTTGCATCAGGAGAGCCAAAGCGCACAAGGTAGCCTTTGACGCTTCCTAAGCGGTCTGACTTAATAGCATCACTGTAGACGGTTAGCAGGTCCATAGCGTAAGTATCCCACACACCCTACAGGAGGCTCCGTAGTGGCAGTACACGGGTTGTAGGTCCCCAGTCTTGGTTGTCCTCCACCTGCACGAAATCAGCAAGCGGTTTGCCATCCATGTACATCTGATACCGAGTCGGTCCCATAATAGCCATCTTGTCTGCTTCCGACAGACCAGCAAGTATTCGATCAGGTGTGGCTACCTCTGGGCGTGTATCAGGGATTGAGGAATCCCCGGTAATCTCCGCCCATGACATAGTTGCCGGCACCATGACACACCGGCAATTAGGATGCGATGGCATGATTTCGTCTGTCTTGTGCAGTGTGCCAGACAATGCGAGACAGGCTAGACACACCCGGCTATCTTGTGTGGCTTGCCGTCGGTATCCTTGCACCGCTGGGTTCTGCGTGTAAAGTTGCCGTTGCGCTTCACGGGCACTTCGTATCATCTCAGTACGTGCTATGGTCTCTGCACGGCTTCTGCCGATATCAGCTGCTTTGCGTACCCGCCGTGCTACTGTTCGTGGACCTTCACCAAGCGAGATACCCTGCACAAGAGCCATCTGCATAGCGTCTGTGGTTACCTGCGGTATGGTCGCAAATAACTCACCCAGAGGGCTTCCATCACCCGAAAAACCGACAAAGGCTTGGAGGCTTTCGTCTGGCAGTGCTGTCCATGTGTAGCCGAGTGTTGCTCCAGCCGGTTTACGACCTGCCGCCGTTTCAACCATGCTGATGCTTGCCTCATTCGCAAGGATGGCGCTTTCGAGTTGTCCATCGGCGGTTATCTGTGCCCCCTCTACGGAAAACTTCTTTAGGTTACGTCCTAACTCTTCAATGTTATCTATGATGCGTTGTCTCATCCATAGGATGGTTTCACTTGGCGGTTCACCGTTTGCTTCACGCTCTGCAATGCGTCCCTCTAAGGCTTCAAGCTCATCGATGCTGGCTTTGGTTGCTGCCTTGTATGCACGTTGCATACGGCTGATGGCTACGCCTTCACGCTCCAGCAGGTCATTGCGGAACTTCTGAGAGGCGGCATAGATTCTAGCCGTGCCATCGTTTACTTGTTTGAGATGTAATCCATCTCGTACCCGTAAAAAGGGTGAGACTTATACACCACCCCCGGGGTGCAACAATCGATGCTTTTGCCTTCGCCCATGATCTGGTCACGCTTGGCTGTAGCCCATGCAAATCCAGCATCACCGCCCCATAAGTCCCACGCTACACGACCGGGACTAGGGAAACCATCTTCACCAGCATTGAAGCCTTCAGCTTCTTTGTCTACTTCATGCCGTGAGAAAAACGAATACATCCGCAGGATGGTGTCTTCGCTGAGTTTCTCACCGTTGACAATCTGGTTAGCACGAGCAAGACCTACACGAGTACCGCCGGCTCTGCCTTCTTCCTTCCATACCAAAGCACGGCTGGCTGCTTCTTGCATCCCTTCGTTAGGGATGTACTTAAGATCGAATGATTTAGCCTCATCTCGCAGGGTAACCGGAGCGGCTCCAGTGTGTTGTACTGGCAAGTTTAGGAAGCTTGTCACGCTTGCTGGGTCATAACCAGAGCGAATCAAGATACCCGCTGCATTGGCTGTCTCTGCAAGCGGTGCGCCACCTTCACCTTGAATCGGTATAGCGGTTGGATGCAGTACGCCTTCATCTTCCGGGATGGCTTCTAGACCAGCAATGCGCTTTGCTTCCGCACGATCAATGATGCCAGCCTTGTACAGTTTCTCTGCACGGTCTGCTTCAGCTGATAAGTCATCAGCCAGAGCACGTACATTATCCACGTTGAAGACGATGTAATCGCCTTCTTGTGTCTCTGGATATTCAGGCAAAAGGTCAGCCGTCAAAGCATCAGAGATGGTACGCAGTAGAGGCACCATGCCATCTTCCCACGCCGCTTGTTGGGCGCGCTCATAGTTAGCATAGGTGCTACGCTCAAGACCAGAACCAAGACCCAAGACCATCGGGTTGATACCAAGAGCAGAACAGATACGCTCTTCCGGTACTCGTCTGACGGAATCCAGAGCAAGCTCGGAAGGTGTCAGGGATACACGATCTATCTTGTACGGTCCGGTCATTACAACTATGCCACCAGAACCGTCACCGCTTAGGTCTTCGTGCAGTTGTCGCTTGACCTGCCGTGCATCGTCCATGCTTAGGTCTACGCTGGCATCCTTGGCATCTGGTCCAACGATAAGGCTAGGCATAGCACCGTTAGCAAGCAACCCCCAGGCTGTCGTGCTTGCAGTGTTATCGGTTGCAATCTCACGGAGTACAGCGGTAACCGGGGAGCGTCCAAGGCGAATATCGCTAGGCTCCCTGCCGTACCTGATGTGGATGATGTCAGATACAGGAATGTCAAAAGAGCGTCCATCAGTGGTGTAGACGTAGTGCGTTAAAGGGTTCGTGCCGTTGCCTACTGGGCGTACCATATCCTGCGGTAGGAACTGCAAAGCGGTGACAGTACCACGGGTGGATGAGCGTATCTTTCGGATGTAGGTGTTGCCGAATAGTTTGTAGTCCTGCACAACCCATGCCCAGAACAAAGACCCCATCACGAGCGGATCTGGTTGTGCGATGAGCTGAAGGGCTGGATGCTCGATAGGCTCTGCTTGTTGCATATCGACCTTCCGCATAACCTGCGGTTGTGCTTGAGCCCAGTTCCGGATGTACCAGTCCATGGCAGCAGCCACAACACCGTTTAGCCCTAGGTCTCCTGCTATCCTTGCCCAGTCTTTGGTGCTACCGGGTAGGGCTCGGCGTAGTAACGTCTGCAACTGACCGCTACCGTAGCCGGTAAGGTAGACATCACGAGACTGGGATAATGGGAGCGGAAGCATTGCGGTAGGGTTCGCAGCTGCTTTGCGTCCAAGGAAACGGTCAAAGATACCCATGTCCACAGTATCCCACAGGACTAGACTGCACCCCAGCCACGCTTAGATCCGCACACTTGCCAAGCATAAGCCAGAGCGTCAACAACGTCATCATGCCTACCTACAGGGAAGGATAGCAACTCATCTTCAAAGTAAGCCGGGAGCCCTTGGCAATGCATCACCTGAGACTGCTCATAGCGGGCTTCTAGAGGCGCAAAGCGGGTCACTTTGTCACGGTCTGGGCGTATCCCCCGGATTGGCAGTTTGGTACGTCTAAGAAGCTCCTGCACAACAGCCGCTTGATACTGCACCTGCTCAATGCCGATCATGCTAGGCTTCCACTTTTCAGCCATAGCCTCGATGAAGCGTAGCACGGAAGCAAAGTCTGCACGGGT
>JACCDP011086220.1_pt1 | contig 17780 bp, 16 predicted proteins | sample 7445841 | NCBI WGS metagenome assembly JACCDP01 (sample SAMN15323441, study PRJNA562643) | freshwater metagenome | isolation source: river surface water | place: USA:Blue River Watershed | collected 2017-08-17
CTAATTATGTATTTACAAAAAGATTATTATAGTATTATATTACTTGCTTTATACTTCATGTATTTTTATTCTTGTATTTTTAACCACTTATTTTTTTATGTAAATATTTGATTATTTTAGGAGAAAAATGAATGGAAGTCTTTAATACTTTACTAAGTAGTCTACTCACACCCATGGTGTTGGCATTTGCATTGGGAATTTTTGCCACTTTGATTAAAAGTGATTTAAAATTCCCTGAAGGTCTCTATGTGGGTCTAACTATTTATCTCTTGTTTGCTATCGGATTGAAAGGTGGTATGAAATTATCTACAACATCTTTTTTAGATTTTTATAAACCTGCCATTGTAGCTATTTTAATCTGTTGCCTAATTCCAATTTGGTCATACTTCATTTTGCATAAGTTGGGTAAATTTGACCATGTGAATTCAGCCGCTATAGCTGCTCACTATGGGTCTGTATCAGCTGTGACATTTAGTGAAAGTCTTGCATTTATGGAAAGTTTGAGCATAAGTTTTGAAGGATTCATGCCCACAATGCTTGCAATTATGGAAGTCCCGGCAATTTTAATCTCAATTTATATAGCAAAATCAAAACAAACTAATAAAGAAAAAATAGCATGGGGCAAGTTACTTCATGAATTATTTGCTGGAAAAGGAACTGTACTACTCATAGGAGGATTAATCATAGGATTATTAAGTGGAAAAAAAGGATATGAACAAGTTGCTCCCCTCTTTGATACACCTTTTAGGGGAGTGCTCGCATTATTTTTATTGGAAGTGGGTTTAGTTACAGGAAAAAGATTGGGAGATTTATTCAGTGCTGGTCCATTTTTAATTGGTTTTGGATTGGCAATGCCCGTAGTACATTCCATACTGGGGATCTATTTAGGAAAATTAGCTGGGTTATCAATGGGGGGTTCTGTCATATTTGGTGTACTCTGTGCAAGTGCTTCTTACATTGCTGCACCTGCTGCCATAAGAATTGCACTTCCAGAATCAAGCCCAACTTACTACTTGACAGCATCATTAGCCATTACATTTCCATTTAATATAATGATTGGTTTACCTTTGTATCTAACAATTGCAAAAACTATATTTGGAGAAAATATATGAATTTAAGTCCAATTCAATTAATTACCATCATCTCTTTAGATGTTTTAGAAGAAAGAATAGTCAATGATTTAAAATTATTGGGTGTAAAGGGGTACACTGTGAGTGAAGCTCATGGGGAAGGCTTAAGTATACGGAGAGATGACAATTGGGAAGGCAGAAATATAAGAATTGAAATATTAGCGAGTGATGAACTTTTGAAAAAAATATTTACTTTACTCCAAAAAGAGTACTTCCCAAAATTTAAAATGATTGCATTTTGCAACCAAGTAAACGTACTACGTAAAGATAAATTTGAATAATCTATAAGGAAAATTTATGAAAAAAATTCTAGTAATCAATGGTCACCCCAATAGAGAGAGTTATAACACTGCACTTAAAAATTCTTATATAAAAGGGGCCAAAGATTCTGGTTTTGATGTAGAAGAAATCCAAATAGGTGATTTAAAGTTTGATCCTAATCTATTTTCAGGGAGTGTCAGAAGATTTGATTTAGAACCTGATCTAGAGGAATCTTGGCAAAAAATATTACGTGCTGAACATATAGTTTGGATCCATCCTCTCTGGTGGGGAGGGATTCCCGCTATCATGAAAGGGTTCATTGATCGAATTTTTTTAGCTGGAAGGGCATTTGCATATAGGCCAAATTCTATTTGGTGGGATAAACTTTTAAAGAGTAGATCGGCAAGAATCATCTGTACTTCCGATCAACCCTATTTGTACTACTGGATTGTAAATGGAAAACCTGCCATTCATCAATTGAAGAAAATGACTCTAGAATTTTGTGGTATTACTCCAGTTAGAGTAACTTTTATTTCTCCCATAAAACGTTCCACTGAGGAATATAGAAAAAAGTGGTTGGCTAAAGTAGAAAATCTTGGTAAAAAAGGTGCTTAATTATTAAATACTTACTTTACGATCGTACCACATAGAATATACAACAGGTATCACAAGTAAAGTTAAAATACTAGATGTAACTAATCCACCAATCACTACTGTAGCGAGGGGTCTTTGAACTTCTGCTCCCATACTTGTTGAAAGTGCCATGGGGATAAAACCTATTGCTGCAACAATGGCAGTTGTTAAAACTGGGCGTATCCTCATCCTAGCGGCATGCAATATACCTTCTGTATGACTATAACCATGGTGTTCTTGCTCTCTAGCAAAAGAAATTAATACAAGCCCATTCAATACTGCTACTCCAAAGAGGGCAATAAAGCCAACTCCAGCAGAAATACTAAATGGAAGCCCCCGTATATAAAGTGAGAGTATGCCTCCCGTTATTGAGAATGGTATATTTAAAAAAATAAGAAGCGCCGGTGTGAGCTCTCCAAATGCTAACCATAGTAAAAATAAAATTAAAATAAGAGTAAGTGGAACTACCACTATTAGTGTATTTCTTGCAGATATATAATTTTCATATTTTCCACCAAACTCAATCCTATACCCTTCTGGCAGCTTCAACTCTTTTTGAAGCTTTATCCTTGCCTCTTCCACAACTCCCATCATATCCCTATCTCGCACATTGAACTCCAAAAGCATTCTACGACTTCCATTTTGGTGGCTCACTTGAACAGGTCCCGATTCCCTCTTAATTTCAGCAAGATCTCCTAATGGTATCAGACCATCTTGAGATCGAATGGGAAGAAGTGTTAGATAATTTAAAAGATCCTCAGTGTTTTCTAATTTAATTGTAATTTCAAATCTCTTATTTCCATCAAAAACAAACCCAGAAGGAACTCCTGAAGATATACTTTGAGTGAGTATATTCACATCTTCTATATTGACATTGTACCTTGTTAGAGATTCTCTATTGGGATTCACCCGAATGTAGTTCAAACCTTCTAGCTGTTCAATTTTTAAATCTTTGACTCCCTCTATATTTTTTAAGATTACGGCTGATGTTTGTCCAAGTGATTTCAAGACATCTAAGTTTTCTCCAAAAATCTTAAGGCCTATGTCCGAACGTACTCCTGCAATCAGTTCATTTGTCCTCATTTTAATAGGCATTGATACAGAAATTGCTACATCTGGCACATTTTCATTTGCTACTTTTTCAATTTTTTCAATAATTTCCTCTCTAGAGTGATCCCACTCTGATTTTTCTTTCATATCGAGGTACATATCAGTTCTTTCCATTCCCATGGGATCTGTAGCAATATCTGGAGCCCCTGTTTTGGACACTGTATGTAATATTTCAGGTATTTCTTTTAACAATATTTTTTCTAGTCGAGCAGACATATGTAAAGATTCTGAAAGTGATACAGAAGGAAGTCTTGCAACTTCTAAAAGGATATAACCCTCATCTAGTTCAGGTAAAAATTCTCCTCCCATTCTTGAAAATAAAAAGAGAGAAAAAATAAAAAAAAGTAAATTTATAATAATTACTTTATTTTTATAGTTCATGAATTTTTTTATTAGAAACTCATATTTAAATATTATGAATTGGAAAATAGGTGTTTCTTTTTCAGAATGATTTTCAGATTTAATAAAATAAGTTGCCAATACTGGTATCACACTTAATGATAAAACAAATGCACCTACAAGTGCAAAGATCACAGTAATTGCCATAGGAGCAAACATCTTACCCTCCACTCCGGTCATAGTTAAAATAGGAAGGTATACAATCCCAATTATTGTTTCACCAAAGATTGTTGCTTTTCTAACTTCGAGTGTTGCATCACGTATTACTTTTATTCTTTCATTATCAGCTAAAGCACGGTTTACTTTTTTTTCTTCCAGTCCAAGTCTACGAATTGAATTTTCAATGATAATAACAGCTCCATCTACCACCAATCCAAAATCTACCGCGCCCATAGACATAAGATTTCCTGGAAGTCCTCTGATATTCATTAAGACAATCGCAAAAAGCATTGCCAATGGAATAGTCACTGCAATCACCAAACCCGCCCTAATATTTCCTAAAAGTAGAAATAAAATTATAATAACAAGTGTGGCACCTTCTAAAAGATTTATTACTACTGTTCGAATTGTTTTTTTAACCATAAAAGATCTATCATAAAAAGGAACTATCTTAACACCCTCTGGAAGGAAGGGAATTAACTTATCTAATTTTTCTTTGATTGATTCTGTTACTTTAAGGGAATTTTCTTTCATTAGCATAAGTGCCATTGCTCCTACTACTTCCCCATGGTTATCTTTACTCACTGCACCTAATCTTAATTTTTTTCCATACTCTACTTTTCCTATCATTGCAATTGTTATTGGTGTATCTTTCAATGTTTTTCCAATTACAACATTTTCAATATCTGAAATAGATTTTATTAGTCCATTTGAACCTATCAGATAATGCTCCCGATCATGTTCAATATAACCCCCACCCATAGCAGCATTGTTTTTCCAGAGAGCTTCTGAAATATCTTTAAGTGAAAGACCCAAAGCTTGCATTTTATCATGTGATACTATCACTTGAAATTGCTTTGTTTCACCGCCAAATGTATTTACCTCCACTACGCCATGAACTGTTTTAAGTAAAGGATTTATATACCAATTCAAAAGGGTAGTCAATTCCATAAGAGTATGACGATCTGATTCTAATGTAAATTGATAAATTTCCCCCAAACCTGTGGAAATTGGACCCATCAAAGGAATACCGTATCCTTTAGGTATCACTTCATTCGCTTCCTTCATCCTCTCCCCAACCAATTGCCTAGCCCAATAAATATCTGTTCCATCTAAAAAAACTATTGTCACCACACTCAATCCATACCTAGAAATTGATCGAACCTCTTCCACAAGTGGAATGCCTGCCATTGCTCTCTCTACAGGATATGTGATATATTGCTCAATTTCTAATGGTGAAAGAGCAGGTGCAGAAGTGATAATTTGAACCTGAATTGTGGTTACATCTGGGACTGCATCCATTTTTAATTGGTAGACATTATTAATTCCAAAAAGAATAAATAGAAAAGTAATCATCAAGACGATGATTCTATTATCTAAGGACCAATCAACAATGGACTCTAAAAATTTCATTGTTCTTCTCCAAAGGTCGTTTTTAAAAAAATAGATTTTAATGTAAACAATCCATCCGTTACAACCCTTTCACCTTCTTCGATTCCTGATATTACCTCAATTACATCCTTTGATGATTCCCCTAATTCTATTATTTTTGGTGAAAAAGTTAGATGTCCAGATTGTAAAAAAACATATTTCTTTTTATCCCATTCAAAAACAGATTTTTTAGGAACTACAAGAACATTATTACGAATAACTGAAATTTCTGCTTTTCCAAATAATCCAATCTTTGCTTTATACTCAGAATTTTGTATTACAATTCTTCCACTTAAAGTTCTAGTTCCCATGTCTACCTGGCTCCCAATGTGTTCAAGTGAACCTTCAAAAACTATTCCGGGAAGTGCATTTAAATGTACTTTTGCAATTGATCCTATTTGTAAGAGACTAAGATCTTTTTCAAATATTTTTACTAAAAACCATACTTGTGATATATCTCCCACAACTCCAAGGATACTATTTATATCCACTTGCTTACCCGGAATTGCATCCCTTGAAAGAGCAATACCATTTAAGGGTGAACGAATGATTATTTTTCCCAAACCACTTTCTAACTTGTTTTCTAGATCAGGAATAGGAATACCTTGCACCTGTAGATTGGTTCTATCTGTTCTAAGTTCTGCATCCATAACCTTATATTCGCTTTCAGCATTCAATAGTTCCTGTTCTGATGTAAGACGCATTTCTAAAAGCTCTTTAATTCGCTTCATATTTTTTTGAGCAACCAACGCCCTTGTAAAAGATGCTAGGTACTTTGATCTCAATCTGGATGCTTCAGGTGATTCCATTTCAACTAAGGAAGCTCCCTGTTTGACAATACTACCCTCCACAAAATCTACCCTAGAAATTCTTCCAGGAATTCTTGCACTTATTTGTGATACTCTGTCTGGATCAAAAGCTACCTCCCCTGTAAGTGAAATTGACTCTTTAAGCTCAGATTTCTTACTTTCAACCACGGAAATACCTGAAGTATCTATAAGTTCTTTGGTAAGGACTATCTTTTCTGGGAACTGAAAATCAGTAGTTTCTCTCTTTTTTTCTTTAATTAAAAATCCATATTTGAATGTAACCACAAATAAAATAATAATTAAAACCAAACCAATTCCAATATATTTTTTATTCTTCAATAAATTATTCATGAACTATTCCTTAATTTCCAACATGGGAACTCCACTAGCCCTTAAAAGCTCAATTCCCGAAAGTGCATATTGAAGTCGCGTTCCTAAAAAATTTATTTTTAAATTTAAAAAAGATTGTTGGAGTATTAAAGCTTCTTTTAAATTAACTTGCCCTTGCATAAGAGCTTTTTTTAAAAATTCTATGTTGGTTTCTACCCTCTTCATAAGAAGAGGAGAATAAGATTCCAATTCATTTTGTAATGACTCATAGTCGCTATAAGCTTTTAATACTTCCAATGAAATAGTATGACGATTAACTTCTGCTAATGATTTAGATTGTTCAATTCTATACTTTCCTTCCTGTATCTCGCCAGATTGATCTCTCCATATTCTAAGTGGAAGCGAAACTCTTCCACCAATGACATTTTCATTGAATCCATCTTTTTGCATATATGCACTAAAAATTGGATTGGGTATTTTTTCTTTGTAAAGTAGATCCAATCTTTTTACATTGGACTGCACTAGGTGTTCATACGACTCTACCTCTGGCCTATATTTTATAGCATATTCCAAAAGATCATCTGTTGTTTGTTTTTTATATTTTGGATCCTCAAAAGTATCTAGTATTTTCAAAGGAAGTTGACTTTTTATACCCATCATAACACTCAAAGTTATCTTAGCTTTTTCCTGGTTCCTCTTTGCAATCTGGAGTGATCTTTGTGCTCTCAGCAATTCAGATTCAGCTAAATCTGCCTCTATGAGTGGTGATAGTCCCTTTTCTGATCTAGTTTTTATCACTCGATAAATATCTTCAGCAATTTTTAGTAGGGCTTCATAGAGTAATGTTTCTTCTTTAGCATATTGATAAATTATAGATGCATTTAATGCTTCTGCAATTGTATTACGCTCTATTGCAATTAATTTTCTCTCTGCACTGCTCATTTCTGAATTAGCTATTTTTATTCTAACTGAACGTTGTGCAGAAAAGTATACTTCTTGTGAAACTAATAATTCTCCATTATATACACTTACACTTTCATTTCCCAATAGTCCCGATTCATTCCCTCTTCTTCCGGCTTGCGAGATAGATATATATGGATTGGAAGGAAAGAGATAGGATGCTATTTTCTTTTTACCTTCTAATGCACCAATTTCATATTTTGCAGTTTTGTACTCAGGACTATGATTGAGAACACACTCCACAATTCTAACAATTGGGATTTCTCCATAACAATATGCTTCATGATAGCTATCAGGATTTATCGAGTGAAAAAAAAGTATTATAAATAAAATATATTTTTTCATTTACTTAGTCTCAATTGAAAAATAAAGTTCATTAGTTTTTGATTTACTCTCCTTAATTTGAATTCTAGCTTAAATAATATCTCAAATTTTATCACCATAGACTTATTATATTCTGGTATGGTAATCTGAAACCTCGCCTATAGCAGAGGATACTTCTATAATAACATTGATTTCTAGAAGAGTAAACCAAGAAATCATTTTATTAAATAAACATTGAACACATCCTTGGTCATTTTCTCCAATAATTTCTGTAAGACTTAATAAATTATGAATTTCTTCTCTTATTATGGAACCAAACATATTTTTATTATCCACAGTATAGATAAAAGGCAGAGAAAAAAAAGATTAATATCCTTCTTTTTATGAGGCTGAAAATCTTGATTTCTTATTTTTACTACTCAATACTACTTTCCTAATGCAATCTCTTTCAAGTAATTTGTCAACTCTCTTAAATCAAAATATATTATTATATTAATTATTTATACTTTAATTTATTTTATATTTCAAAGAAATAAATGAGTTATAGTAATTAGAATAATTCTAATAATTATTCTGATAAATATCATAAAGATTCAAACAGAGCAATACAAAAAATATATTTCAATTGCTACTAGTTTAAAGATAATGAAGTTTAAGGAGATAAAACCTTGGCTACGAAAACAGAATATGATGACTTTATTGTAAGAGGATTTATCATTTCCGCTATGGTATGGGGGATTGCTTCCATGCTATTTGGTGTGATAATTGCTTTTCAAATGGTCTATCCACAACTTAATTTAGGGCTTCCATATACAAGCTTTGGAAGATTGAGACCGCTCCATACCAATGCGGCTATATTTGGATTTGCATTGAGTGTCATTTTTGCAACTGCATACCATACAGTCCAGAGGCTATGCAGAACACGAATGTTGAGTGATGGATTATCTCGCATACACCTTGTTCTATACAACCTCACAATTGTACTCGCAGCAATTACATTGCCACTTGGCTACAGCCAGGGTAAGGAATATGCGGAATTAGAATGGCCCCTCGATCTCTTGATAGTCATTTGGTATGTTATATTTTTTATCAATTACTTAGGCACAGTAATCAAACGCGAAGAAAAGCAAATGTATGTAGCTATTTGGTTTTATATAGCATCTTTTGTAACAGTTCCGCTTCTCTTTATTGTGAATAACCTTGTTATTCCAGCTTCTCTCATGAAATCATATTCAATTTATTCTGGAATTTTTGATGCTAATATCCAGTGGTGGTATGGTCATAATGCAGTTGCATTTGTCTTAACAACTCCATTTTTAGGTTTGATGTACTACTATCTTCCTAAACACATCAACCTTCCAATTTATAGTCATAGACTTTCTATCATTCACTTTTGGAGTTTAATTTTTATTTATATCTGGGCAGGTCCTCACCACCTTCTCTATTCTCCTATTCCTGAATGGTTACAAACTGCAGGTGTAATTTTCTCAGTTATGCTTTGGATGCCATCTTGGGGTGGTATGCTCAATGGATTTCTTACTCTCACGCAAACTAGAGATAAAATTAAGGTAGATGCCACCTTAAAAATGATGCTGGTAGCTATTACATTTTATGGGATGTCGACCTTTGAAGGACCACTCCTCTCAATTCGTGCAGTGAGTGCAATAGGCCATAACACTGATTGGATAATAGGTCACGTTCACAGTGGCACATTGGGTTGGGTTGGGTTTTTGTCAGCATCTGCATTGTACTACCTTGTTCCAAGGCTATGGAACTCTAAACTTTATTCTGAAAATCTTGCAAATTTTCACTTCTGGATTGGAACTTTAGGAATTCTACTCTATATAGTATCTATGTGGGCATCAGGTATTACAGAAGGATCTATGTGGAGAGCTTTAAATCCAGATGGAACTCTTATGTATCCAGACTGGGTGAGCATTACTGAAGAATTAAAACTTTTCAGGTTAGCACGTGCAATAGGCGGAAGTATGTTTTTCATTGGAATTTGCGTGATGATATATAACTTTATAATGACCATGAAAAATAAAGACAGTGGTTTTGAAGCAACAGATCTAAGAGTAGGTGTGAGGGGATAATTATGGATAAATTTTTAAATTGGTTTTCTGAGATTGCAGACCGTTGGGATACAAATGCGGTTAAGTTTACAATCTATGCAACCATAGCCGTAATCATTGGTGGAGCATTTGAATTGATTCCTCCCTTCTTTTTGGCTCAGTCTGTAGTTCCAATCTCTGCAGTTAGACCTTATAATGCATTAGAACTTGCAGGTAGAGATATATACACTAGAGAAGGCTGTAACAATTGTCATACACAAATGATCCGACCTTTTAAATGGGAAGTAGATCGTTTTGATCCTAGTGGAGCTTATGGAAAAGATGGATATTCAAAAGGTGGAGAGTATGTATATGACCATCCATTCCTTTGGGGATCAAAGCGTACGGGTCCCGATTTAGCACATGAATCTCAAATTAAACCATCTGTAGATTGGCATAAGCGTCATTTGATAAACCCACAGGCAACTGTTAACAATTCCATTATGCCTCCCTATCCATGGCTTTTTGAAGAATCTGCCAAATTAAATTCTGAAGAAATAGTATCACATATGAAAGCTCTCTCCAAAGTTGGAGTGCCTTATACAGAAGCAGACTTCTCTGGCGCTAAAGAACTTGTAGATGGAAAACTAGAGGGAGATGCGTTGATAGCATATCTCATGAAATTAGGAAAAGACACTGCAAACTTAGAAAGCAGTATGAGGTAACCTTATGGGAGAAATAGAATTGCTCGTGATTTATAAGTCACTACGTCTCCCAGTCTTAGTAGCTGCCTTGTTGTTTATCACTTGGCATACCTATGGAAGTAAGACTAGAAGGGAAAGAATTGAACAGGCAAAATATAGAATGTTAGAGGAGGATTAAAATGAAAGAGCCAAAAGAAGTAGATGGTATATTCCAAGCAGACAATCCTATGCCCGAATGGTGGAAGCTAGTTTGGCTTTTGACTATCATTGGTAGCATAGCATATGCAATTTATTTCCACACTGGATCGGGATGGTTGCAAGCAGAGGCATTTAAAACAGAAGTAGCTGAACATGAAAAAAAATTCGGTTCCCAGAAAAAAATTGGTCTCACTGCTGAAGGGTCTAACCCATACCGAGATGATGAAGTAGCCATTGCAGATGGTCAAAAATCTTTTGCAATTTGCGGAGCTTGTCACAACGCAGATGGAAAAGGACTTGTGGGACCAAGTCTAATGGATGAAGATTGGATCCATGGCAGCACTGACCAAGAAGTTTACAATGTGATCATGAAAGGTGTGAATGGTGAAAATCTAAAATTAGGAAAAGGCGCGATGCCCGCTCATGAAAAAAGTTTAGGTTCTGAAAAAGTTCTAAAAATCATGGCATGGATAGCCAAAAATAACGTAAGCTTGAAGAAAGGAATTTAAGATGATTATCTCTCGTCCGGTATCTGGAAAAATTAGATCCTATAGAACACTAGTCCAAATTTTTCTACTTGGAATATTCATTGTATCACCTTGGGTTGTAATGCCATCCGGTACTCCCTTTATTCGGTTGGATATACCGGCGAGACGATTTCACTTTTTAGGAAATTTTTATATTCCACAAGAAGGAATTATTTTATTTCTATTTCTCCTCACCATGGGACTTTCTCTCTTTTTCTTTACCGCCTTGATTGGAAGAGTATGGTGTGGTTGGGCATGCCCACAAACAATCTATACTGATGTATTTGATTTTTTTGGAAGATTGGTTCTTGGAAAAAAGTACGGAAAAGCAGATGCACCCAAAACTGGTGTAGCAGCTGTCCATCTTGTCTGGATACTTGTTTCTCTATTTGCTAGTTTCCACTGGATCGCTTATTTTGCGGGTCCATATAAAATGGTAAGTGATATACTAACTTTGAATATAGCAGGAGAATCCTACCCTTACTTCTTGGGTTTTTTCACTGTTGCCATGTACCTAGACATGGGATATGTCCGTGAGCAATTTTGCAAATATGGTTGTCCATATGCACGATTCCAAACCATTTTAATGGATGAACATTCTTATAATATAACGTATGATTATAAGCGTGGTGAACCACGTAGAAATAAAAAAGAAAAAATAGGTGATTGTGTATCTTGTAATATGTGTCTTGTAGTTTGTCCTACAGGAATCGATATCAGAGAAGGTATGCAGGTTGGATGTATTGCATGTGGGAAATGTGCAGATGCATGTACGATTACTATGGCGAAAGAAAATAAAAAAACTTTGATAGATTATTTTTCGTTAAACCAAGTTGCAACACAAGATAAAAAAATAAAATGGATTCGTCCCCGCACTCTTCTATATGGAACCCTTCTCACCATTGTGGTTAGCACTGCTGTATTTAAACTTGTAACACGTATACCACTATCAGTCAAAACCTTAGCTGATCCCACTATTGAACCCTCTTATATAGATAATGATACCTTACGCCAAATGTACAAAATTAAATTGTACAATATCAGCTATTCCACTCAAAATCTTCAACTCAAAGCATTTACAGAGGATGGAAACAGAGAATTGGTAGTTCGAACTGGCATAGAGGGAAATATTTATAAGGTAGATAGCGGTGAAGTATTAGATGAAAGAATCATGCTTGAGCTAAATATAAATGAAAATGAAAAGACACTTAAATCAGTTCCAGTTGTCGTACAAATTGTTGACATTGGAAATCCCACTATTCATGTAGAAAAAAAAGTACCACTTAGTATTCCGTTAGCAAAAAATTAAGGAGAAATAAAATGTTTAAAGGCATGGATCCATCTCTAAAATATACCTTTTATGGTATTCTCACAATATTTCTTGGACTCTTTATAGCAACCTACCATACTTTAACTATTGCATTTAGTAACAATGAGGGAGTTATGAATAAAAATTATTATGAAATTGGTTTAAAATATGAACATGTTATAGAAGAGCAAAAAAAACTCATGGAGGAAGGCTATCATTTTGAAGGATCCCTTCTTTCAAGTTCACCCACCTTAAAAAAAGGTTTAAATGAAATTGAAATTAAGTTTTTAAAAGGAAAAGAAAATCTACCTGAATCATCTGTAGAAGTAAAAATTGAAAAAAGAGCAACAGAGAAATTTACCCATAGTTCTTCTCTCTCTAAATCAGAATCGGGTCAATTTCTTGGAACTTTACATATTGAAACTGAAGGAAAATGGTACCTCACAATCACAGGAACAGACCATGGTAAGGTATTAAAAAAATATTTTCCTATAGATGTAGTGAATTAGGAATGCAAACTACAAGCACACTCCTTTGTCATCATTGTGGAAATGATATAGATTCAAAGCCCATATTTAAGACAATAGAGAATAGAGAAGAAGCATTTTGTTGCGAAGGATGTCTTACTGTTTCTGAAATCATTCACTCTTCTGGAAAAGATTTATACTATAGTCTCAGGGGTAGCAATACTCTAGATAGAGTAAGTTTTTCGAATACACCCATAGAAAATCTTGATACAGATCAAATTTATGAAAAATATGTAATACAAAAAAATTCCATAACATCTGAAATCTTTATCAAAATTACAAATATCCATTGCTCAGCTTGTATTTGGCTAAATGAAAGAGCACTCATAGAAATAGATGGGGTACATACTGCTGTCATTAACTTTGCAACTGGGACAGCTATGGTTTCCTTTAATAAAAATAAAACTTCTATCACAGAAATTTTTAATTGCATCCTCTCAATTGGCTACAAACCAATTTTATTCAAACCTGGTGAAAAATTAAAAAAAGGGCAAAATAATCTTAAATCCCTTTTATTAAAAATTGGTGTGGCAGCTTTTTGCTTTGGAAATATTATGCTTTTTAGTGTGGCACTCTATTCGGGATATTTTTCCGGAATTGAACTTAGCTATAAACGACTTCTTCACTACGTATCATGGGCTCTGGCCACACCGGCGTATCTATTCTCAGGCTCACCATTTATGAAGGGAGCATTTTCATCTATAAAGAGAAAGACTCTCACTATGGACGTATTACTATTTTTAGGTATTTCCCTTGCTTACTTCTATAGTGTCTATGTAACACTCTCGGACAATGGAGAGGTTTACTTTGATTCTGTCTGTATGATCTATTTCTTTATTTTAATTGGTAAATATTTTGAAGAAAAATCTAGAGTGAATTCACATGAAAAAATTGATGAACTTTTATGCAAATTACCAGAGATGAGTATTTGTATTACTAATTCTATAGAAAGTACAATCCCATCAGAGAGTATTATTTCAGGTATGACCATCAAAGCCATAACAGGTGAGAGAATTCCAGTAGATGCAAAATTACTCACAGATAAAATAAATGTAGATGAATCTTTCTTAACCGGAGAATCCAGACCCATTACAAGAAAGAAAGGTGATATTATTCAGGCTGGTTCAATATGTTTGGATAGTTCTTGCTTATTATTGACAACAAGTTCTTATTCTGACTCATCCCTTTCCAGAATGAAAAATAGAATTGAAGAAGCAATTCTCTCTAAACCCAAGATCCAAATTCTTACTGAGCGTATTGCAAGTACATTTATAAAGACAGTTTTCCTAGTGGCTATTTTATCATTCATTGGATGGATTGTTTTCACCCATGACCTAGAAAAAGCCCTTGTATATACAATATCAGTGCTTATTGTTGCCTGTCCCTGTGCTTTGGGAATCTCTGTCCCTACCGCTCTTGTTACAAATCACATTGTAAATTCTAAATTTGGTGCTATTTTAAAATCTCCTAATGCAATAGATCCTCTCTCCAAACTTGATACCATACTTTTTGATAAAACAGGAACACTCACTGAGGGTAAATTTCGAGTTATGGAATCTACAATTGAAGATTCTACGCTTTTATCCTATTTGTACAAAATAGAAAGAGAAAGTAGACACCCCATCGCACGATCCATTTTAAGATACATAGAATCTACAAATCCAAATTTCATAAGCCTACAAAGTGATATTGAAATAATAGACATACAGGTTCTGAGTGGAGAGGGAATACAAGCAACTATCCTAGATATAGGTATAGAAAAAAAAGTCGTGATTGGAACTGCCTCCCTTCTCTACAAAAAAGGATTTAGTGTTCCAAATGTAAAAAAGGAAGGCTCTATTGTCTATGTGAGTGTAGATTCAGAGTACAAAGGTTATCTTTTACTTAGTGATACGCCAAGAAAAGAATCTTTAGAATTAATAACACTCCTAAAAAAAATCATTCCTGATATTCGACTCATCAGTGGGGATAGAGAGGAAATTGTCCAATCCACTGCATCTACTTTAGGAATTTCCACATACCAAGCTAATTTTAAACCAGAAATGAAAGCCGATCTTGTAACTGCTCTTCATAGAGAAGGTAAAGTTGTAGCAATGGTTGGAGATGGAATCAATGATAGCCTTTCATTGGCAGGTGCGGATGTGGGAATCAGCCATTCTGATGCAGAAGATTTATCAATTGATAAAAGTGATTTAATCATTATCTCGGGAAATCTATTGAGCATCCACAAAGCTATCTTAAGTGCAAAAATAACCGCAAAGGTTATCAAACAAAATATTATGATTTCTTTGTTTTACAACTCTATCATGCTGCCCCTAGCAATTTCTGGTCTTATGCTTCCCGTACTTTGTGCGGGATTTATGACCCTAAGTTCCTTAAGTGTTTTATTGAATTCCCTATCCATAAGATGGAGGTCAACTGTATGACAGCATTGTATATAACAATTCCACTAGCTATGATCTTTGCAGTGTTTGCTCTTATCATTTTTCTTATTTCCATGAAAAATGGACAGTACGATGATATCGAAGCTGCTAAATATCGCATTTTATTTGAAGAGGAATTCCCCATAAAAAAGAAAGATTCCAATGGATAACTTTACACTTATCTTAACCCTAGCACTCATGCAGGGGTTGAGTAGCTCCCTTCATTGCCTGACAATGTGTGGTCCCCTATTGGGAGCAGTGACAACTATTTCTCAATCTAAATGGGTTACCAATGGAATCTACCAAATGGGTAGATTTTTTTCATACACTGTATTGGGTATGGTTTTGGGCCTAAGTGGAACAGGTGCTGACTCTCTAGGTGACCTCACCCAAATCCAATGGATGTCAGGAGTGGTTTCTGGAATCTTTTTGGTCTATATTGGATCTAAACTCATTCTGGGCACTTCCTTTCATAATCCCTTACTTCCCTATTTTGCAAAATTTTCTTCCCCTATCTACAAACGAAAAAGCCAACCAAATAAAAATCCACTTATTACAGCTTTTTTATTTGGCTCCTTAAGTGGATTTCTTCCATGTGGAGTCCTTTACCCAGCTTATGCATTGGCATTTTCCAGTGGCGATATATTTGGAGGTGGCTTGGTCATGGGATCTTTTTTTTTGGGGACATTCCCAGCTCTTTTTTTTGCAGGTGAATCCTTACATTTTCTACGAAAATTTACCTCCCCAAAAACTCTCTCTTACTCAGGGATACTCCTGGTTTGCATGGGTCTTGGAACTGTCTTTTTTCGTATCTACAATACATCATCTTCTTCAGAACCTCAATGCCATACCCCCGGAAAAATCTTAAAAAAGAATATTTTTAATTTATAAAGAGAGTCAAAAATTACTTTCCTATTCTTAAATACTTGTAAATATTCCATAAAAATAAATATTATATCCTGAAAGTAGGATATTCATTTTTGGGGAGTTAAGTATATGGTGGTTTCAAAAGCAGACTTGGAAAATGGCAATAAAATTTTAAAAGAATTTTCCCGTACAAATGATTTGTCATTTGGGATTATGTATCTTTCCAAGGAATTTAAAAAGTTAGAAACTGATCTAATCCCTAATCTTTGCACTGAAAAATCAAATCCAGGTATCAATGCATTCTATTTTGATAGGGATAGAAAAAACCTTTATCTCTACTCCTTTGTCTGGACAGAAAATCATAAATTATTTAAGGACAAGCTCCAGTCCCTCCTCCAACCAGGATTGGAATCTCTTTTCTCATTGGATGAATCCACTTCCAAATTTTTAAATGAATTTAAAAGAACATTGTATGAAAATACTGATAGCATAAATAGAATTTTTATTTATTTTGTATTCAACGGTGATTCCGAAAAAGCAAACAACAGTGCTACTCTTTCAAGTCTACGCGAGGATCTAGAATCAAAAAAATATATTATAGATAATTATTTTAAAAAAAGAGAAATAACATTAACAGTTGATTTTATCTCTAATGAAAATAAAAGAATCTCAAAATTTAAAATAACTGACAAATCATTTCGCTTTGAAATTGAAATTAATAACCACTTAGAAAAATCCAATAAAAATAATCATCGGCTGCTCTTAGGCTTTATTAAGCTGCATGATCTCTATTTGATTTATACAAAAATGGGCCAAAGACTCTTTGAAAAAAATATTCGATCAGGGTTATCTCCCGAAAACAATCCCAATAAGTCTATACGAAAAAGTTTAAAAAGTATCATTTCAGGCCAAGAAGATCCTGTAAATTTTACTTTTTTTCATAATGGTATTACAATTTCATCTGAACACATGGAAGTACATGGAAACAAATTACTCTTAACCGAGCCCAGAATTTTAAATGGTGCACAAACAGTCACAAGTATAGTCAAATTTATAGAGGAAAATTCTACTCCCACATCCCAAATAGAAAAAAATAAAATTTTCCAATCTATAGAAGTTTTAGGAAAAGTGATACTTCCCAATCAAAAAGTAGATCATTCAGATTTTATAGCCAATGTGACTATAAATACAAACCGTCAAAATCCTGTAGAGCCCTGGAATCTCAGAGCATCTGATCTATTGCAATTGGAGTTTTCTGATAAATTCAAAGAAGACCTTGGCATCTACTATGAAAGACAAGAAAATGCATTTGATTCCCTAACAGATGATGATTTGGGAGAGATGGGAATAGCACAAAACAAATCTATCCAAATTAAAAAACTTGCCCAAACGTATCTTTCCCTCCAAGGAGAGTTAGATAAGATTCACAAATTGAGAGATATTTTTGAAGATGAAAGAAAATATTACAATACATTTAAAAGAAAATACCTCGAATGCAATACTGAAACTATTGTTCTTCTCTATAAAATCCAATTCCGACTAGGCAGTATTGTAAAAGCTGTTTCAGAAAGCACTGGAGAAAAATACTATGATGTGAATTCAAAAAGCAAAAATCTAATATGGAG
>JACCDP011348622.1_pt1 | contig 17779 bp, 16 predicted proteins | sample 7445841 | NCBI WGS metagenome assembly JACCDP01 (sample SAMN15323441, study PRJNA562643) | freshwater metagenome | isolation source: river surface water | place: USA:Blue River Watershed | collected 2017-08-17
AAATAGCATTTAGTTTGCCAGCAGTAATAGTAGCACCTTCAATAGCTTTTTGAGTTACCGCATCTGTGATTTTACCAGTCACAGTAAGGGTTTGAGCGTTAGACTGAAATGCTACACACAAAAATGTACAAGCCAAAATCAGTAAACGAAAGGGGTTTCTTTTTGATTGCTTCATAAACAGGGTTTTAGTTATCTTTTCGAGAACCAAAAGTACCCGGACTATGTAAAGAGAATGTTAAGGTAAGGTTATGCTAATGTGATTTAATTCAATTAAATTGTTTACAATTAATTAATACATCATAATTTTTTGCTACAAAAACTAAATTAACTTTCTTTAACAAAATTAATAAACACCAATGCCCAATAGTAGATATGCTGTTTTTGAAAATTCATCAATGTCATTACACATAAAGGAAATAGAAATACCTGCACTTCAAGACTATGAAATTTTAGTTCGTGTAGCCTATACTACTTTATGCAAATCTGATATACTAACCTACACAGGTAAAAGAAAAGAAAAAAATCCAACCATTCTAGGACATGAAATTTGTGGAACTATTGTTGCGTTTGGCAACAAAGCTCCAAAAATAGATTGCAGACATAATAACATTACAATTGGCGATTTAATTACCTGGGCAATTTATGCAAGCGACCCTTCCGAAGCCATGTCTTTAAAAGGAATCCCACAAAAAGCAGCAGGATTGTTTAAATATGGACATGAAGAAGTCACAGAAAGCAGTCACTTACATGGCGGACTTAGTGAATACATTATTTTAAGGCCTCATACTCCCATTATTAAACCCATTGTTAACTTACCACTGCCGGTATTAACGATTGTAAATTGTGCGGTTGCAACTGCCGCCGGAGCCATCAGAATTGCAGGCAACATAGAAGGCGCAAACTTAGTTATTGCAGGGGCAGGTATGCTCGGCGTTATTGCATGTGCCATGGCAAAATCTAAAGGGACAAAAAATATTATTGCAATAGACATAGAAAATGAAAGACTCAAAATGAGTACTTCATTTGGCGCTACACACACGGTTCACCTCGATACCATCAATAGTTTCCAAAATTTTTCAAATTGGCTAACCTATAACAAATTACAAATTGATTGTTTTATTGATTTTAGTGGCGAACCTACAACCATTGATATACTGCTAAAACAACTAAGTGTTGGCGGCACAGCCGTATTTATTGGATCTACATATCCGCAACAAAATATTACACTAAACGCAGAAACTATTGTCAGAAATATTTGGACAATCAAAGGACTCCATAATTACAATGAAGCTGATTTAGTTGAAGCGGTAAATTTTATAGAAGCACACCATACAAGCTACCCAATTGCCAGCTTAATTAAAGGAGGATTTACATTAGACAACTGTGCACTAGCTTTTGACTTTGCAATAGAAGAACATCCATACAGGGTAGGCATTTCACTACAATAAAAAATATAAATGTTGCAGAACAATAAAATTACAGCATACCTCCATAAAACAAAACCGGCAGTCTTCATCTTATTTTGTAGTAGTGCCGCTTTTTTAACATACTGCAGTATGTATGCATTTAGAAAACCGTTTACAGCGGGAACCTATAAAGGACTTGAGCTACTTGGTGTAGATTATAAAGTAGCGCTAATTATTTTACAACTTATTGGATATGTAATTTCTAAGTTTATTGGCATAAAGTTTATTGCAGAACTAGAACCAAAAAAAAGAGTTGTAACACTTATTGTTTTGATGGGCATTGCCCTATTGTCTTTACTAAGTTTTGGATTGGTTCCATATCCGTACAACGCAGTTTTTATGCTAATCAATGGACTACCACTAGGCTTAATATGGGGCGTCGTATTTAGTTTTTTAGAAGGCCGAAAATTTACAGAAATACTAGGTGCATTTATGGCAAGTTCCTTTATGATTGCTTCAGGCATTGTAAAATCTGTTGGACTATTTGTTATGCAACAATTTAATATTGCTGAAACTTGGATGCCATTTTTTGCGGCGGTTGCTTTTATTCCTATTTTGATAATTGGCATATGGATGCTTAGCTGTATTCCAGAGCCAAATCAAGAAGACATTTCATTAAGAACAGAAAGGGTTCCCATGGATGCCGCCAACAGAAAACGATTTTTTAAACTCTTTTGGCCCGGTATTTTTTTAGTAGTTGCCGTTTATGTAGGACTCACCATTTTTAGAGATTTGCGAGACAATTTTGCGGTAGAATTATGGACAGAACTTGGTTATCTAAAAACACCATGGGTACTCGTATTTGCAGAAATCCCAACCGCTATATTGGTTTTGGTGGTTATTGGCTCCATGATTTTACTTAAAAACAATAAGAAAGCATTTTACCTATCCTTAATACTTTGTGTGATTGCGGGACTGGGTTTTTTATTGAGCACCTATTTATTTAATGAGAGGCTCATCAGTCCTATATTTTGGATGGTACTCATGGGGCTTTTAATGTACCTCCCCTACCTCATTTTTCATACCATCTTATTTGAGAGATGGATTGCATTTTTTAAATATAAAGGTAATTTAGGATACTTGATGTATATGTCCGATTCGTTGGGATACTTTGGAAGTATGCTAGTGCTACTCTATAAAAATTATGGCACCAAAGGATTTAATTGGTTGCCATTTTTTACAAATACCGCATGGATAATTGGCGTTTTAATTACAATTTTAGGCGTATTGGCGATTGTCTACTTTCGGAGTAAAGAAACACCCTCTAAAACCTGAGCAACCTGAGCAGGGAGCTTAATATCCATATAAGTTGCAATTGTAGGGAAGATATCAACAATGGCTGTTTTTTCAACTTCTTTGGAAGGCTTTTTATTCATAACTAACCAGGTATTACGCTCACTGTCTGATTGTCCACCATGATCCTTTCCTGTTTGTGCATCTCTGCCATGATCGGTAGTAATAATAACAAGCCACTCTTCATTAAAATTATTTTCTCTATAATTTACTGCTTGCATGATGGATCCAATTTGTTTATCCAGCATAGAAATGGCTGTATCTAGTTGAGGGCTTTTGCCAAAGCGGTGCCCCATATCATCGGTGTATTCTAAATATACCCAAGACATATCTGGAGCGCTATCTTTAATAACATGGCTAGCTTCGGCAACCACTTTTTCATCAATTAAATGAATATACCAAGCCTTTTTATCGTGCGGAAATTGAAGGGTATCGAGTTCGTATCCATCACGGTGGTAATCTACATGTAAATAATTTGTTTGCACCAGGCCATCTCCTACCAATTTGGTTCTATTATCAAGCCAAGTACTGAATACACCAATTTTTTTATTGGGATAAGCTTCTTTAAAAACTTTAAAAATAGTGGGAAAATTATAATTGGGATCTTTGATAGCATTATCAACAACACCATGTTTATTGGTCCAAGTGCCCGTAAGTAGTGAATTGTAGCCAACCGCAGAAATAGTGGGCGACTGAGTAACTCCACCTTTTTCTCCACCTACATAACAAGGTAAATAAGCCCCCTTATTAATAATGGCGTCAAATGCTGGTTTATTTGCTTTTTCTAATTCAGAGGCAGGTATCCCATCCGCTATAATAAATAAAACCTTTTTATTTTGAGCAGTAGCTAATTGTAGTGAACACAAAAGCACTAGAATAATCCGAAACATAGAAAAACTTTAGAGATTCCTAAGATAGTGATTCTTTAAAAGATATACTGGCCCATTTATTTTTTTCGGTGATCCAGTCGGAAGTATGTTTGCTAATACCAGCTAAAATATCCCAGGCAGCAGCTACTTGTTCTTTTGTTGGTGCAGCACTCACATAATTTTGGTTACGTGTAACAGACCCTATAATTTCACCAGTTACTAAATAAGCATGATCATTAAATATTTTACCAATCACATGATTTTTTTTACCAAAAAAACAATCACCAATAATAATACCAATAACAGATTTGTCATTGTAATCGAGTATCATCATGTTTTCTAGTAATGCAATAGGATTGTTTAGCTGATCATGTACAATATACATATAAGGTATTTTAGTAGTGGTAAAACTGCAGTTTTTGTCCTACTAAATGCACAAACCCATATTATCTTAATGTAAAGAAATTGTTATGCCTTTGCATATGCATCTATCATAAACACAGCAGTATCAGCAAAATCTTTGCCTTTATTCATTTTATCTAGTGCTGCGCGCTCATAAGCAAGTTCTTCGGTTTGCGTAGTTAATACACCAAATATAAGAGGGATAGTAGCTTGTGTAGAGAGTACCGCCATACCTTCTGTTACATACTGGCAAACATATTCGTAATGATCTGTATCGCCTTTAATCACAGCACCAATCACAATAATAGCATCATACTTTTTGGTATCCATTAATTTTTTTGAATAACCAACAAGCTCTACAGCACCCGGGCATTGAAGCAATACATACTGTGTTTGGGTAGCATTGAGTTGGTTAACACAACCCTGCGTAAGTAAATCCGTTATTTCAATATTAAAAGTCGCTTGTATAACTGCAATCATGATTTATAATTTTATGTGGTGGTGTCCAATATTAATTTTAGCATCTAAATATGCCTGATTGTGCTGGTTAACTTTTGCAGCTACATGTTGCGTCGTAAAAGTAATACCCGCAGCTTTCACAGCAGCTTCCTTTAATGGATTATTGGTAATTAGTGTAATTGATGTGTAACCAAGCATTTTTAAAATAGCAATGGCGTCGTCATAATTTCTATCATCGACAGGAAGCCCTAAAGCTTCGTTGGCTTCGTAAGTATTTAAACCCTGCTCTTGTAAATGGTAGGCTTTAATTTTATTAGAGATACCAATACCCCTTCCTTCGTGATTTTTTAAATAAATAACAGCGCCGTTTTTATTTTGTGCTATGCTTGTAAGTGCATGGTGCAGTTGACTTTGACAGTCGCAACGCAAACTACCAAAAATATCTCCAGTTGTACATTCGGAGTGGATACGCACCATGGGTGTTACCGCTTCTGCTTCACTATTTTGTAACACATAATGTTCTACCAAACTTATGGGGTTTTTAAAAACCTTGATGGTAAAATCACCAAATGCAGTTGGTAAATAGGCTTCCGAAATGAGTTCCATTTATTGCATCGTTTTTCGGTGATCAATAATTTGCTGAATGGTGATGATGGGAAGTTCGTGTTGTTTTGCAAAACCAAAAAGTCCATCACGACGCATCATATTGCCATCATTATCCATGATCTCACAAATCACAGCAGCACCTGGTTGTTCTGTTAATAAACACAAATCAACACCTGCTTCTGTATGTCCGGGTCTAATTAAAACGCCTCCGTCTTTTGCAACAACGGGAAACAAATGACCAGGTTTAATAAAATCATCTGGTTTACTATTATCGCTTGCAACAAGAGCCGCTGTAATGGAACGTTCTTTTGCCGAAATGCCGGTGGTTATACCAAAAGCAGGAGTGGCATCTATAGAATCATGAAACGCAGTACTAAATGCATCTTTTGCATTACTTGGCACCGGATGGATATCTATTTTTTGAGCAATACTTTTTGAGATTGCAATACATACAAGACCCCTCGCTTCTTTTGCACAAAAATTTACTTTAGCAGGTGTAGAAAGAGCCGCACTAAAAATAATATCGCCTTCATTTTCTCTACTTTCATCATCAACCACAACTATAAGTCCGCCATTTTTAAAATGCGCTAAAGCAACCTCTACTGAACTAAATGAGTAACTCATAATTATTTTGATAACAACTTTTCGGTGTATTTGGCCAAAATGTCAAATTCAATATTTACCCTATCTCCTATTTGTAAGGCACTTAAATTGGTTTTTTCAAGTGTGATAGGGATAATACAGAGTTCTAACAAATTTTGATTGGTTTTGTTGACCGTTAAACTAACACCGTTAATGGTAACTGACCCTTTATACACTGCATATTTAGAAAAAGAAGGCTCAAATTCAATGGTAATAAACCATGCAGTATCAGACACTACTATATTTTGTACGAGCGCCGTATCATCTACATGGCCTAGTACGTAGTGCCCGCCTAAAAAACTCGTAGGCTGTAAAGGAAGCTCAATATTAACCTTGCAGCCTGCTACGTAATGCTTTATAATTGTTTTAGAAATCGACTCTGTAGAAACAAAAAATGACATCGTATCGCTATGGATGGCAATGACCGATAAACAGGCGCCATCAATGGCCACACTATCACCCAGTTTAACACGAGCAGCCACGGAAGCACTGGTAACATCAAGTTTCCAGCCTGTTTCCTGTATATCAATAGCAGAAATGCTTGCAGATTCAACAATTCCAGTAAACATGGATTGATTTCTTTAAATTTGAGGTGCAAAGATAAGCGATGACACCAGAAGAATACGTATTATTCGCATCAAGTTTGGCCAAAAAAGCCAATAAAAAGGCCATTGGGCCCAACCCATTTGTGGGGGCTGTGGTGGTAGATAAAAAGGGTATCATCATTGGCACGGGATACCACCAAAAATGGGGCGACAAACACGCCGAAGTTTATGCAATTGAGGAGGCAATTTCCCATAACCAAGATCTAACAAATTGTAGCCTTTATGTAACGCTGGAACCATGCTCGCACCATGGGAAAACCCCTCCTTGCACCGATTTAATTGTACAATCAGGCATCAAAAAGGTATTTGTTGGCTCACTGGATCCAAATCCTAAAGTATCAGGATTTGAGCTATTAAAAGATAAAGGAATTGACATAACGTTGGTTGAACTAAATGAGACGCTCGAATTAAATAAAGTTTTTTTTACCAATCAAAAAAAACAAAGACCCTTTATTTCCTTAAAAATAGCGGCAACCATTGATGCTAAAATTGCCGATTATACAGGCACTTCTAAATGGATCACAAACGAGGAAAGTAGAAATTTTGTACACGCAAATATCAGAACAGAGGTGGACGCGGTTATTAGCACAGCCAAAACTGTGATTGAAGACAAAGCCACTTTAAATTGTAGAATCCCAGGTCAAGAAAACGTAGCCTTAAATGCCGTTGTTATTGATAGAACTGGACGGATGCTACAAGAACAAAACAGTGACCTTCCTATTTATTACTACCGAACCAACACGCAGGTATTTATTGTTACGGCGCCCAATGCCCTTCAAAAAAATCAATTACTTCCGAACAGCGTTCGCATTATCGAAATAGATTTTAATGCAAACAATGAAGTGAATTTAAACCAGCTTGGCAAAGCGCTCTTAGACGCTGGTTTATATCATGTGCTCATAGAAGCAGGATCTAAGTTTAGCAGTTATGTACTTGAACATCAATGGGCCGATGAACTGCACTATTTTATTGGATCTAAAATATTATTAGACAGTGCTGCCAAGCCTGCATTTACGTCAACACATCCAACGAGGCTCTCAAACAGCATGCAATTAACAGTTATTAAAAGCTTAACTTTTAAAGATGATGTTTACATACATTACAAAATAGATTCGTTGTAAAAAACGCCTATATTTTTTTGTTGACTAAGTGCGTCTTCAAATAAAAGTAAAGCAACCTGAGCCATACAAGTAGATTCAAAATCTTTTACCTTAAAGGATTTATTTTCTACGCCTTCTTGTATCAACTGAGTAATACCAGCCAATCCTTTTTGTAATCCATCCGTCGATTTTTTAACATTCGCATACAAACTTACCAGCGCTTTAATTTTTGCAGTTTCGATAGATAAAAATGTGTCTTTTTGATGGTCTGATATTTGATTATCAAAATCATGCGCTAAATTTTGACCACTTTCTTGTGGTATTTTGTCTACAATATCCTGGGCCGCAAATTTTGCAAATGCAAGTCCTTCTAACAATGAATTAGACGCTAGCCTATTGGCACCATGTAACCCAGTAGACGCACATTCACCAATTGCATATACATGTTGCACTGTAGTTTCACCAAACTCATTGACCGCAATACCACCACAACTATAATGCTGCGTTGGAACAATGGGTATATAGTTTTTAGTAATATCGATACCCAGTGTTTTTTTGACGGTATTATAAATATTGGGGAAATGAGATTCGATAATTAAACTATCAATCATGGTGGCATCTAAAAATTGATGCGGCACTTTTTCAATTCCCATTTCTGTAATAATGGCCCTTGATACAATATCTCTTGGTGCCAATGAACCGCTGGGATGATACTTATGCATAAAATCTACACCTGCCCTATTCCGAAGCACTGCACCTGCACCTCGCAAAGCCTCAGAAATTAAAAAAGTGTCTTGTTCATGAGCATACAAGCCAGTTGGATGGAACTGAATAAAACTTAAATCATTTATTTGTGCACCTAATGTATGGGCGAGATAAATTCCATCGGCAGTGGCTACCGGAGCATTGGTAGTTTGTGCATATAACTGACCTATACCGCCTGTAGCAAGCACTAAATAGCTTGCCGTGTAATTTTCGAATTGATTATTATTGATATCATACACACGAACCAGAAATTGTCCATTGCTATTTTTTTCAATAGAAACAACCAAACAATATTCAAAGAGTGAAAGCCCTTCCGAATTTTTGATACCCTGTAATAGCGTTTCTTGTAAGGCTTTACCTGTATAATCTTTTACATGCCAAACCCTATGCGCTGCATGCCCACCTTCTTTTGCTAAATCTAGTTGGCTGTTTTGATTTGTATCAAAAGGCATACCCATTGAAATCAAATCCTGCATGAGCTCAGGCCCCTTTTCAACAACTTTTTTTACAATTTCTTTATTATTAATGTGGGCTCCTGCTATTAAAGTGTCTTGTATATGTGATTCGGTAGAGTCGTGATGCATGGTGAGTTGTGGTGCTACCGCAGCAATACCGCCCTGCGCCCAATTGGTATTGGTATTTGCAAAAGAAGATTTACAAAACAAGGCAACCGTTTTTTTAATAGCCGCGTTAGCTTGTGCACGTTGATAGTAATGCAAAAAAGAAAGTCCAGCAACACCTGACCCAACAACTATCGTATTAAAATGTTTGGGTTGCATTATATTACCGTTAGCATATTGTTTAATGCACGTAGCGCTGGTTCATGCACTTCAGGCGCAATATTTATTTCAGGCAATTCGTAATAAAGAGCGTTGTATAATTTTTCGAGGGTATTCATTTTCATGTATGGACACTCAGAACAAGCACAGCTATTAGATTCAAGTGCTGGTGCCGGTATAATTTTTTTATACGGAACGGCTTGTTTCATTTTATATAAAATGCCGGCCTCTGTAGCTACTATAAACTCGCTGTGTTCCGAAACTGTAACATATTCGATGAGTGATTTGGTAGAACCAATAAATGCAGCTTTGTCTAATATACCAGGCAAACACTCAGGATGCGCTATTAGAAGCGCATTTGGATGATCTAGTTGTAACTGCGTTAATTTATCTTGAGAAATATTAACGTGTACAACACAGGCTCCATCCCAAAGCAACAGTTCTCGGCCGGTTACTTTTTGAACATACATACCCAAATTTTTATCCGGTGCAAAAATTATTTTTTTGTCTCTTGGAATCGCATTGACAATGTCAACGGCATTGGATGAGGTACATATATAATCGCTCTGGGCTTTAATTTCGGCAGAACAATTGATATAACTTACTACAACTGCATCTGGATGCTGTTTTTTGAATGCAACAAATGCATCGAGAGGCGTTGCATCTGCTAGGGAACAACCTGCGTGTAAATCAGGTATTAAAACTTTGGCAGTAGGATTTAAAATTTTTGCAGTTTCGGCCATAAAATGAACCCCGCAAAAAACTATCATTTTGGTATTTAATTCTTTTGAAATTTTAGCCAAAGCATAACTATCTCCAATATGATCGGCTATTTTTTGAATATCTTCAGAAACATAATAGTGCGCAAGTATGATGGCATTTTTTTGTTTTTTGAGTGCTAAAATAGCTTCTACTAAATGTTCGCGATCAGGAACTGATCTACTCAAATAACCCACTCTATTTATTTCGTGCTCAAATAACATTTATACAATTTTTAATGAGATATCTACGGATATAGCATGATGCGTTAAAGCCCCAACAGAAATACAATTTATACCCGGTATTAAGTATGGGTTAATATTATCGAGGTTTATTCCACCAGAAATTTCTAACTTTTTAGTTGGCGCAATGGCGTTTCGGTATTGAACATACTTTTCTAGCACGTCAGGCGTATGGTTATCAATCAAAATCCGGTTCACGATGTTATGCTTAAGCGCTCTTAAAAATTCATGTTCGTTCTTCACTTCTACAATAACAGGGATACTTAGATTTTGTTGATTACAGAAGGATAAACAATTGTCTAATGCGCTTTGTATATCTCCTGCCGCCTTAATATGATTGTCTTTAATTAAAATCTGATCATCGAGCCCAAACCTATGATTTACGCCACCGCCAATTACGACAGCCCACTTTTCTGGCAATCTAAAATTTGGCGTTGTTTTACGTGTATCATAAATATCGATGCCAGCAGGCTGCGCAAGTTGTACATAATGTTTGGTCAGTGTAGCAATACCACTCATACGTTGCATAGCGTTTAAGAGTAGTCTTTCGATTTGCAAAATACTTGAAAGCTTGCCACTCATAACGCCTATACAAACGGGCACATCCTCTATAACATCACCATCTTTACAACTAAAATTTACATCCAATTGTGGATCCAGATAGTTGCAAATTTGAATGGCTAAAGCGACTCCCGCAATGGTGCATTTATCTTTTACAAAACAATGAGCAACACCGCTTATATCGTTATTAAAACTTGACTTTGTGGTAATATCTCCATCACCAATATCTTCGTTGAGCGCTTGCTCAATAAATGCACGAATAGCTGCAGGATTATGAAAATCTCTTTGTGTCATTTATTTGCTTTGTTCAATAATTTTAATAGTAGTTTTTTCCAAGCTAGACAACACGGACGATAAAGCAAATGGGGTGCGCTGCATAAAAAATAAAGTAATCAATTTTCTTTTGGGATCTACCATATAAGCGGTATTAAATGCCCCACCCCAAAAAAAACTACGTTCGGAAGCATTGTTAATGACCTGTCCTTTAGCACTTGTTAACCCAACCCCTAATCCAAAATTGTTAAGTGATGGGAAGCCACCAAAAATAAAGGTTTTAGCCCCCAATTGGTTGGTGGTTAAGGAATCAACAAACGATTGACCAAGTATTTTTTTGTTTCCAATACTACCACCTTGTAGCAAGCAATCTAAAAACTTAGCGTAATCGTGGGTGGTAGAAACAAGTCCACCAATAGCAGAAAAATATTTGCCATTTTTTTGTAACGGATAATCTGCATTAAACAATGCAGGTGAAATTTCTGCTAAACTTGTATCAGAATTTTTAGCGTATAATTTTACGAGCCTACCATGTTTATTTGATGGCAAATAAAAATAAGTATCCTTCATGCCAAGTGGCGCAAAAATATTTTTTTGTAAGTACTGGTCAAGTCTAAGTCCCGAAATTTTTTCGATGAGTGCACCAATAACATTGGTACTAAGTCCATAACTAAAACGCTCACCTGGCTGATGCATGAGTGGCATTTTTGCAATTTGAGTTACTTCCTCTGCTAAAGTAGCATATGAGCCATTTAAGGGCTTGTCTAAATTGTATTGTTTGAACAAGAAAGCAAAACCAGGATACTCATCTGCTGCGCTAATACCAGCCTGATGGGTTAATAAATCTCTAATAGTTACAGGCCTGATTTTTTCAATTAGCTGGTAGTTTGTTGGTGAACCACTAATTACTTTTTGATTTTTAAAATCAGAAAAATAGAGTTCAATGGGATCCTCGAGGGCAATTAAACCCTTTTCTACTAGTTGCAAACAAGCAACAGAAATGATTGCCTTGGTTTGAGAAGCAATTCTAAAAATAGACCGGTTGGTCATGGGTATTTTTTGCTCTAAATTGGAATAGCCAAATGCCTTATCATACAAAACCTCACCATCCCTAATAACTAAACCTACTGCACCAGGTGTGTTGTATTTTTTTATTTGTAATTGTAGGATTGAATCTATTGCACTAAAATCTTGAGAACTGGCGGTTGAACTATAAAAAACTACAGCACAAACAAGCAGGCGTTTAACAACATTCATTTTTAAGCGTTTGGCGAAAGTAAGGATTAAGTTGAAATTCGAATATTAATTTTTGAAATGATGAAATCAACTTAACTTGATTTAACAAAATGTTTTATGTCCCATGAAAAACAATTTTTCCATTAAATTTCATTGTATCGTTACACCAATTGTGTTATTCGGTCTTTTTTCAAATTCAGCTTTTGCTCAACCTTTTATCAATGAAATCAAGGCTTTCAGAAAGGCAGACTCAATTGTAACACCTCCTAAAAATGCCATTTTACTGGTTGGCAGCTCTAGTTTTACCAAATGGAAAGATGTACAAGAATACTTTCCGGAGCATACCATGTTAAATAGAGGATTTGGCGGATCATCATTAACAGATGTTATATTTTATGCTAACGATGTTGTTTTAAAATACAAGCCCAAACAAATACTTATTTATTGTGGCGAAAACGATTTAGCTGGATCAAGTACTGTTACTGCAGATACCGTTTTTGAGAGATTTAAAATTTTATACAGCATTATTAGATCTAAATTTAAAAAAGTGCCTGTTGCTTATATTTCTATGAAGCCCAGCCCAAGTAGAGAAAAATATTTGGCGTCAATGAGAGCAGGTAATAACCTCATAAAAAGCTATTTGGAAAAACAAAAGAAAACAGCCTTTATAGATGTTTACCACAGCATGTTTGATGCAGGTGGCAACATGCTTACGCATATTTTTATTGCCGATAAATTACACATGAATGCCGAAGGCTATAAAATATGGCAGGGCATTATTGCGCCTTATTTGGTAACAAATTAATAATTGAGAACCAAAGCTGCATTTCATATAAAAACATAGGTTTGTTTAAATCGAAATACATATGAAATTAAAATATATATTACTGCCACTTCTAGCTTGCGCAGTCTCGTTAACAGAGGCCCAGGAAGTAAAATACTTATCTGTACCAGGATTCAAAGAGCTAGCTAAAATAGACCCAGCTGCGCATTCTGTGCTTCCAAGCGGCAGGTATGTTACACCTGCAGAAAAAATGATTCGCATTACCCACGATCCTTTTGGACTAGCCATTTCGCCAGATCAAAAAGTAGCTATTACCATGCACGAAAATGCTATAACAATTATTGATATAGCTACGATGCAACAAAAAAGGATCCCTGAATACTATAATAAAAAAGAAAGCCCTTTAATCAAGGGATCATTTTTGGGTGTTTCATTTGATACGCAAAAGAGCCTTGTGTATTTAAGTGGTGGAGACGAAGGATCAGTCATTGTATATGATTATGTCAACTACAAGAAAGTAGATTCCATTTACTTGGATGGGATGTTTAATGGAGTAAAATACCAAGGTAGCTTTACAAGTGATTTAATCTACAATGCTACAAAAAATGAACTACTCGTATTAGATAGAGGCAATTTTAGACTGTTACGCTACAGCCTCACACAAAAAAAAATAACAGCCTCGATACCCACTGGTAGACAGCCTTTTGGACTTGCCCTTTCACCAGATAAAAAAACAGTATTGGTAGCTAACGTTGGCATGTACGCCTACCCTTTGGTAGAAGGAACAACCAAAGAAAATATAAACAACCAGTACATTAACTGGCACCCGTATGGCAACAATACCAAAGAATCTATAGAAGGTACAGAAATTGATGGCAAAAAAATTCCTGGACTAGGTAGCCCCAATGCACCAGAAGCAATGAGCGTGTACTCCATAGATTTAACTAGCAATAAAGTTGTAGCCAAATTAAAAACAGGGATGCTACTAGGTGAACTTGTGGAAGACGCAGAAGTTATTGGCGGCGCCAGCCCCAACTCAATTGTTGTAGGTAGCAAGTATGCTTATGTTACAAACGCTACCAATGACAACATAGCAGTTATTGATTACAAAAAGGGACGTATTCTAAAGCATATTCCTATTAAGGTGGATCAGCGCATTGATAAATTAAGAGGCTTACTTCCTTTTGGTATTGATATGTCAAAAGACGAAAAATACTTGTACGTAGCGCTTCTTGGTTTTAATGCAGTTGCTAAAATTGAGTTGACTACCGATAAAACCTTAGGGCTCATTCCAACAGGCTGGGGCACAACAAGGGTAAAGCTTTCAAAAAATGATTCAACCATTTTTGTTACCGCTTGCAGGGGTTTAGGTGCAGGTCCAAACGGAGGAAAAGATTTCACAACCCCGGTGCAAGGTACCTATGTGGGAGATATTCAATTAGGTACTTTTCAAAAAATCGCAAACCCAAGTACCGAAAAATTACAAGCATACACAAAGCAAGTAATTGAAAACACATTTATTACAAAAACACAAACAGATAGCTTACCTCTTCCTGTATTACCAGGAAGCAAAACTAGCCCAATTAAACACATTGTATTTATCACCAAAGAAAACAGAACATTTGACGAAATATTTGGCCAAATGAATACAATAAGAGGCGACAAAAGTCTTGCGAGATTTGGATTAGACGTAAATGTGTACAGTAAAAATGATGTTGTAAAAAATGTAAACGTCTCCCCCAATCACATAAAAATTGCAAAACAGTTTTCGTTAAGTGATAATTTTTATTGCGACAGTGATGCCTCTATTCATGGACACCACTGGATGATGGGTGTTATCCCTAACGAATGGGTGGAAGCCAATTCAAGTACCGATAAAAAGGCCGACTTTTTTTCTACAGCCCCTGGTAGAAGATTTCCAGGCTCAACCGGAAGCATGGATCCAGAAGATTATGCAGAAATCGGTGGTTTATGGGAAGCCTTGGATAGAAAAAAAATTAGTTACTACAATTTTGGGCAGGCCAATGAAACAGCGCATGTTAGAGAGGATTGGAATGACACTGCAACAGGTGCTGGGCATATTGTAATGGTTCCTATGCAAAAAGGAGTTTGGGAAAAAACCTCGCATAATTTTGCTGGTTACAATACCAATATTCCTGACCAATTTAGAGTCAAACAATTTGAGGAAGAATTCACTAAAAAATGGCTCAATGGAAAAGACAGTTTGCCTCAGTTGATTACCATGATGCTCCCTAACGACCACACAGCAGGACCAAGACCAGAAGACGGTTATCCTTTTACTGCTTCCTATGTAGCAGACAACGATTTAGCACTTGGTAGAACCCTTCATTTTTTAAGTAGAACGCCTTACTGGAAAGATATGCTTGTGATTGTTACAGAAGATGACCCACAGGGCGGTGTAGATCATATAGATGCGCACAGAAGCGTGTTATTAATGGCAGGCCCTTATGTGAAAAAGAATTACGTTTCACAAACCCACGCTAACTTTGGTTCAATTTTAAAAGTAGTATACAACATACTGGGCGTACCCTATGTAAACCATTATGATATAACTGCTTCATTGTTAACCGACTTTTTTACTAATAAACCCGACTTTACACCCTATAATTTTGAATTTCCAAGTCAAGAGGTTTTTGATTGGGATAAAGCCATGAAAAAATACAACCAACCAATTGACTGGCGTAAAATTAAGCAAGGACCTAAAATGGATAATGAAGATGAACAAAGAAGAGATCATTATAAAACCTCAGGTACGATTATACAAAAATAAATTTGCAGCATTAGTAACGGTCTTTTTATTTTGTTCGCCATCATCATTATGGGCACAAAAAACTGACACTATTTACAATCACTTAGATTCCGTTATTGTAAGCAGTAGAAATTTCAAAATAAGTCAGGCAAAAAATCCATATGCAGTAAGTACTTTAGACCAGCGTGAAATTAGAAAAACAAATGCAAGAACAACCCCTGAGGCACTTATGGGTACGGCAGGCGTTTTTCTTCAAAAAACAAATCATGGCGGCGGTTCCGCTTTTATTCGAGGGCTTACAGGCAATCAAACTCTTTTAGTAATTGATGGTGTAAGATTAAACAATGCAACCTACAGATACGGTCCCAATCAGTATTTGAATACGATTGACATGTTTACGATTGAGAAAATAGATGTCTTAAAAGGCATTGGCGCCATCGAATACGGTTCCGATGCGATGGGTGGAGTGATACAACTATCTACTAAATCCGCAAATACAAACGATATAAATTCATTCAAGCTTAGTAATATTAGTAAGTTTTTGTTGTCGCAAATGGAGAGGACAAATAGAACAGAGATGAGCTATGCTGGCAACAACTGGACCATTTTTGGTGGATTAAGTATCAAAAGATATGGAGACATTGTTGGTGGCGAAGGGGTAGGCAATCAATCACCTACTGGCTACAGAGAAAAGAACTACAACATAAAAGCTGTTTTAAAATTAAGCGATAGACAAGAAATTATTTTTTCAACGCAAAATACAATTCAAAAAAACATACCCATTTATCATAAAGTTGTGTTAGAAAATTTCAAATCTAACCAAGTAGACAAACAGGTACATAATTTAAATTACCTAAAATATAGGCATGCAAGCAACCGCAAAGTAATTTCTGAAATACTTGTGACACTCTCTCAGCAACGATCCATCGAAAACCGTTCCAATCAAAAAAATAATTCACCCATTCTAAGAAGAGAAAGAGATACCGTGCATACAACTGGGCTAACTGCCGAAATAATTTCGAAACCTACTAGCTATTGGTCCTTTACTACTGGCATGGACATCTACGCAGACATTGTTAACAGCAAAACCACCGAACTTAATGCCGGAACGAATACACAAATAAATAAAAGAGGACTTTATCCAAATGGATCAAAGTACAACAATAATTCATTGTTTAATATTCATTATTTTAATTTAGGCAATCTAACCATCATTACAGGCCTTCGCTATAATTTTTTAAATATTCGCTTGAGCGATACTGCAGTTGGAGATGTTACCATCAAACCCTCGGCACTCGTTACGAACTACGGTATCAACTATAAAATAAATAAAAATAATTTTATTTATGGCTCTATCTCTACTGGATATCGAGCGCCCAATATTGATGACCTTGGCACACTAGGTATTGTAGATTTCAGGTATGAAATTCCGAGTTACGATCTAAAACCAGAAAAATCAAAAAATATTGAACTAGGTTACAAGTTTGCTTCAACAAAAAATGATCTAACTGTTTCGTTATTTCGAATGGATTTAAAAGATGTAATAGCAAGGGTACAAGTTGCAGGCCAAGTAATCAATGGATACAATGTTTATGCTAAAAAAAATATAGAAACCTCTTATATCAAAGGAGCTGAATTTTCTTTTTCCCGAATGCTTACAAGTAATTTGATTTTTTATTCTAATGCAACCTACACCTTTGGTCAAAATGTAACCAAAAATGAACCCATGCGAAGAATCCCGCCATTTTTTGGTCAAAACAAGTTAAGCTGGCAATTAAAGAAAGTATCAATTGCAATTAGACATCAATTTGCTGGCAAACAAGATAGGCTTGCAAAGGGCGACATCGATGACAATAGAATTGGAAAACAAGGAACAAATGAGTGGAATACATACAGCATTGATGCAAGTTATAGCTGGACACAGATTGATGTTAACATAAGTGTCATCAATATATTCAACGAAAATTATAAAACACATGGATCAGGTGTTTATGGAATGGGACGCGCTCTTGGGCTTTCGATAAATTGGCATTTATAAACTAGCCATGCAAAAATTAAAAATGAATGGGCATCAGTTTTGAATTCCTACTGAGCCTAAGCGCTGGTGTTGGCACTTTGATATAGTTTAACACGTGTGCAAGTGTTTGCCAGAACGGCTTTTTAGGAAG
>JACCDP010045251.1_pt1 | contig 17774 bp, 25 predicted proteins | sample 7445841 | NCBI WGS metagenome assembly JACCDP01 (sample SAMN15323441, study PRJNA562643) | freshwater metagenome | isolation source: river surface water | place: USA:Blue River Watershed | collected 2017-08-17
AACAGGAATATCCGTCTGCTAAGGTTGAGTCCAAAATTCTCAACAATGTTCTTGGTGCATCGGGTATTGCTGCTACCGATTTTGTTGATAAGCTGGTTACTTGGGCTGATGTTATCCGCAAGTCCTTCTATGAAGGTGCTTTGTCGGAGATTATCTCCACTCGCCGTCTCGTGCATATCTGCGAGGCTTATTCTATCTTTGGTCAGAATAAAGTGAAAGCAATTGAACTTTGTCTGAACCGTTTTGATGTGGACACTAAAAATGCCTTCATGGAACTTTACAAGAAAGTGGATGAAACGGTTGACCCGCAGCCTGTGGCTGAACAGGCGAGTGCCGACGTTACTGCGGAAGTAGCGTTTTGAATGAAACAACTCGACCTCTCAAAAGAAGAGGCCGAGACCTATATTAGAGTAACGAAACCGTATAATATTTTCGATGACTTCTGATATAACATGAATACCCGTGTATAATAAAATGGTGTTGGTGGTTTATACACGGGTCCTTTCCTTTCACGACCACCAACATCAAACCTTTATAATGGAGAAACAATATGGCTCGTAAGTCTCAGATGGAAAAGATTGAAAACGTTCTACGCAAGTATAACAGTGGCGCTGGCATTACTGCCGACAAGATTGCTAAGATTGCTCGTGTGCCACGTGATAATGTTTCAAAGCGTGTTTCCGATCTTCGTGAAAATCACACCATCTATACTAACTACCGTGACGTTGATGGTAAGCGCACCGCTTTCTATCGCTTTGCTGGTTGATAGTTAAAAAGTAAGCTATATAAAAGCGTAGGGGCTTAAACGCCTCTGCGCTTTTCGTGTATGGAGTGGAAATGTCTTGTTTACTAAATAGAAATGTCCGTCACGGAGCGCCAACTCCCACGGACTCTAATGCTAAACAGGAGCACCAGCATGCCTATTTATTGTCCCTTTGCCGAAGCCCTCGGTATCGAAACCACCAAATCCATACTCGATTTTGAAGATCATGCCAGAGAGAACGCCCTAGTTCCTGGCATCCGAAAAGGTATTCCTCACACCGAAGAAACCAAAAAGCTAATGAGTGAAAAGCGCCAAGGTCAGAAACCGATGCTTGGTAAGTCCCACTCGGAAGAAACTAAAGAAAAAATGAGAGCGTCTAGAAAAAGGTATCTAGATACTGATGAAGGAAAGAAGCAAAAAGAATTATGGATGAAATCAGGACAAGCATGGCCTGATGAAAGAAAGCAAAAACAAAAGGAACGAAATCAGACTATCAATCGTGATCCTGAAAAGATTAGAAAGACTGCTGAAAAACATAAAGGCATGAAACGTTCACCGGAAGTCCGTGCTAGAATGTCGGAAGCAAGAAAGAAATATTTACAATCGCTAAAGAATGGAGTATAAAATGGAGATAAAGATAAGTACCGATGAGCTTCGTAAGAAGAAACTATTTGTGGCTACACCGTGTTACGGTGGACAGTGTTTAGGTCTTTATGCCAAAGCATGTTTAGACCTTCAAGCAATCTGCATCCAATATGGTATCGAGTGCCGCTTTTCTTTCATCTTCAATGAGTCTCTAATTACAAGAGCAAGAAACTATTTGGTGGATGAGTTTCTTCGTTCTGGTTGCACCCATCTACTTTTCATCGATGCTGATATCAATTTCAATCCACAGGACGTTCTAGCATTACTCGCACTAGATCGTGATATCATCGGCGGCCCTTATCCAAAGAAGTCAATCAACTGGTCAAACATTGTCAATGCTATCCAGAAGAATAGCGCAATTGATGGTGATAAGATCAAGCTACGTGACGGATTCAATCCAGGTGATCTAGATCAGATTACAGGTGACTTCGTTTTCAATCCTGTTCCTGGCACAACATCATTCAAAGTAACCGAACCAGTTGAGGTTATGGAGATTGGTACTGGCTACATGATGGTAAAGCGTGAAGTTTTTGACAAGTTCAAGGAAGCATATCCTGAATTGAACTATAAGCCAGATCATGTCGGTCAGGCTAACTTTGATGGTTCACGTTACATTCATGCCTTCTTCGATACAGTTATTGATCCTGTTTCACACCGTTATCTTTCCGAAGATTACATGTTCTGTCAGTGGTCACGTAAGATCGGTATTAAGATTTGGCTATGTCCATGGATGAAAACAACTCACGTTGGTACATATGGCTTCCAAGGTGATCTTCCCGCAGTAGCAGCCCTTTCAGGCAATCTAAGATGATCATAGGCGTTGTCGGATACATTGGATCCGGCAAGGGCACAGTTGGCGATATTCTTGTGAGAGATCACGGATATCGTCGCTTTGCTTTTGCTGATGCTCTAAAGGATGCAGTAGCCACAATCTTTTTGTGGCCTCGTGGTCTTTTAGAAGGTGATAGTAATGCTTCACGGACATTCCGTGAGACAGTTGATCCTTGGTGGTCTCATAAGCTAGGATATGAAGTAACACCTCGTCTTATTCTACAAAAGATGGGAACAGAAGCATGTCGTCATGGCATTGCTGATAACATTTGGATTGCAGCATTAGAGAAGCGTATTCACGGATATGAAGATGTTGTTATCACCGATGTTCGTTTTCCAAATGAAATCGATTTTATTCGGAGTGCCGGCGGTGTCCTTATTCGTGTTTCACGCGGCGCTGATCCAACAACGGAAGAGTTATCCAAGATGCATGTATCAGAAACAGCATGGAACGATGTGTTTCCGGATGTCACAATCTACAATAACGGAACTATGGACGATCTAAAAAATGAAGTCAGTGGCGTCTTGACAGGACTAAAACAATCTAATACAATATTTCATCATCAGGTTTGACAAAGGAGTATATAATGAAGCTAAGTGAAAACACCCTATCCGTTCTTAAGAACTTTGCATCAATCAACAGCGGTGTTGTTTTGCGTAAGGGTAAAGTCCAGAAAACAATCTCACCAGAAAAGTGTATTCTAGTTGAGGCTACTCTAGAGGATGACATTCCTTCGGAGTTTGGTATCTATGATCTTAATCAGTTTCTAGGTATCTTTACCTTTCTTAAGAATCCAGAAATCACATTCGGTGAAAATCATATCGTTCTAAATGATGGTGATCTATCCGTTACGTATCGTGGTTGTTCATCAAATCTAATCATCACTCCTCCAGAGAAGGATCTAGTTCTAAAGGACATTACAACTAAGTTCTCTCTACCAAGCGCAACATCACAGAAGCTAATCCGTGCAGCAACGATGATTAATCTTCCAAATCTTTCTGTCATCGGTAAGGATGGTGCGTTGCTTCTTAAGATCCATGAGAAGGCTAACGACTCCTCTAACGATGGTGTCCAGAAGATTGGCGATTATGCTGGTAAGGATTTCACCGCAACATTCAAGACTGAAAATCTAAAGCTCCTTCCTGACGACTATGATGTTGAAATTCAGGCTGGTGCATTCTCACAGTTCATGAACAAGAATGGCAATCTAAAGTATTTCATTGCACTGGAGACAAAGTAATGGACAAGATTATGATTGGTTTGACTGTATTGTTGTTTGTTCTTATTGGAGCAGACATTTACAGCAAAGTATATCATTGGAATAAGTGTGAAGATGCTGGCGGTGTTTACGTAACAAACACCGTCTGTATTAATCCATCAGCAGTTATCGAGGTGAACTAATGAACAGGCGTGAAATATTTGCTTTTCTATCACTATCACCTGCTTTAGTTGGTGCTGCTATTGTTAGTGAATCGCAGGCAGATGAAAAGCCAGTAGATCCTAGGCAGGCAACTCTTAGACTTAACGTTGGTCATGGTAGTGTGAGTATGTCTGTTGGACAAGATGGAAATCTTTGGGTTAAATCTAAAGGTGGGGATTGGAAACGAGTGGTGACGGAGGGATAATATGAGTATGATTGGACATAATCAGCAGCAGCGTTCGGTGCAGGGACTAACAGAAGAGGATCGCAAGACCCTTCGCAAGGCAGTTATGGAGATGAATGACTCCATGACCCGTGTTGGTGCCGAGCGTGAACTACAGAAAGAAACTACCAATGAGGTGTGTGACAAGCTAGGCATTGATAAGAAGCTATTCCGTCGCATGTCACGTGCCTACTTTAAGGCTAACTTCAAGGACGAGGTTCAGGAGAACACCGACTTTGAGGAGTTCTATTCAACTGTAATGGAAAAGACGGCATCTTAATGAATGAATATCTTTATGTAGAGAAGTATCGTCCTCATAAGATTGAGGACTGTATTCTCCCTGATCGCCTTAAGAAAGTGTTTCAGGAATATGTGACAAAGGGTGAGATCCCTAATCTAATGCTAACTGGTTCAGCCGGTGTTGGTAAGACTACCGTTGCGAAAGCAATGTGTGAGGAGATTGGCTGTAACTTTCTATTCATCAATAGTTCTGACGAAAGAGGTATTGATGTTCTCCGCACCAAGATCAAAGGTTATGCTTCTACAGTTTCATTAACTGGTGGTCGTAAGGTAATCATTCTAGACGAAGCTGATTATCTTACACCTGAGGCACAAGCTGGTCTCCGTGGTGCAATTGAGGAGTTCTCTGATAATTGCTCCTTTATCTTTACTTGTAACTTTAAGGCTCGTCTGATTGACGCCCTACATTCACGCTGCTCGGTGATCGATTTCTCCCTTAAGGGAGACGAAAAGGCCAAGATGGCGATGCAAATGTATAAGCGTATAACAACAATTCTATCCACAGAGAGTATTACATATGACAAAGAAGTATTGGCAAAGATTGTTCAGCGATACTTTCCAGATTACCGTCGGACTCTTAACGAGTTACAAAGGTATTCTACTTCTGGAAACATTGACGCTGGTGTTCTTAGTCAGATCGATAATGTAAGAAAGCTGGATGATCTTATCAAAGCCCTCAAGGATAAGGACTTTGGTGTTATGCGTAAATGGGTTACAAATAACTCCGACATTGATATGTCACGTATCTTTCGGATGATCTATGATGGCTTGTATGAGTATCTAAAGCCAGAAACTATCCCATCCGCTGTCATTGTGCTGGCTAAGTACCAGTATCAGGCTGCGTTTGTTGCTGATCAAGAGTTGAACTTGGTTGCCTGTCTAACCGAGATCATGGTAGAGTGTGAAATAAAGTGACTGATCTTTTCAAAGACATTCTTCCCAGTATCATGCAAACTAAGAAGATTGTTATAAGTAGCGAGAACGAGAAGGAGTATAATGGCTTTGTTGTGAACAAGGCTTTATCGTTTCATTATGACTGTGTATTACAAGCAAATGAAATGAACAAACATCCAACTCTTCCCGCTATTCTTCAATACCACTATTTGCTAAATACTGTCAGAGGCTATAAACGCCCTTTTCGTAAATGGGAGAAGCGTGAGACCATTGATGACTTAGAAGCTGTAAGAGAGTATTATAACTACTCCTACGAGAAGGCAAAAGAGGCACTGGTTTTACTTGACGCTACTCAACTAGAAGAAATAAGAAAAGCAATAGACAAAGGTGGCACAAATGACAGTAAACCTAGACGAGTTCGTGGAGGTTAAACTTCCCGACCCTCAGGCCTTCTTAAAAGTGAAAGAGACGTTGACACGTATCGGTGTTGCGTCTAAGAAGGACAAGACACTCTATCAGTCTTGCCATATCCTTCATAAGCAAGGCCACTACTATCTTGTTCATTTCAAAGAAATGTTTATGTTGGATGGAAAGCCAACTGACTTTTCTGAGGAAGATCGTGGTAGAAGAAATACAATCGCAAATCTTCTTTCCGAATGGGGACTTGTTAGTTTGGTCGATGCAAGCAAATCGGCTGAACCTCTAACGCCTCTTAATCGCATTAAGATCATTTCATATGGCGAAAAGAATGATTGGAATCTAGTTGCTAAGTATTCACTCGGCAAGAAAAGATTTTCAGACACAGAATAAGAAAGTGAGTATATCATGACAGTATTGAAGATTTGGAAAACACACCGAGACATTCAGATCCCTAAGCACCAAACAGCGCAATCTGCCTGTTTTGATCTGGCTTTTCAGAGTGCCGGGAAGAACGTTTATAAAGGCTATTCGCATATGAATAAGCCTTTCTCTCGTGAAATGCAAGGCAGGATTACTATTGCACCTGGTGAAAGAGCATTGATCCCCACTGGCTGCATTATGGACATTCCTGAAGGTTTCTCCGTTCGTCTTCACGCAAGATCAGGCACATCTTTAAAGCAGGGTCTCGTCCTTGCTAATGCCGAAGGTGTGATCGATTCAGATTATGTTGAGGAAGTGTTTGTTATTCTACACAACATTTCTGGTAATGCGGTTACTATCGAAAACGGTGATCGTATCGCACAGGCTGAACTAGTATCCAATATCATCTATAACGTAGAAGAAACGCCAGCACGTCCACTACCAAAGACTAATCGTGCAGGTGGTTTTGGCTCAACTGGCATTAGCACAAGCCATAATATGGTAGTGATAAATATTCCAGAAACAACAGAAGTTAAACAGGAAGAACCTGTGAAACGTGGTAGAGGTAGACCAAGAAAGAACCCATGACATGTCCAGCACATTTAAATACTAATAAAAGAGCATGTGGTGCCTCAACGGTAGCGTTACTGGCACAAGGATCAAATGTAAAGATAAACAATCAAACACCTGCTGTTGTCGGTGATGTTGATGATCATAATTTGCTCGGTCAGTTAATCAATGTGCTGCCTCATAATGTAAAGATAGGTGGTATTGACGCTATACCATCTATCGTTTCTATGGCTTCTCCTGACGTTCAAGGATTGATACCTCATCCTCAAGGTTTACCTATTCCTATTACAGGTTCACCCAACGTGTTTATTGGATCTGGTACAGCATCGGCTGGCATAGGTATGATGCAACAGTTAGGTTTAGGCAGTTTTGGTCCGTTAAGTATTGGTGAACTAGTTGCTGTTGGCGGTCAAGTCATAGGCATGGTCCAAAACTTTACCCAGATAGGTGGAGGAGCTGCTATTGCTCAATTGAACAATCTGCAAGGTAGTCCAATATCGCCTGGCACAACTGTAACGGGACAAACATCAGGTTACAAATTTACATATAGCAATTATTTCGACAGTAGGGTATATAACAATGTTCCAGGTGGAGCTAGTTACGGTTCAGCTAATTCATATCCTGGTGTGTCTTCAATATCGAATGCCCTTGTCACCGATTCGGGTGACTACATAGTTATACAAGATTATTTTGATTATGGTATGAATTTATCAGCATCGGTAGTAACTACATGACAGTATCTATTTCAAACATGTCCCAAGTGTGGATGACAAACGCCAACACTTATAATGCTGTTGCTATGAGTGTTTCGACGCTTGGTTATGGCGCAAACATCAACTCTAAACTTTTGAATTTATCACTCGATGGTAACACTCTGTTTAGTGTAGATGCAACTGGTCGTCCTTATACTCCTAATAGACCATTATTTTCAGGAATGAGATTAGTAACCGCTGCGTGGGAAAATTATCCTTCAAATAGTATTTGGATTGCTAACTCGTCTTTCTTAAACAACGGCAATCATTATAACACATCAACAGGTTTATTCACATGTCCTATTTCAGGATTTTATAGAGTATCAGCAGGCATTCTAACGGGACAACCAAATACGTGGGGTTCTTTGATGTATTATAAGAATGGTGCTTATAGTTATCATCTGGCTCATTTCAATGCTAATGCCACCTCTGCATGGGCAACGATATCATATAGTGTGGTTGTTCAAGCGTCCACTAATGATACTCTTGGTGTTGGAGTATATACCAATGGTGGGGCATGTCTATACAACAGTACCTACAACTATGTGACCATCGAATATGTCGGATAAAAACACTTGACAAATATGTGACAATTACTATATAATGTAATGACGATAGCCGAAAGGTATCGTATTTTAATCTCGCTGAAAAGGAGAAATACATGACAAACTTTAAATGGAACACAGAAAACTTTGGTATTCCAGATTCCCTCTCAAGACAGTTTATCGGATTCGATGCCGTCCTTGAGAACTTCCGCAAAGCCAATGAGCAACTAGCCAAGGCACCTAACTATCCTCCCTACAATATTAAGAAGATCGACGACGAACATTTTGTAATCGAAATGGCGGTTGCAGGATTTGGTAAGACCGATCTTGATGTTGAACTAAAGAATGATACTCTGACTATTACTGGCAAGCATGAAATGGCCAATAATGATTATATCTATCAGGGCATTGCTAATCGTGCGTTCACTCGCCAGTTCACACTTGCTGACACTGTTGTTGTAAAGAATGCGGAGTTGGTCAATGGTCTACTTAAAATCGCTCTTGAACGTTATGTCCCCGAAGAAAAGAAGGCGAAGAAAATCGACATCATGGATCCATTCGGTGTGCAGGAAGCGACAAAGCAATTTCTAACCGAGAGTGCCAAAGTTGGCAAGGCTTGGGTAGATCAGATGAATAAGTTTGACGCTACTGGCGGTTCAACTAAATAAAGCTAATAAGAACCTTGACGCCTCTCATTGAAGCGCACCCCTAAGGTTTATTCGGGGAGGGGTAACCCTCCCCACTTTATAATGAGGTTACTATGAAACTCGTGATTGAAGAATCCCTAAAGACCGTAACAGTTATTACTCCTACAATTGGTTCTCCTAAACTTTGGGATGCTGTTGAAAGTGTCAAAGCGCAAACTTATCCTTGTAAACATCTAATCGTCCTTGATGGACAGGATGTTAAAGCAGACCGTCTACCATGGCCGCAGGATGGTTATGATAGTATTATTGTAAAAACTCCAGAGAATACAGGCAAGACTGGTGGTAACTTTTATGGTCATCGCATCTATGCGGCTTATCCACATCTACTCAATTCAGATTACATTCTATTCCTCGATGAAGATAACTGGTATGAACCTAATCATGTTGAAACACTGGTCAAGACTATTGAAGCAAAGAACCTAGACTTTGCCTATTCTCTCCGTCAGATTTATGATAATGGTAGGCATTTCCGTTGCAATGACAATTGTGAAAGCCTTGGTAAGTGGCCGATCTTTATGTCCCGTAGTTCTCGTCATGGTGAACAGTTTCTAATCGACACATCATCATTCTGTTTCACAAGAGAGTTTATCCAAAAGACTTGTCATCTATGGCATTCTGGCTGGGGTGGTGACCGTCGTTATTTCTATGCTGTTAAAGATCAAGCCAAGTTTGATACAAACGGCAAACATACATTGTGCTATCGTTTAGATGGCAATCCTAATTCTGTGACGGAACAGTTTTTCGTCGAAGGTAACAAAACACAAGAACAATATTATGGAGGAAAGTTCCCATGGCTAAAGACCTAATCATAGGCGGAGCAAGTAACTACAATTGGGATCAGTTGAAATACTGGGTCAATTCAATTAGAAAAACAGGTTTCAAAGGCGACATTGTTCTAGTCGCAACCAATATGTCGGGTGACACAGTAAAGAAACTAGTGGAACAGGACGTTAAGGTTTATGCTTACGGTCAGAGAACCGAAGATGGTGGTATCGCCAAGTCAGAAAACAACATTCCACCACATGTTGAACGTTTCATTTTCATGTGGGACTATCTTCGTAAGAACAAGGACACTTACCGTTATGTGATCGCAACAGATACCCGTGACGTTATCTTTCAGAAGAATCCTGTTGAGTATCTTGAAGCCCATCTATTTGGACAGTCTATTGTTTGTTCGTCAGAGGGTCTAGAGTATAAGGACGAGCCATGGGGCAATAAGAATTTGCTTGACGCATTCGGTCCTTTGGTATATGATGAAATCAAGGATCAGTTGATTTATAACGTAGGAACAATTGCAGGCTTTAGTGAGGAAGTTCGTGATCTAATGCTCCAGATTTTCTTTCAGTCAGTCAATCGTCCTATTCCTATTGTTGACCAGGCTGTGTTTAACTTCCTAATCAATCAACATCCTTATCGTGGTGAAGTTCTTTTCACTAACAATACCAGTGGTTGGGCTGTCCAGTTAGGTACGACACAGGCTGCTATTGAAGCTGGTGCTGGTGATATTGGTATGGCAGTTAAGCAAGATCCGTCTAAGATGGACGACTATATAAAAGTATATCAAGATGAACAGCCTGCAGTAAACGGCGACATGGTGTATAATGATCATGTGGCTTTCACGATTGTCCATCAGTGGGATCGTGTTCCTGCTATCAAAGAATTGGTGATGAAAAAGTATGGATAAGTTGAGACTAGGCTTTGCCGACACGTTTGATGGCGCCAAAGAGTATTTCACACATATATTATCTAAGCGTTACGAGGTAGTTCGGGATGATGTTCGTCCCGACTATCTTATATTTGGCGATAGAAACTTTGGCGAAACAAACGTTAGATATGAGAACTGTGTCCGTATCTTCTATACAGGAGAGAATCAGCGTCCATCAGATTATCGTCATGATTTTGCTATCTCGTTTGATCATCCACAAGATCATACGAAAATGTTTCGTTTGCCTTTATATCTAATCTATGAATACGATCACAAGATTTGTTTGAACAAAGAACAGAGGCGTGAAGAAGATTTTGATAGTAAGAAGTTCTGCTCCTTCGTTGTAAAGAATCCATCATGTCAGTATCGTAATGCTTGGTTTCAAGGATTGAATCAGTTTCAATCTGTAGCATCCGCTGGTCCTTTGTTTAACAATATGCCAGATGGTTGGCGTCCAGAAACGGTTAGTGATAAAGTAAAGTTTATGAGTGACTACAAGTTCAATCTATGTTTCGAGAATAGTTCCTATCCTGGCTACTGCACCGAGAAACTATTTGAGGCTCTTTGTGCTAAGACTATTCCAATCTATTGGGGATCATCTACAGCGGCATTAGACTTCAATCCAAAAGCATTCTTAAATCGTCATGACTATGCCAATGATCAGGAGTTCTTTGACCAGATCGTTCGTTTAAGTCAGAGCAAAAACGCATATAACGATATGTATATGGAAAGCATGTTTCGTATAGAAGATTGTAAGTTGTATTCCCAATATACAGAATTTTTCTTATACTGGTTTCATCATAATGTTTATCAAGGCGTGATCAATGAATAAAGCACTAATCATTACTCCAACAGGTCGTCCAATCTATCATCATGAAGATTATGATAAAGATAATCATTGGCGCTTTACAAAGCCAGAGCGCACATATGAAACATGTGTGGTAGTCTATAATGACTTTCAGCCAGAACCAGGAACGTATGATTATATCATTCGTCGCAAGGGTCTAAAGTGGAATCTTGCACCAGAGGTATCCAAGATTATCAACTGGCAGGACTATGATTATATCGGAGTGTGGGATGATGACTATGCTACCGATATTAAGTCTGTCAATCTTGCTTTGTCATATGCTCGACGTTATGACTTTAGATTGTTCCAGCAGGCTACTACATCATTTCAGACCTACGATTGTCTCAAGCATAACCCAGAATATGCTTTCACTGAAACAAACTTTATTGAGTTAGGTGTTCCATTCTTTCGCAATGATATCTATCGTAAGGTTCTTCGTTTTTTGGATGCATATAAGTATGAAGCATCCGATTGGGGTATTGATAAGGTTCTTTGCTACTATCTACAGGCTTCCGCTCATGTTGTTCATGATTGCACGGTCAGACACATGCTTCCAGATGAAAGCACCTATAATAAAGAAGATGGCTTTAGAGAAATGGAATATCTAATGCGTGACTTCTTTCCAAAGTATATGAAAGAGAACTTTGGATTAGACTATCAGTATTCAGATGTTCAGCAAACAATAAGGGCTTACAAACATGGATAATTTGACACGTTATATTAACTGGATTGAAGTATCGGAGCAGTTTAACAGAGCCCTTCCTTTCAATCATGTTATCATCGATGACTTCTTTCTACCACATGTAGCCGAACAGCTTGCTACGGAATTTCCTGATTACAATGATCCTGTGTTGGGTTACTATAACAATGCTATTGAGAACAAGAAAGTTTTTAATAGATGGGACAAGTTTCCTAAGCTAACATATCAAGCCTTTACTATGCTTGGTCGTCCTAACTTTCTCTTTAACATTCGTGGTCTTATTGGTAATCCTAATACTACAGAACTATGGATGGATTATGGCTTGAATGGTGGTGGTTGGCATCTACATACTCGCAATGGTAATAACAATGTCCATCTTGATTACAACATTCATCCAAAGCTAGGCGAACAGCGTAAACTAAACATCATCATCTACATGACTCCAGATTGGAAGACAGAATGGGGTGGCGGTCTAGAACTATGGACACATGATCCCGAAACTAAGCGACCAAAAAATTTGGTTAAGACTGTGGAAAACAAGTTCAATCGTGCGGTCATCTTTGATACCACACAGAATAGCTGGCATGGTCTTCCTAAGAAGATCAATTGTCCAGAAGGTGTTGTCCGTAAGTCTCTAGCAGCTTATTATGTTCAGCCTGCTCCTGTTGGTGCTGATCCTCGTGGTAAGGCTCTATTTGCTCCAACAAAGGAACAAGAAGGCAATCCAGAAATTGAACAGCTAATTCGTGAACGTTCAAGCGTTGCGACTGCTGAAAAGTTTCACGCAGGAGACAAGTAATGGAAGAGACTGACGTTGTATTCTTTATCAATAGCGCCATGAATGTTACTGGTCGTTCCCTCTACTCTAACGATGTTAGATGGGAACAGACACAAGAGACCATTTTATCTATTGACAAACAGGTACCAAATAATATAAAATACATTATTGATGGTTCGTTCCTACCTATTGAGGAATACAAACTCCATTGGTTGAATGAACATGGTGTTAGGATAATTCTAACAGGCCAGATTCCTGGAATCAAAGAGATATCTCAACACATCGCTCAATATGGTATTGGTAACAGTATAGCAGAAACACAATCTATGCTTGTTTTCACTCGTTGGTTCAAGGAACATCAGAAGGATAAAATCAAAGCAAAGCGTATCTGCAAACTATCTGGTAGATATAAGATTAATGAGAACTTCAAGTGGGATGATCCTGCTTATGAAGGTAAGTATGTCTTTGTGAAGCACCATGAGTCAAATAGTCCTCGTAAGGCAGAACTAGACCTTAAAGGCTTGTTCGTCGTTCGTTGCTGGCACATGGATTATGCTATACTAGATAGCTATGAGGAAGTTATCAGAAACATCGCTAACGATTGTGCCAATCTCGGTATCGATGCTGAAAACTCTTACTACAAAAACATTCCTAAAGATTTACTTTATGAAGTGGAAAAGATTGGCGTAGAAGGTTATGTCTCACCCGTGGGAGTCTATGAAAATGAGTAAAACACTATTGGTTACAGGTGGTGCTGGCTTTATCGGTCACCACGTTATTGACTTGTTCCTCCAGAAGACTGATTGGAACATTGTCTCTCTTGATCGTCTTGACTATTCAGGAAATTTAAATCGTCTTGATGACGTTGTTCGTCGCTATCCGGCTGAAACTCGTAAGAGAGTTAAGGTTGTGTATGGTGATCTTCGTGCGGAAGTTACCGCTCTACAGCAAAATTTTATTGGTGATGTTGATTACATCCTTCACATGGCTGCATCGTCACACGTTGACCGCTCTATTGAAGATCCAATGTCGTTCGTTATGGATAACGTTGTCGGCACAGTCAACATTCTAAACTTTGCCCGCAAGTGTAAGAATCTCAAGCGGTTCATCTATTTCTCCACTGACGAAGTTTTCGGTCCTGCTCCAGGCACTATCACATATGGTGAGCGTGATCGTTACAACTCAACAAATCCTTATTCAGCTTCTAAGGCTGCTGGCGAGGAAATGTGCGTTTCGTTTGAAAACACATACAAGCTACCAATCTTCATTACTCACACAATGAACGTCTTTGGTCAGCGTCAGCATCCTGAGAAGTATATTCCAATGTGTATTCGTAAGGTTCGTAATGAAGAAACAGTAACAATTCATTCTGATCCTTCTAAGACTACACCAGGTTCACGTTTCTATATTCATGCTGCGGATGTGGCTGATGCAATGTATTTCCTACTGCATCTAACACCAGAGCAGGAAGCTAAGGTTCATCTACCAGATTACGGCGGAGCTAAGTGTCCAAAGTTCAACGTTGTTGGTAAAGAAGAAATCAACAATCTAGAACTAGCAGAATACATTGCACAGGCTGAAGGAAAGATCCTAAACTTTGAAATGGTGGATTTCCATTCTTCTCGTCCAGGTCACGATCTTCGCTACGGTCTATCTGGCGAGTATATGAAGGAACTTGGTTGGGAACCAAAATATACTCTCCGTGATCGTATCAAGGAAGTAGTTGATTGGTCACTTGCTAACCCAGAATGGATCGAGGTGACAGAATGAGCGTAACATATACAATTATCGATCCTATGCCAGACCCACAGTGGGTATCTGGCAAGGATATTCTACCACTACTAAAAGACTTTAAGAATCCTGTTGGTATTGAAATTGGTGTAGATGAAGCACCAACAAGCTGGTTCTTTCTAAAGAATAGACCTGATCTAAAGCTATACGGAGTTGATCCATATCAGGCTTATCAGGACTGGTATCCAGAAGGCTTTATCAGTCAGCGTCAACAGGATGAAAAGTATGATAACATGCGCCGTCGTACCGAGGAATTTGGTGATCGTTGGAAGCATTATCGTCTAACGTCAGATGATGCTGTTCGTCTATTTGATGATGATGCATTTGACTTTATCTTTATCGATGGTCTACATGAGTATGAGCAAGTTCTAAAGGACTGCCGTAACTATTGGCCAAAGATTAAGAAGGGCGGTGTATTCGCTGGTCACGATTATCGTGTCATTGAAGGCGTTGGTCGTGCAGTGGATGAATTTGCCAAAGAGATGGGTGCAACACCTATTCATCTACCAGAACAAGACGCATGGTACTGGATTAAGGAGTAAACTATGGATTGGGAATGTCGTCCTATTATGGAATGTATTGCATGTGGTTCTAGCGATTTGGTTCCTGTATTGGATCTCAATTCCCAACCATTAGCAAACTCCTATAAGAATAATAAGAATGATCCAGAAGCTGAATATCCACTAGCAATCAATCGCTGTAAACATTGCTATCATGTTCAACTAACACACCAGGTGAATCCAGAACTTATGTTTAAAGATTATGCCTATGTGTCAGGAACATCTAAGACAATGCTAGAGTTCTTTGATTGGCTAGTGGATTACACTGTAAAGCAATATGGCTCCACACCAGAGTCAGTGTTAGATATCGGATGTAATGACGGTAGTTTTCTCAACGCATGGGGTGGCACGGGCGCTTCCAGATTCGGTGTTGATCCTGCTGAAAACTTACATCCGATATCTTCTAAGAACCATACTGTTCATTGTGGATTCTACACAGGTAAGGAGTTCGGTGATAGAAAGTTTGACGTTATCACTTGTCTAAATGCATTTGCTCACAATGCAGACCAGCTAACATTGCTAAAGAACATTCGTAAGCGTATGCATGAGGACAGTTTGCTTTTCTGTTCCACTTCACAAGCTAACATGATCCTTAATGGTGAGTTTGATACGATCTACCACGAGCATCTATCATTCTATAACATCAAGTCAGCCAGAGCATTATGTGAACGGGCAGGATTAAACTTGATCGATGTGTATAAGCATCCTATCCATGGCACAAGTTATATCTTTGTTATCTCCCGTGACAAGGAAGCCAAACTCAATATCGAAAGAAAGATTGTTGAGGAAGAGAACATGGGTCTATATGATCCTGAAACATACGATCATTATGCCGAACAGTGTTACTTTGTGGCTGATAAGTTCGCACAGACAATCCGTGATCTAAGAGGACTGGGTATCACAGTTGTTGGCTATGGAGCTCCTGCAAAAGGCAATACACTAATGAACTTTGCCAATGAGGGTCCAGATTTTATCATTGATGACAATCCATTAAAGCAAATGAAGTTCACACCTGGCATGTCTGTTCCTATTCAACCAGCAGGTTACATGACCTTGAACTATTTCGAGAAGGAGAGACTTGCGTTTGTTCCTCTCGCATGGAACTTCTATGATGAAATCAAGACTAACATCTATACACTAAGACCAAAGCATCTATTCAAGGATATCTTTGTTCGTTATTTCCCAGAGTTTAAGATTGATGAATAACATCGTAGCATATTATCACATCCATCTTACCGATGATCCTCTAATCTGGACTTCTATCTTCCTTGAGCAAATGAAGGTGATAGAGGATTCAGGTCTTAGTCAGCATCTTACCAAAATGAAAGTCACCTGTATAGGACAGGATGATGATCGTATTGGTATGTTTGTGGAACTATGTAAGACATACAACATTCCGATGGAGTTAACGGCTGTTAAGAATCCGTTTGACAATGATCGGGACATGCTCTATAATAGAAACAGTGATAAGTCATGCACGGAAGATATCACTCTAAAGCGCATTTGGGAAGATTGTAAGAACGGCGATGATTTCAAAATTCTTTACTTCCATTCTAAAGGCTCAACGTCATATTCCACCAATGTGAACTTACAAAACATTGTGAAGCATAAGGAGTATTTCTACTGGCGTTCTTTCATGAACTGGGCAGCATTAGATCAATGGGCTTGGTGTGAAAATGCATTAGGACAATATGACATTGCTGGTGGCGACTATCATGAAGAACCATCACCACATTATTGCGGTAACTTCTGGTGGGCAACATCTAATCACATTAGACAGCTACCAGATCCGCTAGATAAGAAGTGGTGGTATGACTTACAACAAAGAACAACTGATCCTTGGATTAAGCAAGCACCAGTTAGAATGTATGATGAAATGTGGATCGGTGCCAGAGAAGGCATCAAGGCATACAATCATGTTGACCTAAAAGGCAGAAGTCCTGTCAAAGATTGTATTACAGTATTAGATTGCGAAAGGTTGTTACAATGAAGGTAGCAGTAATTGGTGCAGGTGGTCATGTTGGCTTTCCTTTCTCATGTGTGATTGCCAATGCTGGACACACTGTCTATGGTATCGATGTTAATCAGAATGCCGTAGACCTGTTGAATAAAGGTGTCGTGCCTTATGTTGAGGAAGGCGCCGCAGATATTCTCCGTGAAAATCTAAATAGAGAACGACTATTATTCACGACCGATTTCGACTTTATTGAAGATGTTGATGTTGTCGCCATTATGATCGGTACACCCGTAGATGGAGAAGGCAATGCAAGACTTGATGATCTTTTTAATTTTCTTGACACTAATCTTATTCCTCGTATGAGAAAGCATCAGTTGATTGTTCTTAGATCAACTGTATCACCAGGAACAACAGAGGTTCTTAAAAAGCATATCAACAATGCTAAACAGTGGGTCGAGGGAATCGACTATTTTCTAGTATTCTGCCCAGAGCGTGTGGTTCAGGGTAAGTCTATCATTGAAACAACTAAGCTACCACAGATTGTTGGTGCGTTCAATGATTTTTCGTATAAGGCTGCTAAAGACTTCTTTGGCTCCTTCATTAATAATCAAATCTTCCAACTGACTCCCAAAGAGGCAGAACTTGGCAAGTTGATGACCAATATGTATCGTTATGTTACTTTTGCGTTTGCCAATGAAATGTGGATGATTGGTGAAAAGCATGGAGTGAACATTGACAAAGTTATTGACGCATGTAACTATGATTACCCGAGAATGGACGTACCTCATCCTGGACCTAATGTCGGTGGTCCGTGCCTATTCAAAGATGGTCGTTTTCTTCTTTCTGATATTCCTTTCGGCGACCTTATTCAAACTAGCTTCCTTATCAATGAAGGCATGCCAGAGTATGTCTTTAACCGTATCAGAGAAATCAACCCTCAGATAA
>JACCDP010014855.1_pt1 | contig 17770 bp, 13 predicted proteins | sample 7445841 | NCBI WGS metagenome assembly JACCDP01 (sample SAMN15323441, study PRJNA562643) | freshwater metagenome | isolation source: river surface water | place: USA:Blue River Watershed | collected 2017-08-17
CCGCACGCGCGGCGGCGCCGCCCGCACGGACCACCCCAGCCCCTGCCGCGCCGTCGCCGCACGCCACCAAGAGCAACCCCCACGCGATGCCTGGCTTCATGGCCTCCCCTCCCTCGAGACCAAGCTGGGCACGCACACGACCGTCGGGGAGGTCTGCCTTCGCCTCGCCGACCCGGGGACGAGGCGGTTACGGGGGCGCCGTCGGGGCATAGCTCAGCCTGGTAGAGCGTCTGCCTTGGGCGCAGAAGGTCGTCGGTTCGAATCCGGCTGCCCCGACCATACCGAATGGCGGCGATTCTGCGAAGCAGAATCGCCGCCCTCCTCGTTTTTCGGATCGGCGATTTCTGCAAGGATATCGAAGGGTTTGCGGTAGGTGACGGTGATGCGTCCCTCCGCCAAAACGGAGTTCGATAAGAGTACTTCGAGCAAAACGCGCTGGTCGCGCGCCTCCCGCGAAATGAACAGGTCATACGCCCGGTTTACGAGTTCGAAGACCTGAATCGCGGTATCGAGGTTCTTCGCGGTCGCGCGCGCGAGCCGCTGGATCTCCTCGGTCGCCCCCGCGCGCTGCGACTCCCACTCGGCGCGCTTGGCGTTGAAGAAGGCGTCGTCGATGCGCCCCTCGAGCTTGTCCTCGTAGGCGGCGTTGATGAGGCGGCTCACGCGCTCCAGGCGCGCCTGCGCGGCCGTGATGCGGGCGCGGACGTCGACCTCGACCTCGCGGCGGCTGTCGCGCAGGGAGGCCACGAAGGCCTCGCGGATGTCGTCGGGGAGCTTGAGGCGGCGCACGGCGTCCGCGAACAGCGAGGACATGCGGGTCTCCGGGACGTACGCCTCGCGGCGGCAGCGCGTCGCGCAGTGGTAGTAGACGTACTTCTGCTTCTTCAGCTCGGCCGTGACGGCGCCGCCGCAGTGCCCGCAAGTGAGGAGCCCCGTGAACGCGAAGTCGAGCTGGCGGGCGCGCGTGTACGGGTGGCCGTCCAGCCGCGCCTGGACGCGCTCGAACAGCGGCATCGTAACGAGGGTTGGGTCGGCGCCGACGTACTGCCGCCCGCCCCACCAGAACTGGCCCGCGTAGAGCGGGTTCCGCAGGGCGCTGTGAATGACGGACACGCTGATCAAGCCGCCCCGGAGGCCGCGTAGGCCGCTCTGCCGGGCGTAGGTGGCGAGGTCCTCGATCGAGTGCTCGCCGCGGTCGTACAGCTCGAAGAGGTTGCGGACGAGGAGCGCGCGCTCGGGGTCGATGGCGAGCTGGCTGCGGCCGTTCTCGCGGACGTTGAGGTACCCGATGGGCGCCTTGCCCGGGTAGTGCCCCTCCTCGCACTTCTGGACCATCCCCTTCTTCACCTCCTCGGAGAGGTTGTCGACGTAGTTCTTCGCCATCAGCACCTTGATGCCGTGGATGAACTTCTCCGACGAACGGGACTCCTCCGAGATGATGACGCCCTCCTTCACGAAGTGGACGTCCACCCGGAGCTCGTCGAGCGCGACCCAGTCCTTGAGGTTGCGGTAGAGGCGGTCCGTCTTCTCGACGAGGACGACGGGCGGGTTCGCGGAGCGGCGCTTGAGGAGCGTGAGCATCCGTCCAAACGCGGCTCGGCCTGAGCGCTTCGCGGTCTCGACGTCGATGAACTCCTCGACGATGCCAAAGCCGTTGTCGTTCGCGTACTGCCGGAGCACGGCCTGCTGGGCGGGGATGGAGAAGCCCTCTCGCTCCTGCTCGCGGCTGGACACGCGGGCGTACATGACGGCCTGGCGGAGCGCGGGGGTGGGCGGGCCTGCGGGGGTGTTGCCGCGCCCGGGGCGCGCGGTTCGGCGGGTGGTCGGACGGGACATCGGGGGGCCTCCAGCAAGGGGGGTGCCCTCGGAGAGTTGACATAATGCACGGGGGTCCTCAACCCCCTCGGGGACTACGGACGCACGAACCCGTAAAATGGAGGGTGTCCCTTGCGTTCCACGCGCTCATCCAGCGTGAATACCTCGCCGCCCACCTCGAACGTCTCGCCGACGTAGTGCCCGAAGAGGATGCCGAGGACGGTCGCCTGGGAGCGCGCCGACCTCGGGTTGCCCTGCCGGTCGCGGAGGCGCTCACCGAGCGGGCCGAACGCGAGGTACGGCGCCCACTCGGTGCAGGTCAAGAACCCAAGCTCGTGGTGCTCCTCGCAGACCTCGCGGAGCGCGTCGTAGTCGGGGTCGAAGGCGTGCTCGCTCTCGGCCTGGTTCGACAGGAAGCCGAGCATCCCCGCGTGTCGCAGGATGCCGTCGACCTGGCGCGCCCACGCCGCGCTCGTGCTGTGCGTGGCGGCATCCTCGGGCACGGGCATCCCCGCCTCCACCCAGCGCACGACCATGCCCGCGAGCTCCCCGAGGATGTCCGCACGCGCGGCAAGCACGGCGCCCACGGGGTCGTCCACCGTGTAGCCGGCGTGCCGCACGTTCCCGGTGACCTCGAGGTTGAGTGGCAGCGCGCGGCGGCGGAGGTCCGGCCCGAGCTGCGTCATGTTCATCGTGAGGACGAACAGGACGTCGTTCTGCGCGCGGGCGATCTCGGAGTTCGAGCCGAGCCGTCGGAACACCAGGCGCGGTGCCGTGATGGAACGCTCCAGCACGGCGCTGGAGATGGGCGCGGAGGTCTTCGCGTTGTCGACGATCACGATGCGGTCGCCCGCGTCGATGCGCGTGGCGAGCTGCTTCTCCATCTCGTCCTCGTTCGCGATAAACGAAATCGCGGAGGGCTCGCTCCCCTCGGCGATGGCCGCGAGCGTGCGCGCGAGCGTCGTCTTCCCGACCCCCGCCTTGTTGCCGTTGATGGCGAGGAACGGGTGGCCGCGTCCCCAGGACGGCATCGTGAGGGCCGTGAGCAGCGCTCCGACGAAATTCACGCGGTCAGCGTCCGCCTTCCAGCGGAAGCCCGTCAACGCGCGGTCCAGCGCCTCGCTCCCCTCGCGCGGGACGATGGGCGGGCCGTCGTAGAACAGACCGCTCTCCGCGTGGTAGCCGAAGCGCGCGACTAGCCGCCAGCTCGCGTCGAAGACAGGCGAGCGGACGTAGCCCACGAGGACCGGGAACCGCACCGCGACGTGCGGCGCAGCGAGGAAGGCCCGCGCGAGCGCGCCTGAGAGCGCGTCGTACCGCTCGAACACCACCCCGTCGGCCGTCGCCCGAAAGATGGCGAGTTCGAGGAACGACGAGAGGATCCCCGGCAGGTTGTACTCGCTCAGCACGACGGGGCCGCGCTCGCGACGGACGTAGACAAGGTCCGTGCCGCGCTGGAAGAACCGCTCGACGGGGAGCATCACACCAAGGAGGCTGTCATACAGTGCTTCGAGGCTGTCGGTGTTCACGACGTAGCGCACGACCTGCGTGCAGGGGCGGCTCGCCGGGGGCGTTGCACGGGCCTGGGCGCGCTCCCGACGGATCGCATCCTTCGTCGCCGCGATCGCGCTGCGCATGGAACCCGCCGAAAGGCCGGCCGCGGCCCGGATCTGCTCGAAGGCCTGTTCCTGCGCAATGGGGGCGAGGTCGAGGGCTTGGCGAAGCGCCGCGTCGAGCGCGCGGGATCGGGCAGCTTCGTCGCTCGTGGCGTTCCAGTGCTCGGCGAAAGCATCCAGGGCGGGCGGCTCGCCACGCCCACGACGGGGCGGGAGCGGGACGCCCGAGAGGTCCGCGACGAGGCGGAGCGCGCTGCCGATGTCGGCCACGCGCCCCACCCGCACGAGGAAGTCGAACAGGCTGCACGACTCCGAAGTGCGGAACGAGTGGAACGTCCCGCGCTCAGCCTGGCCCGACCCGTCCGCAACGCCCGCCGAGGGGTTGCGGTCGCCGGAGGGCGACGCGGGGTCGCGGCACTCCAGCCAGCCGTTCCCACGGTCGCATCCGGTGAGCCACTCCCCGTAGACCGTGGAGAGGTCGGTTGCCGCGAGCGCAGCGGCCCGCCAGTCGCGCTGCGCGGGGCGCGCAGGGTTGGGGCGCTCCGCGCGGCGCGCGCGCTCCTGGGGCCGCGCAGGGGGCGGCGGCTCGGGACGCGGTGCGAGCCGCGCGAGGACGTCTCGCGGCTCGGGGATCGCAGTCACGTCGATCCACGAAAGACGGTGCGGGGTGTCCGCCGTGTCCTCCCCCTTCGTCGCCACCGTGCCGTAGAGCTTCATGATGCGGCTGCGGTTGTGCGTCGAAACGTCGACGCGCGCGGAAGCGGTGGAGTGGCGCGCGTTGAGGTCATGGAGCACGCGGCGCATGGCGTCCGAGCACGCCTTCACGGCTTCCGTCCCGACCGTCACCGTCTGGCGGGCGACGAGATGGAACCCGTTGCCGCTGTCCGCGAGCGCCGTCGGCACGCCGCGCTCCGCGAGTTCGGCGCGGATGCTCTCCGCGACCGACCGCGCCGCATCCTTCTCGGCGTCCCTGGACGCGCGGTCACGCGGGAGCCGCTCCGGGTCGATGTCCACGACCACGAACGGGTAGGCCACGATCTCGGCGTCCTTCGCGGCGCGCTTCGTGCGGCGGAACACCGCACCGGTCGGGCGCGAGGCATCCGGCTGGACCGCGCCCATGCAGAAGTAGACGTTCGCCTCCCCCGTGCGGGGGTGGTCGCCGTCGGGGACGCGGGCGCGGGGGACGTCCGTGACGGGGCGCAGGGCGTCCACGATCGCGTCCACATCATCGGGGCCGATGCGGGCGACGTACACGCCGCCCCTCCCAAGCACGCGGATCTCGGTGACACCGCCGGCCTCCGCGTGGATGCGCGTCAGCATCCGCAGGAAGGGCGCGGTGCAGGTTTCGAGCGCGGCCACGCGCTCCCGGCGGGTCGTCGCCATCTACGCCTCCACCGTGCGGATGCGGACGATCCGAACGCGGACGCGCAGGAAGAACACGAAGAACAGGGTGGGACAGAGGCTACGTCGCATCATCGCTCCAGGGCGCAGGGGTGGCGGCGCGGTTCGCCTCCGTGTCCGTGCCGTCGAGGAGCGCGCGTGCCTTGTCACCGAGGTCCCACGACGCGAGGACGTCGTGGAACCGGCGCAGGTTGTCGGCGATCTCGTCGATCTCCGTGTCGTCGAGCGCGCGCCCGTAGCGGGGCTCGAAGGCATCGCGGATGCGCCCCGTCGCCTCGACCGACCGCCCGGAACGCGGCGTGGCACGGCGGCTCACGATGCGCTCCGGGGGGCGTTCGGCGGGAGGTTGGCGGGGAAGCGCTGCACGGTGGGAACCACTGGACAGGCTTTAGAACCCCGGCGTTTGACCTACCGTTTGGCCGCCTGTGAGGTCTGGGCACCCCGCGACGCCACCGCTGCGCGCAGCTGCACGCAAGCCACCGTACTACTTCAGCTTTCGCCGTGAGACGGGCACCGGGACGGGGTCGCTCCACCACCCGATCGCGTCGCCAGGCAGGTCGAGGCTGAACCCGCCCGCGACGTCGTTCCCCGCGTGCGTCGTGAGCGGAAGCATCGGCGCGATGCGGCGCAGGGCCGCGCTGTGCTGCCGGATCGCCTCGCCGTAGGTCAGCACGCGGCTCCTCGCGTAGTCCTCCCGCCACACCTCTGGGTAGAGCCGCTCGCGCGTCACGAGCGCGCCAGGACGGCGTGCGAGGGCGACCAGCAGGTGAAACGGCAGGTGCGCCTTCTCACCGAACGGCAGCGCAACGCCGTCGAGCCACGCGCGCTCGCCGCGCGGGTCGAGGACGAGGCGCACGCGGCGCGAGAGCACTGTCGACGGGTCGAGGCCCACGAACCGGTGGTGCAGCACGAAGGCGTCGAGGTCAAACGAGACGCGCCCGCCTGGCTCCAGCGACGCCCGGGCGGGGAGCGGGCGCACGTCGATGTCCCGCTCGCGCGCGTGCGCTGCCTCCGATTCGGACGGCGTACCCGCGCTCACGAGCACGAGTACGGCGTCCTCTTCGTCATGGCGTTCGGAGGCCCGCATCGCATCCAGCGCAGTGACCGAGGGCGCAGGCGCGAAGTGGAAGCGCACCAGCGCCTCGCCGAAGCGCCTGCTTCCCAGCGGGACCGCACTGCTTCCGGGAAGCGCAGCAGGAAGCGCACCGCCCAGCGCCAGGCCCATGCGAAGCGCACCCAGAAACGCACCACGGTCGAGCGCGTAAGCGTAGGCGTGCGCGTGGGGCACGCGCGCGACGGGACAACGCGCGTCGGGGTTCGAGCACACCGCCGCCGTGTCCGCGCCCTCGTCGACGAGCTCGCGCACGCAGTCCGTACGGCCGTTGCCGCACGGCCACCACGCCACGCGCGTCGGACGGGCCCGCAACAGGTCGCCCATACGCGCGAGATCCGCGCCGAGGCGCACCTCCCACGCCGCGAGCGGCGCAGGGTACGTGTCTCCGGCCGCGAGCGCCCGCCAGAGCGCGTGACCGGGAGCCGTCACGCGCGCTCCACCACGAAGCCGCGGGCCGCCATCCAGGTGTCGACGAGGTCCTTGTCGCCCTCGCGGTGGTACTTCGCGATGTTCGGCGTGCGGATCGTGAGCTTGCGGGGGCGACGCACGCCCGTGAACTTCACGTCGAAGGTGACCATCGAGATGCGCCGCGGCCAGCGGGTGTCCGGGTCCTCGTCGTACCAGGCGACGACATCCGCGGCAGAGAGCGTCCGCACGACGCCCATGCTCACGACCTCGCTCACCCGCCGCAGGACGATGCGCTCGATGCCCTCGACGCCCGCCGTGGAAAGGCTGTCGGCGCGGAAACGCACCAGCGGAGCCAGCGAATACTTACCGGTGTCCGTGAACGTACGGCCGCCGGGGAACAGGTGCGCGCCGAAGGCCTGGAGGTAGAGCTGCTCCTCGCCCTTCGTCGTCGCGTGGATCGCGAGCTCGTCGTGCTCCGCGAGGTACACGACGAGGTCGTGCTTCTCGGGTCGCTCGACGGTGGTGACCGGCTTGCCGTCCCGCACGACGGACTTCCGCTGCGGGGGCGTGGCGTGCCGGACGAGGAACCACACGCCGTCCTCGCGCTCGTAAGGGATGACGCGGACGAAGTCGGATCCCTTGTTCTTGAGGTACCAGGCCTTCAGCGCGCCGACGAGCGGCGCGAGCACGGCCTCCGTCATGCGCGGGAGCGACGGCCCCTCGAGGTCGGGGCCGCGGTACGAGCTGAACGTCTTGACCTTGTCGAGGAACTGGCGGCCGAGCACGATCTCGACGCGATGACGGTCCGCGAGCCATGCCTGGAGGGCGATGTCGGCGGGCGTGGGCTCATCCCCGAGCGCGAAGGGGTCGAGCACGTCGTCCATCGCCTCGAGGAGGAGGTCGAGGCTCTCCGGGTCCGAGAGCTCCGCGATGGCGTGCAGCGCGTCCGCGAGGTCGTCGGGGTAGCCGTCGTCCGGCCGGAGGAGCACCCGCGTGAGCCGGTCGAAGTCGAAGGCGGCGTCCGCAGCGTCCACATCGAAGCGGGGCAGGCCGTCCGTCCAGGGACCGGCGAGGTACGCCGATGCCGTCTGCCGCAGGAGGGCGCGGAGGTTGTCGAGGGACACGCTCGTCAGCGTGTCGGGATTCACGAACTTTCGGGGGTTAAAGGCACCCATCTAAAGAAGCTCCGCGAGCAGGAGGGACGACCGACGCGAACGGGAATGGCCGCATTACGGAACGCCCGTTCAGCATCGCCAGCGTAGCGCATGGTCGCCCGCTTGCCTACCCACCTCGCAGACCTTGGCAGACCTCGAGCCTCCCGGCCTTGCACCCCAAGGGTGTAGGTCCGAGGCTGGTTTCTGGTACCTCGCGCACCTCGCGCACGTCTCCCGGCCGCCTGTACGCGAGAGGGAGGTGACGTGCGGTGCGCGGCGATCGTCGTCGCGACCAGAGAGCGACGGTCACCGTTCCCCGTGACGGAGATCTCTCTTCTCTCGCGTAAGCGGGCTGGGGAGAGGTATGCGAGGTCTGCGTGACGGTCGGGGATGCTGATGGCGACTGGGTTTGCGGATGGCAGACCTATGAGAACGTGAGGTCTGCCGAGGTATGCGGGGTCTGCGCCAGATGTGACCGAGGGCGAGAGGGTCCAGCGGCCGCGCGGTCGGTGCCCTTCCGCGCCTTCGTCCATCGCTCTGCGCTTGTCGTGACCCCCGAAGCCGGCGCTGTCGCAACCACCCGGCCAGGGAGCGGCCCGCACCGGCGTCCGTGAGGATGCTGGGCTCCCCCGCCGGGAATGGGCTCGGCGGGGGGGTAGGCGCCCTGAAACGCGTGAGTTTGTGGCGATAGTCCGCTGGCGCGGCACTCCGAAAGATGCTACTTATAGTCTGTCGACCGAAGGTCACCACGCCGCTACCCCGGAGGCCATGCCTGAAGACGTCCGCGCCAAGATCGGGTTCGCAGTCCGCCGCCGCCGAGAGGCATTAGGGCTGACCCAAGAAGACCTCGCCGACCGTAGCGGGCTTCATCGGACCTATATCGGCTCCATCGAGAGGGGGGAGCGCAATCCCGCGGTGGAGAATGTATCTAAGGTGGCCGTCGCGCTGGGCATGACTGTAGCTGAGTTGATGGCACTCGCCGACCTCTAAGGGAACAACACACTTGGGAAGGCGAGAGTGAACGCTTCAGAAAAAATGGTGGCATTGACCTGCGTAGAGTCGTTCTGCGGCCCCGGCGGCATGGGGCTTGGTCTCCAGCAGGCCGGCTACGATGTGCGTTTCGCATTTGATATCGATGAACCCTCCGTTAAGACCTACAACCACAACGTTGGCCCGCATGCCGAAGTAGCTGATGCTGCAAAGATCACCGCTGAAGAAGTGCTTCGACGTGTGGACATGAGGCCGGGTGAGTTGGATCTCTGGTCGGGCGGACCACCGTGTCAAGGCTTCTCAAAGCAAAAGCGCGGAGCCCATCTCGGTGATGACCGAAATGACTTGGTATCCAACTACATAGCTTTGGTGGAAGGCCTACGTCCGCGTGCTTTCATATTCGAGAACGTAGCCATCTTCGGCCAAAAACGTGGCGCAAAATATATCGCGGAGATGCAGGAGGTTTTGGCCGGCTACACAATATCTTCACACTTCTACAACAGCGCCGACTACGGTCTCGCCCAGACCCGCCAGCGTTTCGTTGCGGTCGGCGTCCGCAGGGACTTGGGCCTACGGTTTACACCGCCGCCGGCGACGGTGTCTCGGTGGCGCACCGTTGGGGAAATACTCGCCGGAGTGCCGGAGCCGCCGCAAGACTTCTCGGTGCACCCCGACTACCCGAACCATCAAAGAGCACGAGTGACGCAAGTTAACATCGAGCGATTCTCACACGTTCCCCAAGGTGGCGGCTGGCAGGACATTCCGGTCGAGCTCCGGCTCCCCTGTCACCAAAAGGTAGACACGTCGTCCGGCGGCTGGCCCGACGTCTACGGCCGACTCTCCTGGGATGGGCAGTGTCCGACGATCACCGGAGGCTTCGATAGCTTCACCCGCGGTCGGTACGGCCACCCGCTTCATGACCGACCGCTCACGCCCTACGAGGCTGCCCGTTTGCAGGGATTCCCGCACGGCTACGAATTCGTCGGCACTCGAGGAGACGTCCGCTCTCAGATCGGCAACGCTGTCCCTCCACCGTTGGCGAATGCCATCGGCGAGCGTCTGCGACGGTTGTTGGCCGGAGAATCACTGACCGACATGAGCGAAGTCCCTGAAGAGAGCCGCTCCCAGTTGAGATTGTGGTGATGCCAAGAACCGCGTCTCGATGCTACAGCAAAGCCGATAAATCATGGGTCAGCAACTCGCCCAGCGTCTTCACGGGAACCACGGATGTAACGTCTGGCTGCAGATACCTCGTCGGAGGGTCGAGGTAATAAATGGCCGCCATCGGCGCCAGATGCTTCTGATAGAGCCTAATTGCCCCAGGAACACAGATTTCGTTCGCGCCGCGCTCTTCGTCTCGCTGCATCTCGCTCACACAGACAAGAACCGATTTGTAGTGCTGGTCGCCAAAGTACGAATCTAAAATCCTCTGGTGCGCGAACGCTTGCACGATCCGCTCGCGGGTCGTGATTTTGGCCGGAAGGACCAGTCCTCCTTTCGCCCCAGGCGCTGTGAACACGATGTCCGTCGCGACGTTCTCTGTCTCGCCTTGTAGAATCACATGCTTGAGGCGGTCATATCCGGGAAGGATGCTCTGAAGCAGTGAGCCCACAAGAATTTCGAAGTAGGTCCCTGGGGTCTTGCGACTCGAGGGCTTCCAAAGGTCGAAGGCGCAACTGACCGCGGTTATGGCACTATACACCACACGGTTAGCTTCGCGAGGAGGCTTGGTATACCGACGCCCGGTCACATCTGTAGAGGCGAGCAGCGTTGCCCATTCGCGTCGAAATTCGGCAGCACTGAGGAGTTCATCCCGCAGGATCGGCCTTGTCATTGCGGCTCCGTCAATAAGGTAGACATAATTCTTGCCGCCGCACAATCCAAGCTCTCGTACGGGAACTCCGGTCAGAAGATCCAAACAGCGCAGCGCAACGTCGCGCACTTCATCGTTCGCTGAGCCGCCGGTCTTGTACTTCTGCGAGGCAGCATCGATCAGCGCCTTGACCTTGTTCACGTTGGCACCTCATCAGTGTGGGCGAGAGGTAGACCGACGTTCTGCACCTATCCACAGCCGATAAGTAGCAACTCGCTGATTCGCGGAAGTGTGTGTGCAACGGATGGTGGGTGGTATTTGTCCAAACCATCTGCTTTCGGCCCCCCTTCCGCGCCCGCCTTGTGGACCCGGAAACCCCGCGCCTCGATGCCCTCCCGCTGCCGAGACTTCTGAACCCACCGTAGAGGAACCGGAGCGGTTCCTCTACGCGGCGCTCCGCTCGACCGGCCACAGCCCCGCCTCGACGAGGCGACGGCGCAGGGTCGCGCGCGGCACCTTGAGGATGCGCGCGACGTCCTTCAGCCCTCGTCCCTCCTTGAGCAGCGCGGTCGCGGGCCGGAGGTCCAGCTCGACGCGGGGACGGCCACAGTGCTGCCCCGCGGCCTGGGCGCGGCGCACACCCGCGAGGACCCGCTCCTGAATAAGGTCGCGCTCGAAGGCCGCGAACGCTCCGATCATGGCCGTGAACAGCCGCCCCGCCGGCGTCGTCGAGTCCAGACCCGCGTCGCGAAGGGACACGAACGAGACGCCCTGCTGGGCGAGCTGGTCAAGCGTGGCGAGGACGTGCTGGAGGCTGCGCCCGAGGCGATCGAGCTTCCAGACCGCCACGACGTCGACCTTGCCCGCCTGGGCATCCGCGAGCATCCGGTTGAGCCCGGGGCGCGAGGTCTTCGTGCCCGAGACACCCTCGTCGACGTACTCGCCGACAACTTGCCAGCCCCGCTGCGCGGCGACGGCGCGAAGTTCGTCGAGCTGCAAGCCGGCGTCCTGCCCGCGATGCAGCGTGCTGACGCGGGCGTACAGGGCAACGCGTGAGGCGGTGGCCTTCATCGGGTTGTTCGCCTTCATGTAGGCGTTCTACCTCGCCTGTCCGAAGCCCACGTCCTCTTCCGCTTACCGCTTCCTACGGCGTCGGGCTCGCCCCACGGTGCGCCCCGCGCTCCACGACGTTCGCCGCCTCCTCGCAGACTTCCTCGCGGTACGTCCTCGGCATGGCGACGAGCGCGATGCGCTCCTCGTGGATCGCCGTCGCGACGAGGCTACTCCCACGAGCTTCGCTCGCGGCGAGCCGTTCCTGCTGCGCGAGCAGCAGCTCGATCACGCCGATCAGCATCGTGTGGGTCTGTTCAACGTCCCCGAGCAGGGCGTCGGCCTCGGTACGGGCCATCTGGATGACGGGGCCGCGCGTCTCGTCGACGAGGTGCCGAAGGGCGGCGAGGCGGGTGAGCGCGTTGGTGGACGCGGGTGACTGGATGGGGCGCATGGCGGGTCTCCTGGATCGTTTCTGCCCCGGCAGCGGAGCCCGCCAGAGTTGACGTAATCCCGTCGCTTTTGGAAGCGCTCTCTCGGAAGACCAGAGGCGCGCGCCTTCAAGCGGCCTGCCGGCCCAGCGCTTTCGCCGTTTGGCTGCGGAGGTCGTCCCGATTCCGTTCGATGAAGTCGTCGATGTCGTCAGGCGTGACTCCACGCGGCGGATCCCTTCGGACGAGCGCGACGGCGCGCGTGAGCACCCGTTGAGCGAGGGACCTTAAGGCGTCGATGTTCTCACGGATGGCCGCACTCCTGTTCTCTGCTCGACGGATCGCGTCACCGACCGCGGCCGCGAGTGACGGTGGCACGGCGTTCCCGACCTGCCGGTAGCGGTCGACCGTGCCCCCCATGAAGCGGTAGCCTACCGGGAACGTCTGGAGCGTCGCGCACTCCCCCAGCGTCAGCTTCCGTCTGGAGTCCCGTGTCGCGAGGGCGAGCGCATCGCTCGCGTTGTTGAGCTTCTTCCACCATGAGGGGTCGGTTGGGCGCCCCTTCCACTCGTTCGTCATGACGCACGGGGCGGGTCGTTCCCACGGCACCCCGATCGCGTCCTGCATTGTGAGCCGTGGCGTCTCGCCTGGTGGCTCAACCGGCTGCGGCCCCGCGACGACGAACAGGCGCGTGCGGCTCTGGGGAACCCCGTGGTTGGCGGCGTTCAGCACCCAGAGCGCGACGTGCGGGTAGATCTTGCGGAGCTTCGGCACCACCGTTCGCTCGACGTAGCTCCGCGCGTTCCTCACGTTCTCGAACACTGCCCATCGGGGGCGCACGACGCGTACGATCTCGAGCGTCCAGGGCCACCCGTTGCGTGCGACGTCCGCGGCGCCCCTGCGTTGTGCGTGCTGGTTCGCCTGTGACCAAGCTTGGCACGGCGGCGATGCCCAGAGGAGGTCGATGGTCCCCGCCATCGCGCCGTAGTCGATGTCTCGTACGTCGGCCTCGACAGCCGGAAACCCCGCCGCCCGCAGCGTCGCCGCAGCTGATGGGTCACGCTCCACGCACGCGACATGCTCGAAGCCGGCATCGTGTAGCCCGAGGGTCGCGCCGCCCCCTCCCGCAAACAGCTCGAGCACCCGCATCGGGCGGGCAGAGGGCGGCGACGACGTGATCTCGGACAGCAAGGGACGGTACCGTGGTCAAAAGGGAGCCCCCGACGCCCGTTCGGGCGCCTGTGGGGTGGGATGGGGCATGGCAGGCCGCGAACCGGCCGCGACGTCAGGCGGCCTCGTGAACCGCCCCTGGTGACTGAAAGTGGAGCCCCCACACCACCTCGATCAGAAACCCGACCAGCGCCTCTTTCGCGGGCTCCTCGATCCACACGGGGACCCCCGGCACATCGACCTCCCGCAGCGCCTCCAGCATCGCGGCCTTCACCCAGCGTTTCTTCCGCGCGCCAGTGCCGCTCCCGAGCATCCGCTCCGCGACCCCCATCAGGTTGCGCAGATTCGGGAGGAGCCAGGTCGGCAGGCTCACGGTCTCGAGGTTCAGGGTCATCGTCGTCTCCTTGTCGGTGCTCGTCAGGTTCACGCGACCAGCCGCGGACCACGCAGGTCCACGTCCGCGTCGCGCAGGGTCGGGTCGAGCAGGATGTCGCTCGACCGCTTCATGATGAGGTCGTAGAGGCTCCACGGCTTCGCGTCGGGGCCGGTCACGGCGTGCCACACGCCGCTCACGGGAACGCTCCGCACCGCGTAGGCCCCCGGCGCGACCGCGCTCGTCTCGCGGGTCACGGGCTGCCACCAGATGTTCCCGCTCGCCGTGAAGTTGCGCGTCGTGGGCGCGGTCGTGCGCCGGAACTTCCCCGCGCAGCTCCACGCGTACTGCGCCAGCACGTCGTTCGGGTTCGCGGGGCGCCGCGTGGGGTCTTCCGCGTACCAAGCGGCAAGGCGCTCGGCGGGGCCGGTCGCGCCGCCGACGCCCTGGTGGACCGTGCGGTTGTAGTACATCACCATCGCGCGCTCGCTGCGGACGCCGAGGATCTCGGCGATACGGACCGCCCCGGTCATGTACTCGCTCGAGGACGCCACGCGGACCTGCACGGACTGGAAGGCCGGCCAGCGGCCCGCCTCCGCGAAGCGCGAGGCCCACGGCTCCGCCCAGAGCACGACGCCCTCGACGGGATCGAAGCTCCCGCGCGCGGTGACCTCGAGCACCTTCTGCCAGCTCGCGCCGAAGATGCGCGCGAACGCCGCAGCGTCCGCGTCGGCCATCGCGCGGAGCAGCCGCCCGAGCGAGCCCGACTTCTGCGTCCACTGCAGGATGCCGTAGCTCACGCCGTTGCCGTCGAGGTTCTTCTGGACGGACCAGAACGTGCCCTCGTGCTGGCTCGTCTTCTTCAGCAGCGTCGGGATCCAGTCGTTCACGATCTCGGTCACGGCATCCCCCACGCGCCGCGCGGCGCGGCGTCCGGTCGAAGTTCCTGCGGTGAGGGCCACGAGCGCGAGCGCGCCGGCCCCCAGGACGAGCAGCGGGGTCCGGTCATGCGGCACCTTCCACCTCGTCCTCGCCGTCCCCGGCGCCGCTCGAGAGCAGGTTCCGGGGCACGTTCCGGCCCCACCACCACTTCCCGGCGTTCGCCAGCTCCGTGAAGGTGAGCCCGCTCGTCGGGGCCTGGGCGAGGAACGCCCGCCAGCCGCCTTCCGTCGGCGGGAGCACGGTGCGACCGGGCTGCATCGCCGTCGCCGCGGTCACGACCTCGAGGCCGCTCCCCGACACGACGGGCATCCGCTGGCCGTTCGCCAGGTAGTACGGCGCGCGGGCGAGCCCCTCGACGACCTCGCGCGCGACCTGCGGCCACAGGCGCTCGACCCACGCATCGGGGGCGTGGTGCCACCCGAGGTCGCTCCAGGTGCCCGAGAAGCGCAGGCGGCTACCAGCCGCATCGCGAACGGCCTGGACCGTGCGGGCCTCGTCGTCGTCGGGGAGGCTCGCGTCGAAGTGCGCCGGCACGAGCGTCGCGAAGCGCGGCTCGTCGGGCTTCACAAGCTCCCAGTTGGCCTCGCCCGCGGCACGGATACCGATCTGGCCGTCCTTTGTGACCTTCCCGAACTCCGAGTGCTCCACCCGACTCGCGTTCCACGCGCTCGGAACCCCGATGCGGAGCCCCTCGTAGAGCGGTCCGCCGCCCTCGGGGACGAGCACCGGCGTCTCGCGCACGACGGTCGCCTGCTCGGCCCACGGCCACGCCTCGACGCTCACGCGCTGGAGGTGGCGCAGGCGCTCCTCCGCCTCGCCACGCAGGCGCGCGGCTTCCGTAGCGTCGCGGGTGCGCTCCGCGCTGCGGAAGCGCGCGTTGATGGAGCGCAGGAGCTTGCTCGCCTCGCTGGCGATCTTCTTCCGCGCTTCGGCCTCGCGCTGGGCACGCACGGCCTCGAGCCGCTGCCGCGTCTGCTCCGGGTTGCGCGAGATCAGCAGCAGGATCTCCTCCGGCCCCATCTCCATCTGCGCGCCGGGGTTGTTCGTGTCGCGGTCCTGTGACTTCAGGAGCTGCGTCATCCAGCCGCGCTTCCCCTGGATGAGGTTGAAGCGAAGCCCGTCCTGCGACCGACGCGCAAAGTAGTAGTAGATCGCGATGGCCGAGAGGGTGTTCCCCTGCCGCACGCCGCGCCCGTTGCGTTGCTGGAGCGTCGCCGGCTCCCACGGCAGGTCGAGGTGGTGGATCGCGCAGGTACGCGTCTGGAGGTCGATGCCCTCGTAGGCGATGGCGTTGGCGATCACGACGTCGAACTTCGGCGGCGTCTCGGTCTCCGGGTCGCCGTTGAATTCACGCGCGATGCGCTGGCGGTCGGCGGCATTCGGCGCGACCTCGGCGTTCAGCACCCCGATGCGGTCGGCGGCGATGCCCGAGGCGACGAGGGTGTCCTTGACCCAGCGGTGCGCCGCCACGTTGTCGACGAACACGATGTGCCCGCACGTCCGGTTCGCGAGCACCCGCTCCGCGAGGGCGTCGAACTTGGGCGACGACGGGTCACTCACGTTGCCCGCGTTCTTCCACGAGTAGCCCTCGTCGAGCTCCGCGTGGATGGCGACGAGCGCCATGCGGGCGAGCAGCCCGAGGATCTTCGCCTTCTCGCTCGGGTCGTCGCTCTTGAGCGCGTTCTCGATGTCGCGGACGTAGCGGTCGTACTTGGCGTCCTGGGCGGCGTCCATGTCGACCTCGACCATCTCGACCTTCGGCTCGGGGAGCCGCAGCCCGACGTCCTCGGCGGTCTTGAACTCGCCGTAGCGGAGGATGGTGTCGCGCAGCTCGTGGAGGTTCTGGAACCCCACGACCGCGCCGCGCTCCTCGACCTCCATGCTCGGCGTGACGACGGGCTTGATCTCGATCCGCAGGTAGCGGTCGATGAACTGCTCGGGGTCGCGGATGCCCATGCGGCGCCAGGCGTCGGGGTCGACGTACTGGATGAGGTTGTAGAACTCGAGCGGGCTGTTCTTCGCGGGGGTCGCCGAGAGCAGCACGACACCGCCGCCGCCCGTGCGACGGCGCACAGCCGCGCAGCGGAAGTCCAGCTGCCAGGCGCGCTTGGAGCCGTCGCCGGGGTTGCCCATGAAGCGGGGGACGCCGCCCTCTCGCTCCTCGGGGAGGTAGAGGTTCTTGTAGTTCTGCGCCTCATCGACGATGAGCATGTCGACGCCAATGTCGTCCCACGCGATCCCCGGGTCGTACTCCCAGCCCTCCGCGAGCTCCATCTGCTGCGCGACCCACGCGGCCACGCCCTCGCGCAGGATCGCTTCCTCGCGCTCGGTGAGCTTCTTCCGCTTCTGCGCGTTGCGCTGCCGGAGCTTGACCTCGCGCTGGATGGCCTCGGTCTGCTCCGCATACGCCCGAACGGCCTTCTCGTTCATGCGCGTTCGGCCGAGCGCGGTGTAGGTGAGCAGCACGACGTCGTACTCGCCGGCCTGAAAACGCGTCCACTTCTCGGCGCGCTCCTGCGGGGTGTCGGTGTCGCTCGTCGCGAAGCCCTTGCGCTCGCCGCGGCTGATGACCTTGCGCTTGGAGCCGATGACCGCGATGCGGTAGTCGGGGAGCACGCGCCGGATGTCTGCCTCCCACTTCCAGACGATGGAGTTGGGGACGAGCACCACGGGGCGCTTGCACCAGCCCTCCTGGCGGGCGCGCGCGAGGGTCGCGATGCCGGTGTAGGTCTTCCCCACGCCGACGTCGAAGGCGAGGAGGCCGCCACGGTTGGCGAGCACGCGACGCGCGCCGGCGACCTGGTGCGGGTGCAGGCGCGGGCCGTCCTTCTTCCACCGCGCGATGGGGAGCGGCTCAGCGGTGTAGGTCGGCGCGACGTAGCCCCGGAACTGACGGTTGTAGGCGTGCTCGATGGCCATGCGCCGCTCGACGGTGGCCCCGCACCAGCCACGGAAGCTGGCGTCCCACTCGGCCGCCTTCTTCATGCGGACCTTGTCGATGTCCTTGTCGTCGTCGTCCATGCCGCGCTTCGACGGCGAGAACAGCGTCTTGTCGTGGTTCATCCACCCGACGAGGAGCAGCACCTCGGGGTGCATCGACCGCTCCTTCTTGGAGAGGTCGTCGTAGTCGTAGCCCTCCGGCACCACGAGCCCGGCCTTGCGGGCGAGCTGAACCTCGGCGTAGCCGCCGTAGCCAGCGCGCGTGTAGGTCTCGTGGATCCACTCGGTGATCATCCCGAGCGGCACCCAGCCCTGGCGCGCGGAGACCCCGTCGATGTCGTCGAAGAGCGCGGGCTTGATGGTGTCGAGGAGGCGCTGCGCCTGGGCCTTCGCCTGCGGGTCGTCCGTTCGCGCGCTCACGCGGTCGAGCTTCGGCCAGAGGGAGCCGGTGAGGTACACATCAGCGGGGACGAGCTGGTCGAAGGCCGCGCCGTCGAGGCACCAGCCGGCCGCGAAGAGGCGGGTGCGGGCGACCTCCTCGGGGATCGGGCCG
>JACCDP010161915.1_pt1 | contig 17769 bp, 23 predicted proteins | sample 7445841 | NCBI WGS metagenome assembly JACCDP01 (sample SAMN15323441, study PRJNA562643) | freshwater metagenome | isolation source: river surface water | place: USA:Blue River Watershed | collected 2017-08-17
CGTTCTTTTGGATCTTACAAGAAGCTCAATTTCTTCTAACGTACTTATGCTATCCATTTAGGAACATTTCAATTTTAAATCTTGGTTGTCCTGGGTAATCATCAGAGCGCCACCAAATTTCATTCTTAAATTTTGCAATATCTTGTTGAAATAAATTTCGCCAATCAAGAAGTTTAAAATCTGGAGGGTAGGGTGAACGTGAAATTGATTTTTGAATAATGTCACTAAGCAGCTTTTTCTCTTGTGCATTACCATTAGACATTTGAATAAATAAATTCTTCAATCCATTAGTTAAGTCTTGATCGTTAACTTTTTTGTATTTAGCATAATATGTGCTTGCTATTGGAATGCCATACTTGCTAAATAATTCCTTAGACTTACCCTCAGATGCTAAAAGATGAACTTCTGGGAAAATATCTATAAGAGAAATTGAAGAATTTGTCTTAATGACATCTTGAAAAAATCTGTTCAAAAGATTAGGAAATTCAGCAAGTAAAAAATGACCTGCTCTTTGCAAAACAATATTTTTATTCAAGAAACACCAATCAATAAATTTCTTAGTCCATTCATTCTTGTCAAGATTATTTTCGGACATAAAGTCCATAATAATATTGATTATTTTGTTGTCAGAAGTGTAAGTAATTTTGTATGCACCATCAAAAACTCTTTTATATTCTTGAGCAAAATAATCAGAGAAATGCTTAGGTGTCCAAAGTGTAATATCTTCTGGAATTTCTTTTGTTTTAACGAGAGCAGTCTTTTTTCTTTGCCTTTTGTTGGCATTGAAAGGATTTGACAATTCGCTTTGAAGAGGAACGTGCTGCATATAAATCGCCTTTACAAATTCAAATGTCGGATCGTTAACTGGTTTCAAGGTATACCCACCGTTTCATCTTCAAGTCCAAAATTTTGCATTTCTAAAATTTCTTCGTGTGAAACTGATTTAATTTTTGCTATTCCATCTTCTTTGAAAGTCAAATAGTTTACACTTGAAATCAACGAAAATTTGTCCGCAGAGTGTGATATTAATATAACTTGCAAATCCAATTCATCTATGTATGATTTCAAAAAAGCAAGCATATTTGCCATAACAACATCTTTTGAAACAGCTGCTAAAGCTTCATCAAATATATAAATGCCTTTGTAGTCATTGTAAGTTCCAAAAGCTATACGTAATAGTACACTAATAATTTCCTGAAGGCCACCACCATTAGAGCCCTTAATAGGTCTCATCACTCTTTTGCCATTGATGGTTTTTTCAATACAAGGCAAGATTGAAAATTGGCCAGAAAAGTCATCATCTTTAGAGTGAATTTCCTTTATCTCAAAAGAAAAGACATAATCTTCGCCATAAATTTTTTGAATAGCACTGGTTAATATCTCTTCAATTGATGCAAGAGCTTTGAGACGAGTATCAGAAGCTCTTTGTCTTAAGAAAATTTGGGCCTTTTTTGTATTGCCCTTTTTAGTCTCAAGATTTTTTAAGTTATTTTCTTGCTCAGTCAGTATGTTCTGTAAAGTATTGCGTTCCGATTCCTGACCAATCAAATGCCTTTCAATCTTATTAATTTCTTTTTTAATTTCAGAAAATTCCAAGTTAATCTCCTTGCAATTCTTCTAATTTAACTTCTATTTCTGATAATTTAGATTCTAATTCAGTTTGTTTTCTGATGATAAGAGACTTTAATTCTTTTGGTTGGCAGTTGTAATCAGTTTCGCACTTTTGAACCAATTTATCGTGCTCAATCTTATACTTATTCAATTGCTCAGTAAGTAATTGAACTCTTCCTTCAGCAGCTGATTTTTTTGATTTAAGTGCTTCAATTTGATCTAAAATTTCTTGTGCCGTCATTGTGTGTTTACCTTTCTGACTGCTTCGACTGCTATTTCTGCAATATCATCAGAAACATCAGCTTTTTTAGCCATATCCTTAAGAGCCACCAGTTTATCATCAAGAGAAGTAAATTGCCAAGAGTGAGTTCTCATACTGGCAACTTTGAACTTAAATTCTTGAGTGTCTGATTTTTGTTCTTTAGCGATTTGAATTTCTTCCAATTTAAATACCTGATCGTAAGGCAATGCAGATTTGAGTTTATAATATTCTTCAGAAATAATATCCCCATCCAGAGAATATTCTAATAATAATATTTGAATGTCTTTTTTCAAATTATCTTTAGAGGCTGAATATCTACTAATTGCACCAGGATTGATGAAGCGTTTTCCGTCACTTCTAACTTGCTCCATTGCGTGATGTATGTGACCTGAAATAACTAAGTTAGTATTTGGATGCAATGGAGTGTTTTCGAATAAGAAAGTAAATTCTTCAAATCTATCTAAAGCTGTTGATATAGAAGCATGACAGACCCATATAATAGCCGAGGATGATGTCAAATAGCCCTCTTTTATATCCTTATCTAAGCTTGCAGTGTAATGAGCAAAAGATATACCTAAAGAGGGTTCATAGCTTGTTTTGATTAGATATCCAGCGTTTATGAGAGTTCCTAAAGTTGTTTTTTCTAAATTACAAGAACTATCTAAATCGTGATTGCCTACACACACATAAATAGGGAATGACCAAGAGATATTTCCATTAGGCACACCCTTAAGAATGTCTAATGTTTGATTGCGTAATAATGGCCCTACTTCATATGATTCAAATAAATCCCCGAGCAAAACAACAGCATCAAGTTTTCGTTCTTCAGCTAATAATAAACACTCAGTCAGCTTTTTTTTGATTGCTTCACAATAATTATCAAGTCTGTTTTTTGGTTGCCTATCTGATAAATGAATATCGCCAATAAACATAACTCTCTTTGTTTTTATTTCGTTTTTCATACAGGTTTTCCACAGGCTTCACATAAGTCAAAATTATCAGAAAGATATTTTTTCAAACGTTCAATCTCTTTGTTACATTCTGAAATAATTTTGTTTTCATCAAATGCATTTTTTTCTGTTTCGCTAATACTATCAGACACTTCTTGCAAACATTCTTCAAGTTCATTAGCTAGAGTGTATTCTAATTGAAGTTTGACAGATTCTGAAATTAAGTTACCAATGGCTCCTTCAGAAATTTCAAAATATTTTTCGTATTGCTTTTTGGACTTGAAAAAATTATCTCTTGCTTTAGAAATTTCTTCAATCATTTTCAATCCATCTTCTATATCACTGAATGAGTCTTCCAAAAGTGGTATAGATTCTGAGAAAAAATCTATTAGTGTGCTCGTATGATTTATTTCATTTTTGCAATCTCTAACTTTATTTATTAAGGTTGCAATATCATTGAAAAAAGATTTGGCATCGTTTATATATGTTTCACAATCTTGATATTTATTTATCAAATCATTTAGTTTTTCTAAACTTTCTAGCTTTTCATCAAGTCCTTCAAAAGGTTCTAATTTCTTTTTCGTATTTTCAATTTCAGTATTTGCTCTTTTGATATCACCAGAAATTTTATTTATATCAGAGCCTAAATTTGACGCAGCTTCTTCTAAATCGTGAATACCTAATAATCTGGAAATTTCCTTTGGTAGAGCTTCGTCGCTTAGATTTATAAGGAAAAGTTTATCTTCTTGATTGGCAAAAGAAAGAGCGCCAGTTGAAGTTTTAGGGATGTGACCAAGAAAGTCTAATGCTTCTTGCGGAAATTGTTTAGAGAATCTTGAATGTTTCTGTAATTCTTTGCCAGCGTATTGGAATTCGAGCTCGTTAGTATCACCCTTGATTCTTTTATAGTAATCACCATTCTTAAAATTTATAGTAATCTGAGCGTTCTTTTGTCCATCTCTTACATCTTGTTTTCTGAAAATATCAAGAAATGCTGTTGAGAGAGATCTAAATAATCCAGATTTACCACTATCGGAGCTTCCTGTTATCAAATTCAAACCTGGATATAGTTTGATGTGAGTATCTTGGTGATTTTGAAAGTCCTGTATGCGTATTGATTCTATATGCCTATTCATCGCAAAATTATTGTAGACAATATATCAGGAAAATGCAAGTCAACAAAGTTAGATCTTGCTCTTAATATGCTAGAATTAACTTGAGTAACATCTGGAATTTCGATTTTGTACAGCTCTGCTTTATTAATTTTTATGGGAGAATTTTCTAAAGAGCAGCATTTGGATGATTTGCCATTGTGTATTTTATTGCAAGACATACAAGTAAAGTCATTGCTTCTAAAATGTGGAATGAAATATTGGACACTATAATTAATTTCTATCTTCTTAAATCGAATATAAGAACTGCCAGAAAAATCTTTATTAGTGCTGCAAATCTTACGAAAGCTTGTTCCATTGCATTCTACCAATATCGTTGCTGGAACCATTATAGAATAATCTTTTGTAAAAACAAGTTTAGTATCTGACAAAATTCCTGGGCTGGCTAAGCATCCTAAAATTTCGTTATTTGATATTATGAATCTGTGCAGAGATGGCAAAAGCATTATGAAAATAAATATAGACAGGGATATGTTGTTAACTGAATTATACGATTTACGGTCAGTTTTGGCTGAAGCATCATTAATATCGGATGAAGCTAGAGTTGGCAAAGAAAAATTAGACAAAATTATAAATCTAATTACAAATTGTCCTCAAGCTGAAGGCAATTCATCATATCCTAAGCCAAAGTTAAGGAGAGGGTAATGACACAGAATAGACTTAATGATTTGAATGAAAAAATTGAGAAAGAAACTATTTCTTTAAATGAAATAGCTGAAATTTGCAGTGCTGCTTTAGAATCTTCCAGTAAGCATTCAAAAGATATCAAGAATATGCTCAAAAGTTTCGAAGAAAAATTATGCTTTTTAGAACAAAAAATCCAAGAATTAGAAGATAAGTCTAATCTTGGATTTAGTGTAATTTTAGAAGATGAGGAAGATTAGTCTTCCTCATCTCTAGTTTTGATTCTGACTACAAAAGGCTGGTCTGTTTCATAACTCGCCCAAGTATTAGAATCCAATTGATATACATCTGAGGAACCTGTATATGGGCAAACAATATTGATATCGTCATCCATACTTTCAATAACTAACTCCACAACTGCAATCCTGTCTCTAATTTTTCTGTCAATTGCTTCATTTGATGTTGAGTCATAATCAGAGTCAATAAGCCCTAAAGAACGTTCGCCCTCTTCAGTTAGGTCTTCATCATCAAAGTCACTTAATAAATCAATGTCATCAATAGGCACTTCTATTTCTAACATTTGACCATCTTTCTCCACTAAAACAGTGTGAGTTTTCATATTGTGATAAGTATTATCAACATCCATCAATTCTGCTAAAGCTTCTTCTGATTGACGCTTAGCAGTAAGTTCATCTACTATAATGCCTTCTGTTTTTCTTTCCATAATATTCCTATGCCATATTATCAGTAAAATAATTTTTTAGTTGAAAATCTAATCTTATTGGGTAGTTCAATCCACCTAAAGGGATGAACGTAAATGTTTCAGCTTTGTTTTTTTCAACATTGACTGATAACACTTCATAAGTTTTTTTAGCTGGTAATAGTTTTGTCGTATGTATTATACCTCTATGAGAAAAAACAAGTATGCCTTTTCCACCTCTTGGGGAAAATGAAAGTTTTAAAATTCCAGTTTGTTTCGGATACACTTGAATATTTATATTAGAGCCATATTGTCCATCAACTTTACCATCAATAATTTCACCAATATTAAAACTATTTTTTTGATCTAATGATAATTCAAAATTTTTATTTATTTCATAGTCAAGCTGGTAAACATCTAGGCTATTTATTTTATTATTTTCATTACCAATTTTGCATATGACATTTGTTCCTTTTTCAATTTCTCCCTCAAAAATTCCAGAAATAGTTTCTTCTGGTTCTAAGACAGAATATATATTAAGAGTAGTAAATATAACAGGATTTGTAAAAAAATTTTTTACTGCAAAAGCTCCTGCATATTCCGGGCTATTATGAGAACTAAATGATTTTTTCAGATTCTTTATTTTTTTATCTGACGTCATATAAAATTTCTGATTTTTGTCAGTCCCATTTTTGTAATGGACAAAGTATCGAACTTTAGAATTACTTGTATATTTTTTTTGATGAAGTATTCCAGAGGTTTTAACTGTTTCGGGGTTATTCAAGTATAATAAATAATTATTATCCAAAGAATATAAAGATAATAGCAATACGACTATCGCCTTTACAGATAAGAAAAGTTTGTGAGTTAACGCCATTGTTTCCTCCCTTAAGAATAACCTAACACACAATTATTTATTCTATATTGTAGGAGCAGAAACTTAGGGGAAAGAAAAAATAGATATATCACTTTCGAGTCTAATTATGTTTAATTTCAAAAATTTCAAAACTGCCGCTGATTTAACAAAGAAAATCAATCCTCAAGACATTCCAGGAGCCACTATTGAGCAAAAGGCTGCCTATATTTCTGAGTATTTAGATAAAGAAATTGGCGAAAGATTAAAGTCTGGCGAAATAGACATTGATACTGCTTATAAACTTTTATCAGAGACTAAAGTTACTGGCGTTCCTGCAAACTTAGATTTTCTTGAAAAATATCGTTTCAATATTGCTCAATTACTTCAACAAGCAAGTTTTATAAAATCTGAAATGAGTGACACAGGATTAAGTGCTGAGCAAATTTCACAGCTGATTCTTAAGAAACTTCTGGAAAGAGTAAATCAAGTTTTTATTCCTGAACTAGTTGAACTTAATAGAACTGCTAAAAGATCAACTGAAGAAGCTTTGAGATTGCTTTCAAATCTTACGACATACGAAGATCCTGAACAAATCTCATCTATCAAATTATTTATTTCAAGAGAAATTGAACGTGAAATAAATGAAATACTAAATGAATTCAAAGATATTAGAGAAAGGGCATTAAAGATTCAGGGATTCGATGATTCCGACCTTTTGATTATGCTTACGCACACTCCTGTAGAATCTTTAAAAGTAATTTTCCCTGACAGAAGAAAAACAGGCGGGACACCATTACCTTCAAAATTTACTGATCCAGAAGTAGTAAGACAAGTAGAATTTGCTAATGATGAAGTTCAAAAATTAGCAAGAAAAGTTACTATGAAAGGTGATGCAGGATGGTCAAAAGTATTAGGTCTTTCTGAAAAATTACCACAGCAAGAACTTGAGAAATGGAAGCGTTTAATAGACCATCCAATTAAATTCAACTTGTATGAGATTGTCAAGAATGCTGGTTTGATGAGTGCTGGTTTAAGCGAAGACAGAACAGAAAAACCAGAAGCTGTAAGAAATGCAGGATTCAGAAATCCTGTGTTGAGAGAGAGATACTATTCTGTGTTTAGACCACAGTTAGATCCATCTACGGGTAGACCATTCTTATCCGAATCCGAGATGAGATATATGGATGAGAAATTTGGAGGCAAATCTCCAAGTGAATTGCCATTTGATATAGATGATAGATTGAACTTTATCAAAAGATCCCAGTCTAATCTCAGAAATAAATATACCCTAGACAGACTGTACGAATTTATTTCAGAAGGTTATGATGGACAACAACTTAAGACCTTAGTCTTATCTAACAATATACCGCTAGACCAAGCAGGATTAGCCATTCAGTTTTATTATAGAGTTATCTGCAAAAGCGACAGAGACTTATTTTTGAGAGACTTAAGAACTTTAGGTCTTGAAGAGCATTATGGTGCTTTGTCTGAAGTTGGACTAGAAGTAGATGCAAGTTATGAAGCTGTTAGATTAACTGTCAACTCTAATCAAGAATACAAAATAATCAAAGTTTTAAGAAATGAGTTTGGTATTGATGCAGTTCCTTTCCCTGTTTTAATTCCTGTTCCTACTGACTGTCCAACAAATACCGAAAATTTCGACATCGACTTTATGATATTTGTTGATGTATTAGATTACATTGATCCAGAGACATTCCAGCCAAAGATTACTCAAAAAGCAGTTTTTGTTGGAGAATATTTCGGTTTTAACAGTGATAAAGAAAAAGAGATAGTAGATAGGGGACGTCCTTGGGTCACTCCTGAAGGAAAAGTTTTCACACCACCGCCAAAGATTAGTACAGTTACAGGAGAAGTCTTAAAAACTTATTCTCCATTAGAGCCTGGTAAAAAATCGAGAGAAGGCCATATTTACGATTTGAAAACTATGTGGAAGAAGTTTACTTATAACACTGTCTCTCACATAATGGGCGCAGATGCATTATATTTTGATGATGCTGACCTAAAGATTCCTTACAAGTCAATCGCACAAAAGTTAGATGATAAGGATATTATTTACAATTATTCTGGCTGTTCAGACGCTAATGACTTATGTAAAGCTAAAAAGATGATTGAAAATAGCGCTGGATTTGAGTTAAAAGAAAACTTAAATAATCCAGAATATCATCGTAGAAATGTTTATAATGAAAAAAATAAATGCATCAGACTTATTGATAGTATTATTATAAATTTCAAATTTCAAAAAGTATTGCGCAGAGTAAAAAAAGAGTTTATTGGAAAAAGTGGATTTGATAGACAAACAATGTTCTTTCACAAAGAGTATATGGACTCTCTACGTGTTAACATCCAAAATGCGGTTAGAATATTAAGTAGTAATAAATCCACTATGCAAGAAAAACTTTCAGCCCAACAATCAATAGAAAGAAATCAAGCTGAAATGAAAAGTTTAGAATACTCTCCCATTTATGCATTCAAGCAAAGATACGAAGAATTGCTAACACAACCTGAAATTGCCGGAACTCTGAATCAATTGAATCAATTAAGAGAAGCAATCTTAAGTGAAGATGTAGAGCCAACTCTTAGCAATGTTAGAGGATTGATGTTGCAAATTGATGAGGGAATTTTTGGATTTGTTCCTAATCCAGATCAATCATAAATATGGCAATCTATACGTCAAATCACATAGGAAAATGGCATTGGCTTAAATACGATGGGTATGTTGTCCTAGCCCAAGAATTTTCAAGCCAAGTACAAAGAGACATACAGCCTAAGAAACTCATTATGGGTGATGGCGGAACTCACGTAATGGGATTTAACGGTATAGAAAATACTGTAAACATATCTTCTGAAATTTTACTAAGAAATTCATTTAGGGATACATTTAAATATCCTAATGTAGATGATGGTAAGTTGCATATTTCTGAAGCTCCTATGCAATCAACTTATTTGTATAGAGATCCTTTTGATTTGCTAATAACAGATTTTGATAAAGTTAAAGCGTTCATTTTTTTATTCAATCCATATAATAATGTTACATATCCCGCAGGCTTGAGTTCCAGAAATTTATTAACCTCTGCTGTTATAAATATTTCAAATAATGTGAGATGCAATTTAAACTACAACTGTTTATATAATCAATTTGTTTCAATTCAGTATGCAGATTATTTTCCGCCCAACTATGATTTTATAGCTAGAACAGCAAAAAATTATGACTGTAAATTTTTTGTTACAGATGACCCTACAACAACATACAAAGTTCTTTCTGCAGACATAAATATAAACGTAAACTATTCTAAAATTTATATACTGAATCAAGAATCAGAATATCCACTGTACGGTCCAAATGGATATGAGGTTAGTGGCAGTATTAAAACACCTGCTAAAAACTGGTATGATCTTCAATATATTTTTGATAATACTAATGCTCCTAAGACTACGAACTTTTCATTACTTGTTGGCAATAGATATTTAAGGTTAGGACAAGTTCTAGTTGAAGATAAAATTGAATTTTCTATGTCTGAAGGTTTGATGACAGCTACTATTTCATTCAAGGGATACGCAAGACTATAATGCCTATTTTATCAACAGAATTATTATCTAATTACTATACTATTTTGCTCAACAAAGATGGCAACTTAAGAAGATACATTTTAGAGTCTTGGAATGAAAATTTACAGCAAGATGTAGCAGAAAAATCTTTTATCCAAGGCGATATTGGAACAAGAGTTGTAGAGTTCTCAAATCCTTTTCATCAAGCTACTATGTCAGGCCCAATTCTGATATTGAAAGACTTAGATGCAGAGTTGACATATGCTGGAGATGATAACCAAAATCTTAGAAACCAGCCTACGGGTTTATATGATATTTTTGACCTTATTTTAGATAATCTCAATATGATAATCAGACCTTTAAATAATGATGGTTCTGATTACTTTTCGCCTGATTTGCTGCCATTTTTCCTAGATAGTGCAACAATCTCTATAAACAATTCTGAAGTTAATACAACTGCTACTGTTACAAGCATTTATTCCAATGGATTTTCAACTGATAATTTCAACGTACTCAGTCCTTCTACAGCAAGTAAATTGTACGGTGAGACTAGAGTGATGGGAAGAGTTGTAAAGTTTTGGGATTTCGGCCTTAGATTGTTTGGAGATCATTATGCGATGACTCAAGCAACAATTAACATAAAAGTGGTTGCAGATAAGGTCACTAACATAGGTAACAATTTCTATAATGGAAATGTTACGCCTGATTTCATTATTACTGGTTACTCTATTTCAGGGGATGCAACTATCTCGATAATGCCATCTCAGCTTGATAGCTTTAAACTTTATCAAGCGCCAGGATACTTCTATGTTTTCCAAAATTCAATTGGTTTAGCTCTGATTGATTCATATAGAGGCAATAGAATATTTGATTTTGGTAGCTTTTTAGTTCCACCAAGAGTTGAATTTGATATGCGTTCTAGTCAACTTAATCAAGCAAGAGTTTCTTTCCAAGCATTTGTTCGACGTTCTTATTAGTGTACAAAACTAATGTGGAAGAACTTTTAAAATTTACAATCCCTGGCAATCCTGTTACTAAAAAAACCCATCAACGTATTATGCGTGTTGGAGGCTATCCTAGGATTTTTCCATCGAAACAGTATGAAGAGTACGAGAAGTATTGCAAGCCATATTGTTTAGACGTATGGAAAAATCAAGGCAAAGAGCCGATGAAATTTGGTGTTGCAATCAAGATCAAAGTTTGGCTATCTCGTTGGATTCTTCCAGATCACGTAGGAATACTTCAATCAATAGGAGATATTCTTGAAAAGTGGAGTGTCTTAGACAACGACAAATATATTCATTGGACTGATTTTGACAGTGAAAACAATCATGAGCATTGGTTTCAAGGAATAGACAAGGACAACCCAAGAATAGAAATTACAATCTTTCGATACAAACATCTTTACGAAGACTATACGCAAGAAAAAGATGAAAAAGAAGCTGCAAAGTTAGAGAGAAAAAAGATAAGGGAAAGTAAAAAAACCGGATTGTAAAATGATTATTATAGTAAATTTCGGAGTCAATGAAGATTTTTCCGAAACACCTCTATTGGAAAATTTATGGCAAACTTTGGCTGTTTGCAATTTCTTTGAATCATTGCCTGAGCTTTGGAAATTAAACGATATTTATTGTGATAGTGTTTGTAAATATTTGGATATTCGTAAAACTCAACTTGTATATGCAAAACTTTGGGGAATAGATGTTGATCAGTCTAACAATGTAGGGCTTATAACCAAAGAAAAGTTTTACCCAATAATCAAGATATAAAAAAAAGCAGACGAGAGTCTGCTTTTTTTTTAGATGCTTAATAACTAAGAGTTTGAGACAATGTAATGAGGCTCAGTGTCTGTAATTGTAAACTCGCCTTGAATGCCAAGAGGAGTTACAATTTCCTTCATTCGGTCCTGAAGGGCTACTGAATTCTCATTCAACGCTTCATTAAGAGCAGTCAACTGTTGTTGAGCTTGCTGAAGCTGTGCAGCATATTGCTGCGCAACGTTTACAAACTCAAGAACATCAGCCTTTTGAGCCTTAAGCTCAAGCAAAGACTGTCGCATCGATACAAGTTCAAGATACTCATCGTGAGTAATAGCTGGTTGCTCTTCGCTTACTTCTACAACAGTATCTACTGCATTTTCATCCATTTGTTATATAACCTCGAGATCATTTGATCAAACATATAATACCTTATACGACTGGTTTTGTAAACTTGTTTTTTTCAATCTTATCCGGTATGATTTAGATATCTTATACAGAAAGATCAAAAACAATGAAAACTATTTTCCTCAGCCCTTCAGACCTTGCGTTCTTATACCAAGAAAGCACTTGGGGATTCTATCAGAAGTACACTTCTAATATCAAACGCCCACCAGTAATCATTCCTAAAGTTTTTACAACTATAGACGTGCTTACTAAAATGACTTTTTCTAATAAAAGTATGGCAAGTTTTGACAAAAGTTTTCCTGATGGTTTGCTTGTTGATGCTGATAAATGGGTAAAGAGTAAAACAATTACAAACCCTGATTTTCCCAATATTGAAGTTGGTGTAAGGGGCAAGATTGATGGGTTGCTTAAGTTTTCTGATTCAAAGCATAGCGTAATTGATTTTAAAACTTGTGAAATATCTCAAGAAACATTATCAAAGTATGTAATGCAGCTCTCCTGTTATAGCTATGCTCTTAGATATCCTAATTCTTCAGCAGATTATTCAGTAACAGTTAATGACAAAGTAGGACTATTTGTTTTCCAGCCAACAACATTTGATATGAGTGAAGATGGGAAAGCAAATCTTGGAGGAGATTTCAAGTATGTTGAATATTCTTGGAGTGAAGAAGATTTTGTAAAATTTATTTCAGAAAAGATTATCCCTCTACTTTCAGGTAAAGAGCCTATGCCTAATGAAAAAGATCCTTGTTGGGTGTATTTGAAGCAATTTGGTTTTGAATATGAGGAGGAATAATCCTTTTTCATAACATATAAAATTATATAAGGGTAAAGTTATGAAATTTTTTAATAATTTTCGCAATATTAGATTGGCGCAGAATCCATCTATTGATAGCAAGAGAGAAACTCAACTTTTTGAAAAAGTTAAAGTTAGAGCACAAGAGATAAAGGATGATCCCAGTATTCCTCAAAGCGAAAAGGCAAATATGCTTAAGAGAGAATTGTCGCAAGATTACTCAAGGCTAACTCCTTATCATCAAGAGGCTATAATGGCTTTGTTTGGTTCAGCTAGTTTCCAACAAACCCCACCTAATGCACCTGATGGTATTTATAATGCCGCAAAAGAAAAAACAAACAAACTTTACCCATACTTAGCAAAAATCAAGAATGGTAACGACTTTCTTTATCTTGCTGCAACTAAAACTCCTGGATTTTCAGGTGATAGTTTTTATACTGAATCTAACAGAGAGAAGTTGACAGCTCAATTGAATAGAATCGCTAATGAGCCATATATTCAAAGAAATTATCCAAATATTCCACCTCTTTTAGAAGAAGCTCTCAAGAAATTAGATGCAAAAATATCTGGAATGGGTGGTGGTGTTTCTAATAACAAAACAGAAGCAGGCAATCCAGCAAGACCTAATATTGAACCAACAACTTTTGGAAATTTCCCATCAGCTGGAGAACAGGTATTTGAAATCACCTCTCCTGATGCAAAAATAGTGATAAGCTTAATTGATAATTTAGACAAATTGTACGAAAGCAATCCTGAAGCATACAAGAAACAATTTAAAGATTTGTATAGAGGCGTTGTTGACACTTACAATGAAAAGAAAAATAGTATTTTGTTAGAAGAAGGATCTGAAATCAAACGCAGACTTGAACAAGCAAAAATCAATTATCAAAAAGTATTCAATCCTGAAGGCTTTACTTCAGCAGGTAACTCTTATTTTGTTGTTGATTACAATGTTGCTGCAAGAGATATAATTGGGCAATTAAAATCAAGCAATGATAGGAAAGAAATTGACAGATTACTTGATTTATTTCAGCAGCAATTCTTAAATAAATATCCTAAAAATACAGATATTACTCAATATTTGAGGCCTATCAATGTTGCTATTAACAAGTGGAATTTTGCTAATAGGGATAAACAAGAACCATTAGCATTACTTACGGTATTTAAGCCATAATGCCTAAGCCAGTTGAGGATCTAGTTGAAACTCTTTTAGACGATCCTGATTTTTATCCTGAGAAAGACACTGACGACAGAAAATCAACTGCTTGGGCTATTGCTTACTCTCAATACAATAAGAGAAAAAAACGCAAAAAGAAATCTTTTAATATGAAAGAACATCGTTTAGCACAAAAACCAGACTAAGTCTGGTTTTTTGTTTATAATAAGACTATGAGTACTCTATCAATGATTATGTTGACAAATACTGCCAACGAAGATATTTTCCGTATGACTCAAAATGCTCTTACTACTTTAAGTCAATCAATAGGATCTGAAAATTTTAACGTAGTTTTAGTAGAGTCTAACAAAGAACTTGAGTGGGATTACAAAAATGTAAATTTTTACTTGAAGCCACCTGTTGATTTCAATTACAATACTTATCTAAATATTGCAATTGAAAATTGTGATACTGATTATATTGGCATTGTGAATAATGATGTTAGTTTTCACAAAGATTGGTGGTTGAAGTTAGAAAAGGCAATGATTGAAAGAAATCTTGATACAGCTTCTCCAAGATCTCCAACTGTTCAAAAAGGCATTGTCCCCCACGCAGAAATTAAGCATAGATACACACCTGATTCTGTTGTTAGAGAAGGTTTTGAGCTTATTATTAACTTCTGTGGATGGTGTTGGATTATGAAAAAAGAAGTCAAGGATTGGCTATTTCCTTTAGATGAACAATTCTCTTTCTTCTTCCAAGACAATGATATTATTATGAGACTCAAACAAAAGGGATGTAAACACGCTCTTATTGGTGGTTCTAAAGTTGAGCATTTTGGTCAATCTTCTCACGGAATGTTTAAGAGTCAAGAAGAGTGGTACAAAAATACATTTGGATTAGAACAAGCATATATAGCAAAATGGAGGAACTATTTATAGTTCCTCCATTTTTATTACTTGGTGTGTAATCTAATCTCTTTGAGAAAATGCTCAGCATTCTTAACTGTTGTATTGTACTTGAGCAAATGAGCCATAATTTCACTTTGGAAATATTCGTAGTTTTTATCTAACCACTTTGGATCATTCTTTTCGAAGAATGCAATCTTTGTCCACAATGCTTTTGGAGCTCGCATCATAACAAATCTTGGGCAGTTAGCAATGTTTTCGAAAAGTGGAACACAGCCATTTGCCATAATCTCATAATGGCGCATACAATCCCATCCAGCTTTGCTTTGTGTCTTAGCATACTTTGAAAACTTATAATCCTGATAATACTCAACTTCTGTATTGTATACATAAGTGCTTTTATTTTTGGGATCAATATATGCGATTCTTCGTTCTTTTGTTGCTCCGCCTGTTACTTTATTTGTAGGCATAGCAAATTGGATTGGAAGAACATTTTTCATATACTGTTGAAGATCAGCTTGCTTTTGATCTGGATACAATTCTCTCTTGAAGTAAATTGTTTCATCTTTGACTTTCTCGTTAAAGAGATTGGTATCTTCGCCATCAACATAGACAATTTGCTTCTTGTCATAAGTTTCTAAAACCAATTGAAGATGATCCTGACATCGCCAAATGCTACCATAAACAACTAAATCAAAAAACTTATTTTTGATTTTTCTAATGATATCTTCTCTATCAGCATTGTCAGAGGTGAGGTTTCTGCAAATAGTAAAACCCTTACCATATTCTGTTGCAAATTGATCATCTGAATAATCAGAATACAAATGGAAACGTTTATTGCAATCTACTACATCATCTCCAAAAAGTTCCTTAAGACCTAGTAGCAAACAGTCATCTTGATAGTCTGTAAGCCAAGGAAATTGTGGAGACCTTTGATTGCCAGAAATATATAAAATCTTCATAAAAGTATTGTACACTCCAAAGCAGAATTAAGCTCTTACTTCAATTGTACATTTTATATCAACTTCATAATCAATGCAAACTAAAACTAGTTTTTGCAATATTTTTAAGTTGTTTATAAGAACTAAATTTGTTGCATCAGTTTTTGAAATAGAAATTAACTCTAATGCATTGTCAATTTTTTTGTTTACTGAAACTGGATTGTAAGATTTATTTTTTTGCAAATCAAGAATGAATAATAAGGGCAAAATATATTCTGATGAAATTTCTAACTTATTTTGGCCTTCTATCAAATCACAAGCAAAAATCTGTAAAGAATAAGACAAACAATCACTATCTTTGATTACATATTCTTTGCAGGCTTCGTGGTCAAAGTTTATTTCAAAATTATAGTTATTTTCTTTTAAGATATCCAACCACTGAGATAAAGTTCTTCTATTGTTTAACACAATCAAATCTTCAAGCAAAGTTATCATTATTGATTTGTGATTTTGAGGAGCACTAACTTGACCTTTCCACAATATATGTTCTGGGGAAGGCTTATCACATATACTAGGCTCAAAAATTAATGTTGTGTAACTCATAATGTAAAAAGGACTAAGTAAAACTTGTTAGATATTTTCAGCGAACTGAAAGTATTTTTTACATTATACAATTTAGCTATCTTGTTAGATTCTAGGCAAGCGAAACTAGCATAAAAATAAGCCCCTAATCTGAGGGGCTTATTTTACTATAAGTTTCAAAAAACTCTTGAGCTGCTATCCTGTATACTTCCAGATATGTTGGAGATGGAGATACAATATAATCTCCAGGCTTCAAGGACATTAATCTGCCCCATTTTGCTATAAATTCTAATTCAGAACCATAGTATCTACACGCTAATATTTTACCTTGGGGAATATAAACTGCACCTTTGTCATAAAAGTAGAAAAACTTATATCTACTAAAAAGCATTTCGCTAGGAACGATGTATTCTTCTTGACATTCAGTGTGTAAATTTTTAACTACAAAATCACCTTCTTTTGCATAATTTGTAGTTTCTAATCCATCAGCAGTCCAAGTCTCTATATATTGATTTAAAGTGGCAGGATAGGCATAAATTAAGCAAGTCTTATAGTATTCTTGCCCATTATCTCTTATCTCAGGAAAGAAATAAGAGTATGCTTCCTTTTGTGTCATTAAAGGTCGCTTATTTTAGATTCAAGAGAATATAAACTTGTTTCTGCTTCGTCTAGGGCAACAAAAACTTCTGTTAGTTTATTAGCTTGATCTTCAGGGATATTATTTGGATTTGTTGCTGTATTTACTCTTCTATAATTTTGGTCGTACTTAGACTCAACAGTTCCTATTATTGTTTTTATTAACTCTTTTGCTTCATCTATTTTTCTGTACATTTCCGAAATATTTATCTCAGACAAAACTTTAGAGACATCTTCAAACTGGCTTGAACTTTCTTCACCGTATTGAACTTCTGTGCCTCTTCTAATATCTAACTCACTTCTAGATACATCATTTGCTTTAAGCCAGTTTAATTGTTCAGGTGTAGGATTAGTGTAAATTGTAGCATTTACTGAACCATTTTGATAATTTATTCTCATAGCTCCAGTAAGTTCAGAAAGAATATGTCTGTCAGATCTATCTTTAAGTGCTTCTGGATTGACTCCTAATCTAGAAAGTAAATATTTATCAAATCTAACGTGTGATTGTAAGTTAGGAGTTACAGTGCCGTTAGGTAAAACATAAAATGCTTCATATGGTGTTGAGAAGTGAGAATGTGTTTCAGCAGAACCACGAACAAATGGACTAGATTTATCAAGCTCTGACATTATTTTAGCTACTTCCTCATTGATTGCAGCTATCATATTCTCTTCAGAACCATATTTTTCAATCAATTTACTTTTGATTGCATTTTCATCATCTGTTGCTGGATCTACAAATGTCTTTGATTCTAGTTCTTGTTGGATAATTCTTTCTGCTTCTTCTTTAGAAACAGCAATCTTAAGTCTTGAGTACCACATACGAATAATATACTGGATCAAAGA
>JACCDP010536276.1_pt1 | contig 17768 bp, 10 predicted proteins | sample 7445841 | NCBI WGS metagenome assembly JACCDP01 (sample SAMN15323441, study PRJNA562643) | freshwater metagenome | isolation source: river surface water | place: USA:Blue River Watershed | collected 2017-08-17
ATTGTTTAATTTAACACCCAGCGTAACCCAATGGTAACTGATCCCGGCATGAAACCCACAATGGATTTAAACACGCAGTGCATGATGGTGGCCGAGGCGATGAATGCCATGGCTCCTGGTATCAATCGGGTGTTGTTCATCCGCGAGATCATGCCCGAAGACGAGCTGCTCAACGACGAGCTGGAATTCAAAACCCCGGAGGCCTTGAAGATGTATTTAACGCTTCGCAACGACATGGAATTCTACCGCAACAAGCGCGATGTGCTGGTGAAAGAGCAAAACTTCCACTTGGCGGCCGATTATTTGGACAAGTACAAGCAGAAAAAGACGATTCTTCACCGGGCGATGCAAACGCTCTCATTCAAAAGCGGCAAACCCTATGCCTGCACCAAGCTCGGCGCGATCGTTTATTTCAACCCAAGAATTCAGGGGTGAACTGCAATTACAATTGGAGAATATAAATCATTAATCCCGTTCCACTCATTTTTTACTTTAAAAATTGAAAATTTAGGTTTTATAAAAATCAAAACTAGTCTCCAGGCAGGGTCTCAAATCTAGATCATTAGTACCTATTTGGAAGTAATTCCCAGCGAGGGATTGAAAATAATCTAGCCCACGCCCCATTTTTATACTCCACCCATTGTTCAATTTTAATTCTCTATCATGCAAAATAGAACTGAATTCTACTCGAAATTCTAAATCGTGTTCAAATAAACTGTCGGCTATCTGATCAAAAACTAGCGTATTTTCACCTCTCTGGAATTCATCATCCACGCTGGTAATAAGCGTAAGTTTTTTACAACTACCCACTTTAACTATGATTTCACAGAGTCGCACGAAATTATTGATCTGGTGTTTTTGCCGGATATACGCATCTTCTAATATAATTTCAGTTGCTCCAATCAAATAATCAGCAAACATTGTTTCATATCCATAACCAATATCACCATACATCACCTTGATTCGTTTTTCCGTTAAAATTTGTTTTGTAACCTTTGGAGCAATAATCTCACTCTCAAATATTTGAACAGAATTTTGCATGTCCAGTCCTTCAACTTTTCGGGGGTTTTGCGATGCCGCAGAATTTCTACTTTCTGGACAATACACAATAACCTCTGTACCATCTGATCTGAAGTATGACAAATCAATCAACGCGAATTCATCATCCGGTTTTGCTTTGTTCATTTGCTCCTTAACTCGCCGCCTTCCCTCAATTGCAAATTCGACTAATTGATTAAACTCATCCTCAGAAGGCTCGCCTGCAGGATGAATTAACTTCAAATAAGCTGTAACTGTTTTTCTTATCGCGGATTCATCTCTACCTTGAACATTGGGACCAAGGTTTAATCTCCGACTGACAATGTCAACATAATCTTTATTATGTTTGAACATATAGTGGAAAGCTTCGGCCATGTAATCAGTAATCAAACCAAAACGCTCTGTAAAAAACTTGTTATCCATTTTGGGAATTTCCCATCCTGGTAAATAAAAGTAAAATCTGTCCTGTACGGCTAAATCAAATGCTTTAGGAAGAGTAACAAACAGATTGTGATCATAAGAGTTCACAAGTTGATCTACTGAATGGTCAATATTTCCAACAAATGAGAAACTCGCATTTGCTATCACTTCTTTACCCCGTGAAAAACGACCATTTGCCATATAATCTTTCATGATTTGGATGGTGTCACTATCTTTGATTTTCATATTCCCTACTTCATCAAAGGCAACGTTATCCCAAAATCCAACGGCACCAACTTGTTCCTTTCTATTGTTATACAATAAAGTCGCTGTACTCGCTTGCCCTCCGCTCAATAAAGTCGAATATGGTGAAAACTCAGAATAAAAATAGGACTTCCCGGTCCCTCTGGGCCCAAGCTCTATATAATTGTAATTATTTTGAACGATTGGCAGCAACCTCGAAAGAAAGTGCATTTTCAATCGAAAACCTGAAGGGAATTTGGATTTAATCTCCGGTGGTGGGTTATCCATTATTTCTGGATTCAACCCCACGCTTCTCAGAATAACATCTATCCATTCGTCTCGTGAAAATTGCTTTCTCCCCTCAAAATATATAGACTCATTAAAGCGTGATAATTGAATTGGCCTCAAATCTTCTATATAAAAAGCATAATTGTCCGCTTCAACTTCATTGTGTGCAAGTGTAATTTCTGCCCACATCCCGCCTTCTAGTAATTTGCCATTCTCCTTGTAGAATTTCTCATTGATTGCAATTCTTTTTGACCCAAAATTCTCCATCTCAGCCCAATGCCTTCTTTCCTTTTCATGATATTTCACATGAATCTTATCAATGAATTTATGGCGACCTAACTGTTGAACCTTTGACTGAGCGCTGTTAGATTCATCTGGTCTTACATAATTAGATTCAATGACTTCGAGAACTGCACGTTTACCCGCTTCAATCTCATTTGGGTCATCTGTAGCACAGTACTTAGATAATAAAAACTCCAAAACGAATGATGGAACATTTGCAGCTTTTTTAATTTGATGCACTAAGTCTTTTCGAACGACTTTACCGGAAAAAACTTCGTTCAATTTTTTATCTAAATAATCGCTCATGTTATATAATCCGTAGAAATGTTAATTGAAGAAAACAATTTGTTAGAAACTGGGTCAGTAATCCTCACTTCGAATTCACCCTCAAAATCCACGTCCATATCCATAGCGATTCGGCAAGATTGCCCTGGTAATATTTCTATGAATTTAGTAGTTTCATTCACTTTCTCATCTGTTGCTGGCTTCCCAACTAACTGTGTTCCAGAAATAGCCTCCATCCTCAAGACAATAGGGTCAAAGCCAATTTTACCTTCTAAAAATGTAGCAATTTCAAAGGAAGGCCTTCTAGACGTGATGCAGCCAGTATTTTTGCCTTTGTAAGTTAAATTAACAACCAATTGATCTTCCTTTTTAACTACAATTTTCGAAATTACCATAACAGGTACTACATTTTCTTGTAGCGATAACCCCTCATGAAAATAGTTGGTATTTTTCTCAAACACAGCAAACCCTTTTAGGAACACAAAGTCTTTAACTTTAGTCTTTATGCCTAATTGTTGGGCAGTAAATCCTATTGCAGAATCGGGTATGGCACCGAGCCCAGCTAAAGACCTAGATTTAGTCATAATCCATTCTCCGGCAGGTTTACTTACGTTATCACCAGCTTGAAATATTGGATGCAAAACAAAACCGTGGTCGGTGGCTATAATAATTTTATCAAAGCCATTTTGACTAAGTAAGTATATTGACTTAACCAAGTTTTGAACCGCCTGGTGCATAGCATGTATGCTATTAGATGTTAAATTCTCACCGGCGGTATCTATTTCACTGGTGGTTACTATTAACAAATCAATTGGATCAAAAGCACTAGTAGAGATCAATTTATCCATTGATATGATTTCACAACGATCGCCTAATTTTTCCTTTAAATAATTTCTTCTATTTGCTAGAGTTAATAATTGTTTATCACCCATGAAAGCTTCTAATGAACCTTGGTAATCCTCCAGGTGTAAATCTTTTTCAGCATCCGGAAGTAGCGCTGCCATACCAAACTTTGTAACAGTAGGTAGATAAGCGCAAGACGGAATTAAACTAATATTGAAATGTTTGATTAATTGCTCTTCTAATTCTTTACCTAATTCAAAACGTAAGGCATCAATTAGTAAAAAAGCAGTTTTGGTATTCGACTTTCTTAATGGCTGGATGTATTTTGTAAACACCTCTGAATTAGTGCTCATACCAGCAACAGGCCAATTTTCATTTTCAAGTAATTGCTGGTAAACTTTTTGGTTCTTTTCAGTAATGCTATTATAGCTACCTCTAACTAATTTAACCAACTGAATTAGTGCCTCATTAGGTTGAAGCACTTCCATTTGCTCTTTTTCGAACTTTCGCTGTAGCTGGTCTATTTTATAACCTTCGGTAGTATAATTCTCAATGCATGCTTTTAAAGTCGTTATTGTCGAATTTGAACTCTTAGATTTCAATATGATTTGGTGACCTATATCCGCTAATCTCCAATATCTTCTACGTTCTTCATCATGGTGTAGCCAAATATTATCCTTACTCGTTAATATTATTGAATTTGCTTCTGCATTTTTTCCTTCAATTAGTAATTGAATACAATGATAGAAATAGGTATTATCCTCAAACGAAAAAGTTATGATCTCCCCAAGATTACTTTCGTTTTTAAATATTGATGGCAACTCTAATTCGCTAGCTACTTGTTCTGCCATTGAAATATAAACTTCTTCTGATGTTTTATTATTTCGAAGTGCTTTACAAATTTCAATAACTGTTTGTTTTGCTGATGGCTTTGCTACTGATATTAACTTTAAGCTTGCTGGCAAATCAATAGGTAGATCAAAAACAAATTCACTAAATAGAATGAAACGCCATAATTCATATGTAATCCCATCAAACGATTTTTCTTTAGGGACGAGTCCAATTGTTTTTGCAACATCTTTATATTCCTTCTGCCAAGTCTTATCTTTCTTTAGATTTTCTAATTGACTACTTGTTGGTGCCATAATAACACCTAGAATTTCCTTTTCAGATTTACCACCAGTAAGTGTTTGTAATTTAGCCCATGTATTGCCGCCACCTAATGCATTGATGGTTTCAAAATCTGGGATTTCTTGTTCAAACAAAACGGTTATTTTTTCTTCTTTGTCTTTGAAGCAAGCCTTACACAAGGACTCATATTTATCATTGGCATCGTAAGGGAAATATGAACCACCGAATGTGAAAATAAAAAATGGGTCATCAATTTTTTCCTGCTTTGTTTCTGGAGGAGGAAATGGTACATACACAATCATCCTTGCATCTTTATTAGCTGGAAGTACTTGATTATAAAAATCCAGTGCATCCTCTCTGACAGAAAGTATTGATTCTGAAATATCAAAAATAGTTATCCCTTCAGCTTTTAACGCTGTCAATAAATCAATATAAAGATGTTCGCCATCGTATAAAACTAGGGATGGGAACTCCTTTAGTTTAGATTTTATGTAGGTGGTTATAAATTCTTCTATCATTCTCCAAAATTTAATTCGTTAATGGGATTACTCTTTTTTGCAACCTTTTCTACCTTTTCCTTCTTCTCCTTGGGCTTTACTTCACAGATATTTTCTATTCCATGAGCAATAGCCATACTCAAATCCTTTTTGCATTTTTGTGTTACCCTATCAGTCCAAATAGAATAGGCAAGATGCGCCCAGTCATACTCTCCTTTCTCTAATTCTTTCCAACAATCTTCTGTTGCTTTGCGCCATTTGGTATGGCGGAATAACTTATAAAGAGGTGCAGCAGTTATTAAAACACCATCGTCGTGGTTTGGCTTAAATGGCAGAGCTATGATTCGCATTAGCTCTTTTTTCATTTCCTCTAACTCATGTTCGAAATCATTCAACTCTTTTAGTTCCTGCAAACCTTTATTATCAAGAATTGTATTAAGTTCAAGAGGTTTCTTTTGCTTTATTACTTCATCTATTTTTGGCTGAAGGTAATTGTTGATAACTGCAACTAAAGTTTGATCAGTTAGATTGGGATAATAAATCCAAACTGTATAACCCCCTGATAATGTTGATATTGGCCAATAAATTGGGCTTATTCTTTTATTTCTTGAATAATCCTTAAAATGGGCATCAAAGAACTTATTTGGGTTGGTGAAAATCACCTCTAAGTCACTTACACCGAAGTAATCTTGTAATTCGTATTCAACTTTTGGTGCAGAATTTGGCCAGAAATAAGTTATTACTTCCTTTAACTTGATAACTATATCTTTTGATGATGCGTTCTCTTTTAATATGTCAACAGGATATGCTTGTTTCCATATTTGCTCAATCTCTTTTTGGTATTGAGGTAGAATTAAATCTAGAGTAGTTTCTTTTCTACCAAATAAAAAAGGACTATGCTTCCTGGCCTTAAACATATCCTCATCACTCCATTCTTTCTTCCAATACTTCAAAATACGTATATCCCATCGACCAAAGACACTGCCAATTAATACCTCAATTAAATTATTAAAAATCAATTCTTCATTAAACTCTTCCAAAAAAGTTAGATTACCATTTAGGCTATTGAAAATTTCAATATTTTCTGTACTTAGTTCTAGTTCTTCATATACAATTTTGTTTAACTCTATTTGATTTTCTTCATACTTTTTCTTCAGATTTAAAAATTTATTTAATGACTCAATCGTGTATTCTTTTATAGAATCAAATTCTACAAAAGAATTTTCACTGAAATCTATGTTATTTGAATCAAACGAGTTCTTGAATTTAACATTTTGATATTGCCTTTCGACTAAATGCAAAATCCGAGGTTTTATTTTAATGCCTTTTGTTAAATCTGGAAATTTCTCAATTAATCCATTTTCGAATTGAACACCTTCTATATTACCTACACTAAGCTTAATTAAATAATCGAAAAAATCAGTATTCCAAATTGCAATTGAAATTAAAATATCTTCTTTAGAGCTAGAAATTGCAAGAAATCTACCATTAGAAAAAATTATTCCTTCTGGTATTAATTGCGGTCGAAAATGTGATGATCTTTTAGGGAATGAAATGCCAAATGAAAAATAATAAGGTTCATTGACAATTCTAGACCGAAATTCACCTTTATTATCAATAAAATTTTTTAATTGAAATCCATTTGTTTCCCAATTTACACAACAATCAATTCTTGAATAATACCTTGAACTCCCAGCTTCTATTAATGATCTTTCCCATTTGTTAGTATTATTGATTTCCCAGTGATTTCGAATAAATCTATGATTATCTCCAGTAGCTAATCCTTGTTTAACACCACCCTGGGAATTTTTATAATTAGAAATTTTAAATAAATCTAAAAGGGAATTTGAAAACCAATAGCAAAATGGTTTGTTTGGTATATTTTTAGAATTATTTATATCATATTTAAAATAGTTTTTCCCTTTATTCATCAAGCAATCTAGTAATTCGATATCCTTGTTCTCTGAATAAATCCTTAGAAATTCAGAATTCCCGAAATGATTTAATTTGTATACTACAGCACTTGCTTCTACTTGAGCATCTAAAACTCCTCGTCCAAAATCCGCAAATTGAATAGTGTATGAATCTAACAATGTTTCTCTCCAACTTTCAAAAGTTCCTATGAAATAAATTGTTCGAGTAGATAAAACGCCAGTAAAACCTGTTATTGAGATTAGTTCATTCATCCTATCAATAAAGGCCGCGGCTAAATCGCTTTTGCTTTTAGGATAATTGCCATCGACATAGAATTTAGAATTTATGCTGGATGCACCGAATGGAGGGTTCATTAATATTACATCATACTTCTTTTTACACAACTCTATGAATGCAAAACCACGAGCAGCATCGTCAGCAAAAAGCAATTTCTGATAAGCTTCGCCTTCATTAGCAGTTTCTGCCAATAATTTCAATATTCTAAAAACTTCAGATGAAGCATTTTCTAAAAATCCATCTCGATATTTTTTGGTTGAATAAAATACAGCTCTTTCTGCGGCTTTTAATTGAGCTTCGTCTGAGTCTAGTTTTAACTGCGCTCTTTTAGCTTCATCATTTAATTCAATAGCTATTTCATTTATTTTTTTATCAATCTCTTCTTCTATTCTTAATAACAAACCTGTTTCTCCTGCCATTTTCATTAAGTCCCAAATGGATGTAACCAGCTTTTGCATTGGAGCATCCAATGGTTTAACCAATTCACTTAATAATTCTGAATTACCAGGCATTGCTTCTGCCAAAACCAGATTACTCTTTGTAATTTGCGGCCTATCATCTGCCTCTAGATTTAATTTATCAAAACTCTTTTGTGCTCTTAGCCATAAACTTAGTGCTGCAATTTGTAAAGCTCTAGGATCAATATCTACCCCATGAATATTATATCGAATAATAAATTCAGGTATTTGTTTAATGAATTGTTGACGGGTAATGGAATTGCGTAAATCCAATAATAATTCCGGATGGTTGTCCCAAGCTTCAACATATATTTTTTCAAACAAATCAAATGAATACAGGCCAAAATGCATCGAGCCACAAGCAGGATCTAGCATCAATATATCTCGTGGATCTTTCAGTACTCGATGTTCAACATAATCTGTTTCTTCATCTGCGTTTTCAGGACGTGATTTACCTTTATTTAAGAACAATTCTTTGGGCCTTCTAATTAGGTATTGGCAGGTTTCTGTGAGACCAGTCTTGCCTTTTGTCATCTCATACCAAATTCTTCCAAGTGAGTTGTCGGTTAAAAATTGAACAACATAACGAGGTGTAAAAAATTGGTTTCTTACTGCTAATTCTCTGCTATTCCTTGGTGCACCACTCGCTTCCCGCATTTCAGATATTTCATCACGACTATTATAGTATTGATAAATCCATCCAATTGTTTCATCTTCACGCCACAGGTTGATTGGTTGTATACCTTCCTCGCGGTGCATTGTAACATTCTCATTATTAATGATGGTTAATAACGAACGCATAGCTTTTTCACTTGGGAAGATTAATGCATAAGGAGAAAAGCGATCAAAAACAGAAGGTAAATCAATTGCTAATTCATCAAAAATAGATAGCAAATACCATTTATAACGAATGTATTGTTCGGCTACTTTACCTTGACCAGTAATGCTGTCAAATATTTGAAATCCTTCGCTATTGTATTCTTTTCGTATAGTTTCTTTAATTATACCTCTTTCTTCCGCCATGCGTAAGGTTGCAAAGCGATTTAGTATACTAAAGGCTTGTTCATTTAATAGCTGCTTTACAGCTTCAACTTCCTTATTTTTTTCTGTTGGTATATTAGATTTGATATAATCTATTCGCTGTCTTAATAAACGGGCAGTATGTAAAATTTCTAGTTCTGTACTAGGCAACTGATCTATCATTAAAGCACTTCCATCTAGTCTTATACCATAATATTGCTCCAATTGACTTGCAACCTCAATCACCAAGAGTTTTTTAATCTCTTGAACTAGTGTGAATATTCTTGCCCTTGCTGATTTAGTTATTGCCATTATGCCTTCGTGTTGCTTTGATTATTATATTTTACCATTTGATGTCTATCACCTCATCGTCATTCCAATTGTCCTTAATATCGGTAAATGTCTTGATGATGATCACAACGTCTTGCTTACTTTGTATCCTCTTAGAAACATGAACAAGCGACACTGGTTTCACTGATTTAGGATTGGGACTAGGCTCAGCCCCGCCATCTGGAAATGGCTTCGGCTTTATTGCTTCGGCAATTTCTAATTTCATTGATTTAATAGAATTAATAAATGAGTATACCTCAGTAATAATCTCTCTTATTCCCTTAATTCCATTCTTTTCTTTTATGAATACATTAGTAAGTCTAGATGAGAATTCCTGTTTTTGCTCATCGGTCAGCTGTAACCAATCGTAGGCATGTTTTAATTCCAAGATATCAGTTCTAATATTTTCATTTTGCTCTTCCTTAAAATTCTCACATGCCGTTGATATCTCATTGTCAATTTCAGAGTAATAATCATTGAGAGTAACCGCTTTTTCAAAGAAATCATCAGATTGCAAAATGCGTTCAATTTCTTCAAATTTTACTTTAAGTGCATTTTTTAATTGACCAGTTAAACCATCATTAGGCAGAGAATCAACTTCCTTTCTCGTATTGATTATCTTTTCAATTACTATTTCAATACCATTATCAATTGCAGCCTTAATTTTTTTAGCCCATTGCAATTCTAAATAAAGCTTTGCATCAGGTTTTCCTAAACTGAAGGTTGCATCTGACGCATCACCTTTTAAAATTTCCGCAATTCCATCTTGAATCGATTCAGCTTTTTCGACCCCCGGTAACTTCAACTTTTCTAATCTTACCTTTAATTCTGAGTAATTTTTTTGAAACTCTGGAAAAAACTTCATCACCGCTTCACTAATTTTCTGCGGCAAGGGGATTACTGTTTGTTTCGTTAATTCAGTTAAATTTTGGGCAGCGCATAATTTTTGCTCATTCGTTGGTTGGTCATCGCTGTGCATCGACAATCCAATTTGATTGAACGCAGCGGCATTGGACAACTTCTCAATCGCTAAAGGACCTTTGACTTTGATATTGTCTCCAGCTATCCTCAATTTAATCATCGAAGCCAAAAACATAATTGTCGTTAGATAACGCGTAGTATCCTTATGCCATCCAAAAGGAGCATCTGAAAAATGGTCCATTAATTTGCGACCATCCACTTGTCCTTCATTTTGTAAATAATCTTCAATTGCTTTAATACCATTATTACTGAGATCAATACTGCCATCAGCTCTAATTATACTAAATTCATTCAAACTGGCGGGGACCGATCGTAAATCATCAAATTGCAGTAAGCGTTGTGACGCTCCTGATTCTATGGTCTTTGGAGCGAGATCATACTTGTGATATACTTTCTCTGCTGAACTTTTCAACCAGATATTAGCAGCGTTTCTCGCGTTATCAGACAAAGATTTACTAGTTTTAGAACTCCCCCTAAAAATTAGCTCGCCACTCTCTAAACCAGCAACTAACTTCCTCCTAAATGCGTCCTTAAGCACCTGAGCCTCTTGGAATTGACTACTTAAATAGTCTAATATTTCCTTATCGTCATACCGATTCTTCCATGAAGCAACTTCCTCACATCTAACAATATCTTCTAAGTATTTTTCTTTAAAATCGTCAAGCAAACCAACGTAATAGTTTTTCGAACTATTTTGTTGTTCCATACTTCTATGTTTAAACTCCTCAACCTGTTCTGCGTAATTTGCCCGTACAGCGAATGTAATTTCTGTTTGAATTTCTTCAGCTGTATCAATCAATTTAGACAATCTATTTTCAAAAAGCAACTGAACACCTGATTTCACAGATTTCGTGTCAGAAATTCTTGCAGTCAATCCTGAACTAAATATATCCTCCATTTGACTCTCTATTACCTTTCTAATTTGGGCATTAGAAACTGGGATTCTAATTTTTTCATCCTCTAATTTGATAATGGCATCAGTCATAAATCTGAGCTCGCCATCAATTTCTTTTAACGTTAACCCTTTTGTATTTTTAAGTTCATCAACTTTGTTTTTGACTTTGTCTAATTGGGACGATGAGCCCACTGACGGGTGCATCATTACTGTTAAATTCTCAATTGAAAGATGGAAATCATCAAGTATCTGAAGCGTTGCAATCGTCTTTGCGATATTTGCTTCCTCAGAATTTTCAGAAAAAACATCAATTACTTTTTGCACCGATGAAGAAATGTGAGGGTATGATTTCTTGATATCAGATTTCAATACATTATAGATGTGCGAGGTTGTAGCTAAGGATCCGACATTTCCTTCCGCCAACATTACACCAGTATTATCTGTTAAAACATCTTGTATAACTCGAATTGCTGATCTCAACCCTATTCCACCAGTTTTTTTCGCAAGTCTTCCGAGTAATGCCAGAAGCAGATTGAAATGATGAGGTAAAAATGGATACAAATTGATAAAGCTATTTTCATCCAATTCTGTTTTATAAATTGTCCTTTCTACATTGGTCAGCCTAGTATTCAATCGCATCATTTCGCCATGACTTGCAAACAGAACTTTCAGGTCGTTCGCACCATCAGTTGATTTGCCAAGTAATCTCGTGGTTGTGATTTCCTTAATGTCAGAAGCCTCAATATCAATTGGTATTGGAAATCGGGCATTCAATTTATAGAGTTTATCAGAATTAAATCGAGCATTGGGATTGTCCTCTGTTAATGTCTGTTGCGCTGTTGCAATCATCCACACTTTTCCATTTCCAATATCTTTTAAATTCTCCATGGTGCCTTGGAGCTTCAAAATCAAAGCATCATCAGAAGAAACGTATTGACCAACTTCGTCAATTACAAAGAGTACATTCTCCTTACCTGTCTTCTTTTTAATAAGGGCCAACATTTGGACAGTTTTATCACGATCGCTTTCTATATCATCAATCCGAGTAATATTAAACGACTTTGCATCCTTCCAAATGTTTGGATAAAACCTTGGCGCTAAATCTTGAGCTATTCCTTTCGCTGTTAACCTATCTTCAAATTTCAACAAGTCCCAATCCTCATTTTTTTCAGATTTAACAATTGCCTTAAAGTCTTCAAGTTTACCGTCAATCTCTAATTTCCTTTCTAGAAGTGCAATTTTCTCCTCCGGAGCATATCCCGCCCATTTCATTATTTCATTATAAATAATGGTTCCAACAGGTGCCATAGTATAGCCAGCAATTGTCTGGGTGGCAAGATCAATTAGAAACACTTCAGGATCATACTTGTCTACCAGAGTCTTTAACTGCTGTGAAATTGGAGTTGAATTAATTCTATTTATAAGTCTTTCTTGAAAGGAAATTCCATCAATTAAATAATTTTTCTTTAACCCAAGTCCAAAATACTTGGCAAAAGAACTTTTACCTGAACCATAGAAGCCCGAAATCCAAATACCAACTTCATGTGATTCAGTCTGCATGCCAGCTGACATAGCATCAAGTATCTTCTCAAAGTTCTGTTTCAGCCTTTCCGTTACAACATATTCAGAAATTTCACCTTTGAGATGATCGGTTTTTAAACTACCAAATGTTACAACTTTCTCAATACTTCGATAGATATCCTTACTAGGATCGAATAGTTCTTTAATCTTTTTCATAGTTTAAAAATGTTTTGATCTGTAATTACCGTCTGGGGGATAAAACCCAAAAAACTCCAAACTTGACCCACTCAATGTACCTGGATAGAGTATGACAATTGGAATCTCTATTTCATTATAAATTTTTTGTTCAATTGGACCAAAGCGCGTAAAAGGGTGAATCGCCTCAATATCAGTGATAATTAGTAAAGGTTTTTTTTGAGATTTTAACTTTTCTTGCTCCATGAAGATTGCATTCTCGATTACTTTATTTTCAATCACCATTGAGCCTAAATCGACTTTAAAAAAATCAACAATTTCATCGAAATCACTAGAGCCATCTGGTGTAATCCATGAATTTCTTCTTGGGTTATTTCGAAAAAAGTCATTCAATGTTGATGCCAACGAAATGGCACTACAAGAATAGTCATAACTCATTGCTAACCTAATCCAATTATTTAGCATGGATTTGATTTCAATGGTTTCTTTGGGGTCAAATGTTAAATACGTAATCTGTTTATCCCCAGCATGATGATTTGGATTAGGAGTTTCGAGATACTCCAATATCATTTTAAATTTGTTACTTGAGTCCATTTAATAACTCCTCCATAGTTTTATATTTCCAATCAATTTTTATAATCTCTCCAGAGTTTTGTAAAATAAAATTCCCTTGGAATGATAATCGTTCTAAGTGCTTCACTGTATCAAAATTAGAATATCCAAAAAGTTTCCATTCTTCCGAATTAACTATCCCCATATCTGACAACCCATTAAAGTGTAGCTCATGGGCTAAATAATTTGCTGTAAGATCGTATACAAAGACTGGCTTGACCTTCCTCTGCTTATCTAATAATTTAAAATCTACAATTGTGGATATTAAATACGACGACACCCTTTTCTGAGTATTGTCCGACCATCCATTAATATAATCTGTATATCTAATTGTTTCAGCAATAAACTTCCTAGAAAATGTCGAATTAAATTCTAATACACCTTTTTGTACTTGAGGCCAATAAACCATGGTAACGAAATCCATTAATATCAAATTCGCCCTTGAAGTGTAAATGAAAAATAGTTGCGTTAGAACATCTAGACTCACGTGGTGACTTATTAATTCATTTAAATATAGAGGCACCTTGGGGTTATCATGAATATATCTCTTGTAAAATGCCACCTCAACAATGTCTTTTATTCTTTTATTGGACGCTTTGACTAACAAATTAGATTTAATTGAATTCTCTGTCAATTCATTTCTAGGCATTCCATTAACATATACTTCAAAGAGTAGTAATGACTCTTGAATCAAACCAGTGCCTTTACATAGATCAATATTGTATTTTCTAACGATCATTTAGGAATACTATGATAAGTATGGAAAAGTTTTATACCCGTTTTTAAAAGCTGTTAAATAATGCTTTGTAATGATCCGATAAATTTCAATACCTGATAGCTCGTCAATTGCCCCAACTAATATTGGTCCAGGCTTGCTATCAATGGCCATGGATCCTGCAATCCCCTCCAATTCATCCATGTAATTTACATCTCTATTAACTAAACAATTTGATTCGAGCCCTTTTTCTATGTTATATGGAAGACTAAATAAATGATATTTGTTGCCTTGAACATTTTTGTCATGCTCTATGCAAGCAATTTGAATTGCTAAATTCAAAATTGCCTTTTCCTTAGTCCTTGGCAGAATATATTGAAAAAAGTCAATGCTATTAGTATCTATAACCTTTTGACTTAGCCAGTCATTATCTTCCATGCCCACAAGCAATAGATTCCTTAGCCGTTGGACGTCCAAAGTAGGTTGTTTATTATTCATTGTATTATCCATTATTTCCAATGCAATCTTTCGTATTCACTTTGCTCTTGTCTATTCTTTGGAATAGAAGAATTACCTATTCTCACATAAAATTCCTCGCGTCCTTCATTCATCACAAAAACAGGCTTTCCGGAGCTTTGTATGCTAATCATGCAAATGGTATTACCATCTAAATTAGGAAAGGTCACCGATAGATATTTTTCAAAGGTACCACCTAAATATTTCTTTACGATGGATCTCAACTGCAATTCAAAGCCATCTATATTTTGTTTGTCGCTACCAAAGGTTTCAAAGTCCCTGGACAAACCAATAACATCTCCATGATCATTTATTCCAATCATGAGAATTCCGCCGGTAGCATTTAAAAATGCAGCAATAGTTTTTGCAATTACATACTCCAACTTTGAATTGACAGTGAATAATTTAATATCAAAGCGCAAAGTTGATTTAAATTCCAATTTTTCTGATTCTCCTCCTAAAACTAACTCTTTCAACGAATTTGATTCATCAATTATACTATTTGATAGTTCAATTCGATTTTGTAATTCTTGATAAATCCATTCACTTCTCTTTTGAAGAAAAACGGAATAGTCATCTGAGGTCAATCCATATTCATCCAAATCATTTATCATATGAGATTTCAATGCCGAATTTAAAGAGATGTTCTCATCATTAAATTCACGAAAATAAATAGACGGAGCCTTGGCTCTTATTTTATTCTTATTGAGTTCTGCACCTACGAGAGAAATATTAACAATGCTATTTTCATTGGACTGATTCGTTTTCCTTAAAAAGGATTTGGGGAAAATATGATGGTAATTCTTACTATTAGCCAACTTTAACCACGAATTATCTAGAATCACCTTTCCATTGTCTTGAAAATCCTTTGGCTCAAAAAAACAATAGAGGCACAATATGGCTTTGCAATAACTACTTCCTGCACTAAAAGAAGTATCTATAAGTGTTTTAGGGCTACTCAAATAAACCTTATAGTCATCGTAACTTGGTCTTACTCCCAATATAATTTCATCTATGCGTTTTATATCCTGAGCTAATTTAGATTCAGTAGAACTTCCATATCGGTACGACAAGGAAACCCTCCAAAAAAACTCTTCAAGATACCGTAGTTGATCACCTTTGGGTTTGTCTTTTGTGATATAAAAGAAATAAGAAAATGGAATTAACAATGAATCATAAGGCAATAAACTAGAAACTGGAATCCGATAAACAGAGCGAAAAAAGTCAATACTATATTTTATCGAAGAAATCACATCCTCCCAAGCATCAATAATATCAGATTTATTTAATTGTAATATGTTTCTTCTTTTACACTCTTTATTTGGTGTTAATACTATCGACAACAAATTCAACGGCACTGAACTCGAAATCGTATTGTACTTGCATCTGCTCAATTCTTCGATGAAAGATTTAAATTTTTCGGACATATCAAAACCCAATTTTTCATCATAGGATTTCGCAGACATTATCTCGAACAGAGTAAGCGTTTGACCACCAGTATTTATTCTTGTAAAAACTTCTATCGCCGACTCAATATCATCTTTTAACAATACAATTGTTGAAAATTCATACGTACTAAATATCTGATTGTATTTATGTATTAGAACAAATTCTTCCTGACTAAAACCACTTTGAATTTCCAACATTTTACGATTCAAATCCAATAAATCGCACAACTGAATTGATGGGGCTAGTGGCATTTCTGATACAATTATCTGTTCATCGTGATTATCTAAATCCAAATCCAAACGAACATAAATATCATTGTAATCTGTTATTTTTTTTTCTCCTTCTTTTTGAATGCGGGCCCCAACAAATGCTGCATAAAGAGATGTTATTCGCTGTTGTCCATCTAGGACATATTGAACTTTGACTCCATCAGGAATTTGAGGTAGATTAATATCACCAATGTTCTTAATGTCATTTAATCGTTCGTTGGTTTCCCACATTATAAAGGTACCAATGGGATATCCTTTGATAATACTATCCAGCAGCTTTGCTGTATTCTCTTTACTCCAAACAAAATCACGTTGGAATTTGGGTATTTTTATTTGACCTTTTTCAATTTCAGAGATCAAATCTTGATAACTTTTTCGATCTGGCTTAGGTTGTCTATTCATTTTTTAGGAAATCAAAAATATTCTATTCGAAGGTACAAATGGTAATTTTTTGAAGGTTTGAATAATTATGGGTCTACATAAACCATAAAAATCCATTCCCACAAAAATTAATACCTAAATTTTGATAACCTAAAAACACTCTAATAAGACATATCGTTCCTGTAAACCACTGAAATAAAATCACCGAATAATCCGTCAGGGTGGACAATATCCCACTTCATCATACCCGAGTTCTCTGATTCTTGGTCTGCTAAATAATCTAAAAAATCAGAGTACTCGAACTCGTCATCATCACTTGCTTCCATGTAACGTTGGTAAATTACCTCAATTTCCTCTGAAACAAACTCAGGCTCACCAACCAAATTATTTTCTAGATAGAGTAATTCAGGAGGATACACCCAACCCGTTTCCAATAAATTATTCCCGGTATACGGACAATACAGTACGAATCGCTCTGCATAATCAATTTCCTCGCCCAAATCAACGGCTGTAAAAGTTAAAAATATCATGTGGTTTTAAACTAAATTCAATTGTATTGTAAAAATACTCTTCAGCAAAGAAAATCAGCAATAATTCTTAAACCATTTTCTGTAACACCAACCTTTGCCCTGCTACCTCCATAATCCCTCGGCGGAGGAAATTAAACCGTTTGGTGCCAAAGAAACCATGTTCATCTGCACGCAGGTCCATCGCTTCAAAATATGGTACAACCTCGGGCTCGCAGTGAAATACAAGTCTTTCACTCCAGGTGCCCGAATAAAAATACATCTTCGCTTTGTGCCCGTTCAACAATACCGGCAAGGCATGATTTCGAACATCCACCAAATAGTCCTCATCACTTGGCGTGGGAATATCCTGTGCAGTTAAAAAATATTCATCATCGGTCACCCGGGCTTCGCGTAAAGCTTGATCCAAATACGCCCTACCCCCTTCGCCCAAAACATCAAGGCCTTTGTATAAACGATCCATGTAAGAATCCGTAGGCAGCAAACCGTCCTTCACCTTGTTGGGATTGGCCAAATACACAATGGCATTCACCGAAGTGCCATCGCCCCGCGACACCATCATCTGCGTTCGGAAATAATGCCCACCGCGCACGCCTTCGTACCTATCCAACTGCGCCAAACCATCCGCATTTACCTCATACAACACCCCCATCGCATCGAA
>JACCDP011163615.1_pt1 | contig 17763 bp, 15 predicted proteins | sample 7445841 | NCBI WGS metagenome assembly JACCDP01 (sample SAMN15323441, study PRJNA562643) | freshwater metagenome | isolation source: river surface water | place: USA:Blue River Watershed | collected 2017-08-17
GCCCGGCGTCTTGCGCTGACCGATGGCGCCGCCGTGACGGAAGTACTCGTGCGAACCGTGGCCTTCGACGAAGCCGGCCATGTGGTGGCGCTTGAAGACGCCGGCGAAGCCGCGGCCGCGCGAGGTGCCGACGACGTCGACCTTCTGGCCCTTCGTGAAGAAGTCGGCCTTCAGCTCCTGGCCAACCTCGAAGCCCGCGAGCTCGGCCTCGGTGAGGCGGAACTCCTGGATCTTGACGGGGGCCTTCTGGCCGCTCTTCTTGGCCTCGCCCGCCTGGGGCTTGTTCGTGTGCTTGTCCTTGCGGAAGCCGAAGCCGACGCGGACGGCGGTGTAGCCGTCGACGTCCTTCGTGCGCTTGCCGATGACGATGCAGGGACCGACCGCGACCACGGAGACGGGGACCTGGTTGCCCTCCGCCGTGAAGACGCGCGTCATGCCGACCTTCTTGCCGATGAGACCCGCTGCCATGTGAGACCTCTGTTCTCGTGACCGGAGCGCATCGCGCGGGAGCGACCGTCGTCCGGGGCGTTCCGTTCCTTCGGGAAGGACGCCGGGTTGTTGCCCCGAAAGGTCCGGGGGCGGTGGCGTATGCCGCAGCCGGGAGGGGAAGTCAAGGAGGTGGGCGACGCCCTGCACGGCGCGCGAGCGTGGCGTCACGGTCCAACAAGGTCCCGACGACGTGGGGCGAAAAATGCGCCGCCGCTCGGCTCACGCCTCGCGGAGCCGGACTGAAGGTGCGCCCAGCCCGGAAGAGCTGAGCAGCGCCAGATCATACTATGTAAAGAGCAATTAACGCCCCACCCCGCGCGCGCAACGGAAGCCGAGGAAGCTGCTGCGGCTCCCCGCGCCGTACCCGTAGCGGACCGAGGCGCGCAGCCTCGCGGCGTTGAGGCTCCAACCGCCGCCGCGGAACACGCGAAGCCCCGAACATTGCTCTTTTGATGGATTATTCTGGGGCGAGGATGAATAGCCTTCGTAGCAGTCGGCCACCCACTCCCGGACGTTGCCGGCCATGTCCTGCAGACCTTCGGGCGTGGCGCCGGCGGGCAGGCTTCCCACGCGCTTCACGCGATATCTGCACTCAGCGTAGTTCGCCCGGTCACAGGTCGGCTCGCCGTTGCCCCATGGGTATTTGCGGCCCGCCGGGCCGCGCGCGGCGAACTCCCATTCGGCCTCGGTGGGCAGGCGCTTGCCTTGGCTCTCGCACAGCGCCTTCGCCTCGTCCCACGAGACGTTGATCTTCGGCATGCCGTCGCCTTCTGCGTACTCGGTGACGTCCATGCAGAAGCCGCTAACCGTGACGCGGTGGACGGGCTTCTCATCCGAGTCGCCGTCGTTGGAGCCCATGTCGAACGAGCCGCCGGGAATGAACGCCATTCCCTTCGGACAGCTGCCCGATGCCACCGGCGCAGGGGGCCTCGAGCCCGAATTCGACATCACAAACCCGACGACACCGAGCAGCGCCACCGCTGCGACGGCCACCGCGACGTATCGATTCCGTGCGGGCCTTGGCGAGGGCACCGCGACAACCACGGGCGACGGTGCCGGCGGGATGGGGCTTTGCGGCGCTGCGTCGACTGCGAGCGCCTGCGCGAACGCCCCCGTCGAGGGATGTCTCCCGGCAGGAGCGACCGTCAGCGCTTTCGCAATGGCCGCGTCGAGGTGCCCTGGCACCCTCGGGTTCAGCTGCGCGGCCGGCGGATAGCGCCCCGCGACAATCGCATTCATCGTGTCGAGGTCGTCCTCCCCGTCGAACGGGACCTGGCCGGTCAGCAGCTCGTAGAGCATCACGCCCAGCGACCAGATGTCCGAGCGGGCATCGACGCTCTTCGCGCCGCGGACCTGCTCGGGGCTCATGTAGAGCAGCGTCCCCATGCGCGTGCCGGTGCGCGTGGCCGACTTCGACTCCCCACCGAGGTTCGCTCTGCCAAAGTCCAGCACCTTGGCGAGGCGGCCATCGGCGACGATGACGTTCGCCAGCTTCAAGTCGCGGTGGACGAGGCCCTTCGCGTGCGCCGCACCCACGCCTGCCAGCACCTAGCGCATCAGCGTCACGGCGCTGTCGTTGTCGAGCGGACCGTTCCTTTCGACCAGCTGTTCGAGCGTCGGGCCCTGCACGTACTCCATGACGAGGCCGGCAATGCCGGGCTCCGCGACGAGGTCCGTCACCGCGACGATGTTCTCGTGGCGCAGCGTCGCCTGAATGCGGCCCCCGTCGAGGAAGCGGCTGCGCACGTCTTCGTGCACCAGCAGCTCGGGGTTCAAAACCTTGAGCGCGTGGTTCGAGCCGAGCGTCGCGTGCCGCGCGCGCCACACCGTCGCAATTCCACCGCCGCCGAGCCTCTCCTCGACGATGTAGCTGCCCACCTGCTGCCCGACCTTCAGTTCCATCGTTCACTCCGGGTGATGGAGCGTATGCGGAACGGGACGGGTGCGGTGTAGAAGAAGAGCACCTCACCCCTGCTGCCGCGCGCCCCTCTCCCCGCAAGCGCGGCGAGGGGCTGCCTTGGCTCCGAAGCCCTCTACCGGTCCCCGGGGGGCGACGCGCGCACAGCTGGCGACGAAGCTCGCACGGTTCGTGCGCGTGGGTGAGGGCCGCGCTGTTCCGCCCCCCTACTTCCCCGGACACGGCGTCCCGAGCGCCGCCGGCGCCGGCACGGTGGCGCTGCCCGTCGCGAGGAACGTCGAGAGGAAGCAGCCGTACTGGTACTTCACGTCGTCCAGCTGGAAGGCGACGTTGTGCGGATCGGCAAGCCCGTCGCCCTCGTACTGGACCACGACACCGGTGAAGGGCGTGCCGTCCACCGAGGTGACGTTGTTCGTGACGGGGTAGCTCTCGAAGCCGCCCCGGCCGTCCAGCGCCAGCGCGTCCTGCATCGACTGCCAGACCAGCGCGCCCGCCTGACGGTTGCCGTAGCCCAGCGCCAGCGTGTCCAGCACCTGCGGCGGGAAGTACTTGTCGTTCAGCCCGGCCGGCGCGTAGACGGGGCGCGAGGCGAACCCCGGCAGCGGCCGTTTGCCGACGCGCGGGGTGAAGACGAGCGGGTCCACCGTCTCCAGCGCCGACTCGGCCAGCTGAATGACCGGGTGCAGGTAGCCCAGCTGGCGCGAGTCGGTGCCGATCTTGGCGGCGAGCAGGTCGGGAATGGCCGAGACGAGCTTCGTCTCCAGTAGGAAGTAGGTCCAGTAGCCGCCGGCGCCCGACGAGACCGCGGCGCGGATGCGCGGCTCGGTGGCCGAGATCATGTTGAGGTACATGGCGCCCATCGAGTGGCCCATCGCGACCAGCTCGTCCGGGTTGAAGGCAAAGGCCGAGGCCCCCGCGGGCAGCGAGACGCCATCGCATCCCGTGAGCGCATCGGCCGGGATCTGAAGCCCTTTGAGCGCCTCGAGGAACATCCGCTGCTCAAGCACGCCCTGACGGAAGGTGTCTCGGACCGCGGCCAGGTTGTTGAGGTTCAGGTAGTCGAAGCTGCCGGCCGTGGGCAGCCGCTCGGGGTTGATGGGGAACGCCGCGGAGGCGGTGGCGAGCCCGAGCGGCGCCACGACGTGGGCGGGACCCTCGCCGGGGGTCGGCTCGCCCTCCTTCGTCAGGGTGCGGCCGCGCTCGACGGACTCGACCGACAAGCCGCCCGAGCCGTGGAAGTAGGCCATGAGCGGATAGCCGGCCGCCGGCATCGCCGCACGGGGCACGGTGATGACCACCGGGATCGTCTCCTCGCGCTGGACGATGGGCAGACCGGCTTGGTCGAACTCAAAGAGGCCCTCGGTGTCGAACGGCGGCTTCCCCTTCTGGAACTGCGGGTGACGGATGGTGCCGTGAAGCTCGCAGTAGCGCGGGTGCGCGGCATGCAGGCCCAGTGCCTCTATCTTCGGCGCGTGGGCCGCCTTCACCCGATTGCCCAGATCGTGCAGCTCGGCCACGACGTCGCCGGTGGTGAAGACGGTGAACGCCGCGACCGAGGCGGGATCGAGTCCGGGCAGCGACGCAAAGACCGACGCGGTGTCGATGCTGCGCGCGCCGCGACTGATCGCCTCACCCGACGCCGCGCGAGCGACGGTGCCCGGCACGCCCAGCGGCTGTCCCGACGCGTCGTTCAAGCTTCGGCGAACGATGACGGCGTAGCGGCGGTTCGGCGCCAGTACGAAGCCCGGACGGGGCGCGACGGCGAGCAGCGTGCCCAGCACGTAGGCGTCCTCGGCCGGCAATGAAGCGACGACGGGAAACAGCTTGCCGCGATCGGGCGACGCGGGATCGACGTCGGCCAGCAAGAGGGGCGATTCGAGTGACGCCGCGTAGGCCTTCGTCTGATCCTGTGCGGAGAGGGGGCCGTCGAAACGGAAATAGGCCGCGGGCATGACGGGCCAGCCGCGACGCGCCTCGGTCATGGCACGGAACTTCGCGACCAGCGCCTTCGGCGCCGCGCCCACATCGGGGTTCGGGAAGCCCGCGAGGCTGGGGTGGCCGGCGTCGTCGAGCAGCAGGTCGCTCGGGTACGGGAAGGCGAAGAAGCCGTCCCCCGACAAATCGGCGGTGGCCTCGAAGGACACCTTGGTGCCGGGCTGTTCGGAGGGACCGTCGGACTTTGAGCAGGCGGCAACGAGAATCGGCAGGACGACGAGCGGAAGCAGCCGGCGCATCACGACACCTCGACGACAGGAGATTTCAAGGGCGGGACGGTAGCACGGCGCGCGACCCATCAACGCGTGCGCGGCGGACGCGGACCGTACAACTCGTGCCGCTGGCACGGCCGCTGCTCGCCGGGGGCTCTCCGCGGGAGGGGTCTCCCGCGAGGGAGGGCGTCATGGGTCTCAGGCCGGCGACGATCGTGCTGCTCCTGCTCGTCCTGTCGCACGCGCCCGCCCGAGGATTGCCTCGGGATGAGCGGCTGTCGCTCGCCCTCGGCGTGGTTCGACCTCAGCTGTCGGCGGCCAGCCGCGCCGCGCTGGCGTCGGCCTTCGTGCGTGAGGGGCTTCGCCACGGCCTCGACCCGCTGCTTCTCGCGGCCATCGCGCAGGTGGAGAGCCGCTTCGATGCGGCCGCTCGGGGGCCCGACGGCTCGCTGGGACTCATGCAGCTTCAGCCGGCGACGGCGCGGGCGCTGGGGCTACGCGGCGATGCGCCGGAAGAGGTGATGTCCATCGACCGCAACGTGGCCCTTGCGGCGACGCACCTCGCGCGGCTGAGGCGGTCGTTTCCGGAAACTGAGGAGTTGCTCATCGCCTACAACCGCGGCGAGGCCGGTGCCCGGAAAGTTCTTCAGGGTCCCTTGGCAGAGCAGGTGCGTCGGGGCTATCCGCGACAGGTCCAAAACGCGCTCGAGCGGCTGGGGCGGCTGTGCGCCGACGCCGGCAACGCGGCGCCTCCTGCACAGCGCGCCGTCGGCCCTCGGAAAGAATGACCGAACTCCCCTCCGGCGGATGGCCTGCGAGATGGCGCCCCGCTGCGTGGCACCGACCTTGCTCGAGGCGCGCGGCTCACCACCAAGAGGGGCTGGCACGATGGGCGAGCTGCATTGGAGCGAGGGGTCTCGAACGACGGACGCGGTGATTCGGCTGGAGGGCGTCGTCGACGGTTCGAGCGCCTGGGAGCTCCGACACGCCCTGCGCGAGCGGGGCGCGGCGGCGCAGCCCGTGGTCATCGACTTCTCGGCGGTCCGCGAGTGCCACGACTTCGGGATCGCGGTGCTGGCTCATGGGTTGACCTGCGACGCCCCGGGCCTCGTTGAGCTGCGAGGGCTGCAGCAGAGGCAGGCGGCGTTGGTTCGCTTCTTCGGACTGGACGCCGGGCCGGCTCACGACTCCGACTGACGCCGTTCGGCGCGGGCGGCCTGCGGGGTCGGGCGGTAGTCGCGCGAGAACATCGCCTCCAGCGCCTTGCCCTCGAAGCGGACGGCGATGGGCCTGCCGTGCGGGCACTGGGCATGAAACGGCGTCGCGGCGAGGTCGGCGAGCAGGCGTCGCATCTCTTCGGGCTCGAGCGGATCTCCGGCGCGCACGGCGTTGTGGCAGGCCATGCGAACGAGCAGCGCCTCCTCCATCGCCCCCGCCGACGCCACCGCTCCCGACAGCCGGAACTCGCTCGCCAGAGCACGAAGCGTGGCGGACAGGTCGGCGCTCAGAAGCTCCCTCGGAGCCGCCTTGATGGCGAAGGTGGTGCCTCCGAACGGCTCTATCTCGAAGCCGAGGTCGGCGAGAGGTTCGAGCGCCGCCTCGACCGACTGAGCCTCGGCCGGCGACAGGTCGAGGCTCACCGGCACGAGGAGCGGGTTCCCGGCGCGAGCGACCCCGGCACGCTCCGCCCGGTAGCGCTCGTACAGCACCCGCTCGTGGGCCGCATGCTGGTCCACGAGCACGACCCCCTGGGACGACTCGCAGACGACGTAGGTGCGATGCGCCTGCCCGAGGACGCGGAGGTCTGCGTAGCCATCACCGCGTGCCGCCGTCTGCGACGCACCGGGAAAGAGCGGCCGCTGCGCCTCGGGCTCGCGCGCCACCAGCGGGGCGTCGGCGCGGTGTCCCAGCCGTTCGCCAAAGCGCGCAAGTGCCTCGGCGACGCGCGCCCGATGCGCGACGTCGGCCCCCTCCTCCGTGGCATCGGAATCGGCTCGAACCACCGGCGACGGGAAGAGCGGCGGACGCGCATCGCGGTCAGCCCCGGAGCGCTCCTCGACTGGCAAGACGACCGGAGCCGGGGACTGCCCTGGGACGGCCGGCCGCGACTGCCCCAGCACGTAGCTGCGCTTTGGCGCAGCGGAGGCCACCCACGGGCTGGTCGACAGCACGGCGACCAGCGCCCGATGCATCGCCTCGTAGACGGCCCGCTGGTCGGAGAAGCGAACCTCCAGCTTCTGCGGATGCACGTTGACGTCGACGCGCCCGGGCGAGACGTCGAGGAACAGGACGACGGTGGGGCTGCGCCCGACCGGCAGCACGCCCTCGTAAGCCCGCGCGATGGCCGACAGGAGGCCGCGGTCGCGGACGTAGCGGCCGTTCACGAAGGTGAAGATCTCACGGGTCGTGGCGTTCGCCCGCTGGGGCCCCGCGATGAGCCCCGAGATCCTCACATCGCCCTGCGTGTGATCGACCGGGTAGACCACGTCGCTCAGCTCGCGGCCCAGCACCGCCGCCACGCGCTCGCGCAGCTCGGCCGTCGCCTCGGCCTTGAGCAGCACGCGCTGCTCGTCGCGGACGAGGAACGTGGCCCCGCGATTGGCCAGCGCAAGGCGCGTCATCCAGTCCATGGCGTGGCCGACCTCGGTCTGCCGGGTCCGCAGAAAGCCGAGTCGGGCGGGAACGTTGAAGAACAGATCCTCGACATCGATGCGGGTGCCCAGCGGAGCGCCCACCTGCTCCGTGCCGGTGATGCGCCCCCCCTCGACGCGGATGCGCGTCGCGAGCGGGTCCTCGGCCCGGCGCGTGGTCAGCGTCATGCGCGAGACGGAGGCGATGGACGGGAGCGCTTCGCCTCGGAACCCGAAGGTGTGAACGTCGAACAGGTCCTCGGCGCTCCGAAGCTTGCTTGTCGTGTGACGCTCCAGCGCGATGAGGGCGTCCTCGGCCGACATGCCCGAGCCGTCGTCCGCGACCTCGATGCGTCGGCGCCCACCCTCTTCCAGACGCACCTCGATGCGCTTCGCACCGGCGTCACAGGCGTTCTCGACCAGCTCCTTGACGACTGCGGCCGGCCGCTCGACCACCTCGCCGGCGGCGATCTGGTTGGCGAGGGCTTCGGGGAGTCTGCGGATGACGGCCATGGCGGCGCAGCATAGGGCAAGAGCCGGGCCGTGGAACCGGCTTCGGATGCGTTGACGCAGCGCGCCGCAGGGGCCATAAAACGCGCGCTCCCGCGAGGAGAGCGATGGCGAGGACGGCGATGGCACTGAGCGTTGCGGTGACGGGCGGCGACACCCTCTTCGGGCGCGACCTGATCGCCGCGCTGGACTCGGACCCGGACGTCGAACGGGTGCTGTCGCTGGACGTGCGGCCTCCGAGCGAGCAACTGTGGAAGACCAGCTGGCACAAGACCGACCTCGTCCACCCCCGCTCGGCCGAGCAGCTGACGAAGGCGCTGCGTGAACAGTCGGTCGACGTGGTGGTCCACACCGCCTTTCTGGCGAGGCCGGTGCACCGCGGCGGGTGGGCGCACGAACTCGAGGCGATAGGCACGCGGCACCTGCTGGCGGCGGTCGAGGCGGCCGGGGTGCGGCGAGTGGTCATGCGGTCGTCGACGCTGACCTACGGCGCGCTGGCGACGCATCCCGGGCGGATTCCAGAGGGCGCGGCGCTGTCGGGCGCGGCGGAGAGCCGCTTCCTCGCCGATAAGGTCGAGGCCGAGAACCAGCTCACACGCTTCGCCCAGCGCAACCCGGAACGGGTCGTGACGATTCTTCGCTTGGCGCCGCTGCTGGGCGCGAAGTCCGACACGCTCGCAACCCTCTACCTGTCGAACACCGTCTGTCCGATGCTCCTCGGCTTCGACCCTCTGGTGCAACTGCTTCACGAGGCCGACGCGGTGGAAGCGGTCCGCACCGCCCTGCACTGCGACGTTCGCGGCGCGGTGAACGTGGCCGCCTCGGGTGTGCTGCCTCTTTCGCAGGCCGTGAAGCTGTGCGGCGCGCGCGCCCTCCCTCTCCCCGCGGGCGTGCTCCGCCGGCTGTCGGAGACGCTTTGGCTTGCGCAGGTGGGCGACTTCCCGCCGGGCCTGCTGGACTTCCTGCGCTACGCCTGCGTCGGCGATCTGACGCGGATGCGGCGCGAGCTGCACTTCTCGCCGAAACACGACGTGCGCGAGTCGATCCTCGCCTTTGCAGGGACCCTGCGGTCGGGCGAGTTCGGTCCCGTCATGGGAGGTGGCCGATGAGCCGTCGAAAGCTCGGGAACGACCCGTTCGTGCGCGGCGCTGCGCCGCGAAACCGCCCTCAGACTGTCCCAGCGCAGGGCCCCGAGGCCCCCATCCCCGCCAGCGCCAAGTCGGCGCCGCTGACGGAGGTCATCACCCCCGAGAGCGTGGTCCGCGACCCGGTCCTCGAGCCCCCTCACGCCGAATGGCCGGGCGACCTGCAGATGGTGGACGACTTCGGACGCGACGCCGCCTTCGAAGCGCGGGCCCTGAAGCTGCTCGAACCGGTCTACCGCAACTACTTCCGCGTCGAGGTGCGCGGCCTCGAGCACGTGCCTTCGTCGGGCCCCATCATCCTGGTGGCGAACCACTCAGGTGCGCTGCCCTGGGACGTCGCGATGCTGAAGACGGCCCTGTCGCTCGACCACCCGGGAAAGCGCAGCCTGCGGCCGCTCATCGAGAACTTCCTGTTCCACTTCCCGTTCCTCGGCGTGGCCCTGAACCGCTTCGGCGCGGTCCGGGCGTGTCAGGAGAATGCCGAGGCGCTGCTGGACGCCGGCGAGGCGATCGCCGTTTTCCCCGAAGGCGCCAAGGGACAGGGCAAGACCATCCGCAAGCGGTACCAGCTTCAGCGGTTCGGCCGCGGCGGCTTCATCAAGCTCGCGCTGCGAACGGGGGCGCCCATCGTGCCGGTGGCCATTGTCGGAGCCGAGGAGACGCACCCGCTGCTGGCCCGTCTGACGCGTCCCGCGGCGCCTCTCGGCCTGCCCTTCCTGCCCGTCACGCCGACCTTCCCGCTGCTGGGTCCCGCCGGCCTCCTGCCCCTGCCGACGAAGTGGACCATCGAGTTCGCGCCGATGGTCTCTCTGGGCAAGAATCCCGGAGCGGATGAGCTGACGGTCGAGCGGCTGACCGAGGACGTTCGGGCCGGCATCCAGGGACAGCTGGATCGCATCACCCGCGGACGCCGCGGCATCTTTTCCTGAACCAACCCCGCCCCAAAGGATCACGCATGTCACCCACCCTGCGCGTCGGCGTCATCGGCGCCACCGGCCTCGCGGGCCAGCAGTTTCTCGCGGCGCTCTCCGGCCACCCGTGGATGAAGCTCGTGAAGGTCGCGGCGAGCGAGCGCTCTGCGGGCAAGCGGTACGCAGAAGCGCTGCTCGACGGCTCGGGCCGCAGCCGCTGGTACGTGGGCGAACCGCTCGACCCCGCCTTCGCAGATCTGACGGTGGAGGATGCCCGCGAGATGACGGCCGACGGACTCGACCTCGTCTTCAGCGCCGTGGAGACCGAGCCCGCAAGGGAGCTCGAGCCGCGCTTCGCCGCCCACGTGCCGGTCGTCTCGACAGCGAGCGCCTTCCGCTACGAACCCGACGTCCCAATCTTCCTGCCTGGCGTGAATCTGGCCCACGCCCGCCTCATCGACGCGCAGCGGAAGAATCGAGGCTGGAAGGGCTTCATCACCCCCGGCCCCAACTGCACGACCGTCGGGCTCGCCATCACGCTCAGGCCCCTCGCAGACGCGTTCGGACTCAAGCTCGTCGTGATGACGAGCCTGCAGGCCGTCAGCGGCGCGGGTCGCAGCCCGGGCGTCGCCGCGCTCGACATGATCGACAACGTCGTACCGTTCATTGCCAAGGAAGAGGAGAAGGTCCAGCTCGAGACGAAAAAGATCCTCGGCGCCTGCTCTGAAGCCGGCATCACCCCTCACGGCGCGCTCGTCACCTGCACCTGCACCCGCGTGCCGGTCATCGACGGCCACACCGAGGCGGTCTTCGTAGCACTCGAGCGCAGGGCGTCGGTCGAGGAGGCGAAGCAGGCGATGCGTGCCTTCGGACGCGATTTCCTCGCCCTCGGTCTGCCGTCGTGCCCCCAGGAACTCATTCACGTCAGCGACGCACCCGACCGCCCGCAGCCGAGACTCGACCGCGAGCGCGGCGCCGGCATGACCACGACGGTGGGCAGGCTGCGCGAAGATCCGGCTCTCGAGAACGGGCTGAAGTACGTGCTGCTCAGCCACAACACGAAGCTGGGCGCGGCAAAGGGGGCCATCCTGACGGCGGAGTGGCTGGCGACGCAGGGCTACGTCGGCTGAGGACTGCCGCCTACGGGCAGGCCTTCGCCTTGAAGCAGCCGTAGCTCTCGCCTGATGCGCTCTTCACCGCGTAGCCGACGGAGGCGACGCCGTCCTCCAGCGCGATGAGATCGACGCTGCCGCTCGTGGCGACCACCTTGCCGACCGCCCCTTCGATGCGCGAAACGAACAGGAACTCGCTGGCCGCATCGCCGCTGCCGATGACGTAGTGGATGGGGGGACGGCGGTCGAGCGCACCGCCCAGCGTCACCAGCACCGCGCGGTGGTCCTCGGCCTTCGCAGGGTCGAATGCGCAGGCTCCGGGCGCATCCGAGAGGACGATCTGGATCGCGTCCTTCCCGCCGGCCTTCACTTTTCGAAAGCCAGCGTCGACGATGCCCAGCTTATGAGCCTCGTCGCTGCCGTCGACGTGCGGATCGCAGTCCGGCACGACCGTCACCGGCACGATCTCGTCGGTGGACGCTGCAGCCGAACTGTCGGGCTTCGTGCAGCGGCAGGCGGCGACCATCATCGAGGCCAGAACGAGGCGGCGCAGCATCGGCGTCTCCCTGAGCGTCAGGACTTTTTTCCGCGGAGAAGAAGCTCCGCCTCACGCCACTTCGGCACGACAAGCAGCGCCGTGACAACCGTCAGCAGAACAAGCCCCGGCATGCCCGCCGCGCCCGTCGGCCAGTCGGCGCCGCCCACCACGGACAGGCGCGACACGAGATCCAACCCACCCGACGAAAGGCCGCCCCAGACGAGCGCCGCCGGCAGGACCGAACCGCCGCGCAGCCGCAGGTAGGTCGCGAGCATGCCGCCGACGACGGAAGCGGCGAGGGTGACGAAGGCCCCGGTGTGCGGCGCGTCTCTGAGCGGAAAGCCGTACCAGGCGAGGGGAAACGCCCACAGGCCGCGGAGCAGGCCCGTCAGCAGGGCGGCCGGCCAGAAGCCCAGCGCGTTGAGTTCGCGCAGGAGCATCACCCGCCAGCCCACCTCCTCGGCCATGGCCACGGCGGCGCTCAGGGTCGCGGCGTAGAGCAGCGCGGGCATCAAATTCGCGAAGTAGAACAGCGTCGGCGAGATGCCCGCCAGGTTCTTGCGCGCCTCGGCCAACTCCTCGGGCTTCAGCGATGTCCCGGCGAGCTCCAGCTTCTGCAGCGGATCGAAGACGAGCTGCACGCCCGGCACCAGCTTCGACGCGAACATCGACAGCACCGCGACCAGCGGCGGCAGCGCCCACGCGATCAGGAACCAGCGGTTCGGGAACGGGTCTCCGCCGAGCAGCGCGTAGGCGGGCTCTCGCTTCATCCACTGGAGCGCCAGCGCCCCCGCCAGGGGCCCCAGACCGTAGGCCAGCACCACGTTCGAGTAGAAAGCGGGCTTCCCGGGCTCTCCGCCCGTGACGAGGAAGAGCCCCAGCAGGCCCCAGCTGAAGGCGACCGTGACGCCGAGGAACAGAGCGATGGACGAACGCGCGGACATGACGGCTCCGAAGACGCTCGCACCGTACGGAAATTCGTCGGAGATGCAAGCGCACTCCGGTATGACTTGCTCCCATGGAATTGACTGCGAACACCCGCATCGCCTTCCCTCGGGAACTCGTCTTCTCCACCATCCGCGACCGCCTTCCGGCGCTGGTGCCCCACCTGCCGAACGTGCGAAGCATCGAGTGTCAGGAGCGGCGTGACGACGGCCCGCGCACCCACTTCGTGAACCTCTGGACGGCGAAGACCGAGGTCCCGGCGGCGGCGCGCGCCTACGTGAAGGCCGAGATGCTGCAGTGGACCGACCGCGCGACGTGGGACGCAGAGGCCGGCACATGCGACTGGAGGATCGAGACGGGCGCCTTCCCCGGCGTCGTCGAGTGCTCCGGCCGCAACACCTACCGCACCCTCGGCAGCGAGACCGAGCTCGTCATCCGGGGCACCCTCGTGCTGCACCTCGACAAGGCGAACGTGCCCAGGCTCGTTGCCATGGCCGTCCGGCCGCTCATCGAGAAGCTCGTCATCGCCAGCCTCGAGCCGAACCTCGTCTCCATCGGCACCGGCGTCGCCGCCTACCTTCGCAGCGAAGCCGCGAAGAGCGCCTGAGCAGCCCAGCCCCCGCCCGCCGCTCGCCGGCACCCCACGGGACCTAGTTTCCCCCTCGGCGCGCGATGGTCGCGCTCGCGGGGAGATCAATCATGGCGGTCAGCGAGAAGCTCATCGGACGACTGAACGACCTGCTCATGCTCGACCACGACGCGGTCGACGCATACGAACAGGCCATCAAGCGGCTCTCCAGCGAGTTTTGTAGAACGAAGCTGCGCGAGTTCCAGGGAGACCACCGGCGCCACATCGCCGACCTCAAGGACTGCATCGTCCGCTACGGCGGCAAGCCTCAGGACCACCGCGACATCAAGGGATTCTTCATCAAGGGCATGACGGCCATCCAGGCCATGGCCGGCGACGAGATGGCCCTCAAGGCGATGCAGACCAACGAGAAGCTGACCAACGCGAAGTACGAGGAGGCGAGCCGCGAGGCCGGCTGGCCCGACGACGTGAGGGAGCTCGTCCAGCGCGGCCGCGGCGATGAGGCGCGCCACCTGGAGTGGATCAACGAGGCGATCGACCGCCGCTACTGGGAGCGTACCGAGACGACGCTTCATCCCTAAAGGGGACCTGGCAGGCGCTGCCCCGAACGTCGGGAGAAATCGCAACGGGCGCCCGGTGTACCGGACGCCCGCTGCTCTTCCTTAAGGCCCTGTCGAACGCTATCGGCTCTCGATGGGCGGCAAGTTCCGCTCCGTGGCGCCGGTGTAGATCTGGCGGGGGCGTCCGATGCGGGCGTCCTGCTCGCGCATCTCCTTCCACTGCGCCATCCAGCCGGGCAGACGACCAATCGCGAACAGCACGGTGAACATCTCGGTCGGGAAGCCCATGGCCCGGTAGATGATGCCCGAGTAGAAGTCGACGTTCGGATAGAGCTTGCGCGACACGAAATACTCGTCGCTCAGCGCCGCCTGCTCGAGCTCCTTCGCGATGCTGAGCAGCGGGTCCTTGATGCCCAGCTGGCCCAGCACGTTGTCCGCGTGCTTCTTGATGATCTTCGCGCGCGGGTCGAAGTTCTTGTAAACGCGGTGGCCGAAGCCCATGAGCCGGAAGCCGGAGTTCTTGTCCTTGGCCTTCACCAGCGCGCTCTGCACGTCGCCGCCCGCCTTCTGGATCTCCTCCAGCATCTCGAGCACCTCCTGGTTCGCGCCGCCGTGCAGCGGGCCCCAGAGCGCCGTGACACCGGCCGAAATCGACGCGTAGAGGTTCGCGCGCGAGCTACCGACGATGCGGACCGTCGAGGTCGAGCAGTTCTGCTCGTGGTCGGCGTGCAGGATGAACAGCACGTCCAGCGCCTTCGCGATCTTCTGGTCGGGCTCGCCGCCGAACATCATCTTCAGGAAGTTCGCGGTGTAGCCCAGGCGGTTGTCGGGCTTGACGGCCGGCAGGCCCTTCGAGCGGCGATACCAGGCGGCGGCGATGGTCGGCAGCTTCGCAAGCAGGTCGAGGTAGAGGCGGGCGAACTCCTTCGGGTCGTCCGACTTCTTGTCGAAGCCCGACAGCGCCACGACGGCCGAGGCGAGCGCCGCCATCGGGTGCGTGTCGGCCGGCAGCGCCTGGAACAGATGGTGAATCTCCTCGGGAATGCCCGCACGCGCTGCAAGCTCCTTCTCGAAGGTCGCCAGCTGCTCCTTCTTCGGCAGTTCACCGTTGATGAGCAGGTAGGCGGTCTCGAGGAAGCTCGCGCCGTCGGCCACCTGCTCGATGGGGTAGCCGCGGTAACGCAGGATGCCCTTCTCGCCGTCGAGGAAGGTCACGGCGCTCTTGCAGGCACCGGTGTTGCCGTAGCCGTCGTCGAACGTGATGGCGCCGCTCTTGGTGCGCAGCGCCATGATGTCGATGGCGACCTCCGCCTCCGTGCCCTGAAACACGGGCAGTTCGTAGGTCTGATCGCGGAGCGTCAGCTTGGCGGACTCGGACATGGCTTACCTCGACGCGGTCCGGCCCGTGTTGTGGGCCGGCGGCTGGGGAAGAGGCGGAGAGGAACTTCCGCCGGAAGGGGTGGGGAACATAGCGGCCACCTCAGGGGTCAGGCAAGCACAAGCGTGGACCATTGCCACAGCGGCATGAGGCCCGGCCGGGCGCCCTGCGACCCGACCCGGCGACACCGCCTGCGACGGTGCATCGCGGGTGCCGGGCAACTATGCTCACCCGCCTTTTTCACACGAGTTCACGGTCGCACCGCGGCCCGACGACGAGAACGCCATGGCCACCATTCCGCAGAAGACCCTCGATGAACTCGGCTTCCCGGCCCTGCTCAAGGCGCTCGCCGCCGAAGCCCGCACGGCCGTCGGAAAGGAACGTGCGCTTGCCCTCGAGCTGCTGCAGACCCGCGAAGCGGTCGCCTCACACCTGTCGCGTGTCGCCGAGGTGCGCCGCCTCGCACGGCAGGGACTCGAGGTGCCCGTCGGCGGCGTCCCGGACGCCCGGGAGCATGTCGCCCGAGCGGCGAGAGACGGGGTGCTCGAGCCCGCGTCCCTGCTGGCATGTGCGGGACTCGTGCGCGGCGCCGTCCGGGTCCGCCGCTTCCTGCAGACACGGGAGAACCTCTGCCCGCAGCTCGCCGCCGAAGCCGAGTCCCTGAGCGACTTCGAGCCGCTCGCCGCCGAGATCGAGCGCGCCATCGAGCCGGGTGGCAGCGTCTCGGACCATGCGAGCCCACAGCTCGCGGAACTTCGCGAGCGCTCCCGCGGTCTCCACCGCACCGTCAAGGGCCGCATCGACGAGATGCTGCGCGACATCGAACTCGACGAGATCCTCCGAGACAAATACTACACCATTAGAGATGAGCGTTACGTCGTTCCGGTGAAGGCGTCCCATCGCTCGCGGCTGCCCGGCATCGTCCACAACGCCTCGCAGAGCGGCCAGACGCTGTTCATCGAGCCCGACCAGCTCATCGACCTGGGCAACCAGCTGACCATCGTGCAGGCGATGGCGCTGGAGGAAGAGCGGCGCATCCTGCGGGACCTGAGCGAGGCGATCGGCCGCCGCTCTGCCGAGCTGGAGGGCGACATCGGGCGGCTGGGTGAGCTGGACCGTCTGGGCGCCTGTGGCCGCCTGTCGGACCGCCTCGACGCCGTGGAGCCGGCGCTGCTTGCCCCCGAGCAGCCGTTCGAACTCCTGTCCCTTCGCCACCCGCTGCTCGTTCTGCGCGGCGTGCCCGTGGTGGCGAACGACGTTCGGCTCACCGAAGGCCGCAAGGGGCTCATCATCAGCGGGCCGAACGCCGGCGGAAAGACGGTGACACTTGGGGCCGTGGGCCTCTGCGCGCTGATGGTCCGGGCGGGCCTGCCTGTGCCCGCCGCCGAGGGCTCGAAGGTGCCGCTCTATGCGCGCGTCTTCACGGCGATCGGCGACGAAGGTGACCTCTCGAAGGACCTCTCGACCTTCACCGCGCACCTGACGGCGCTGCGCGACATCGCGCGCGAGACCATCCCCGGCACCCTCGTCTGCATCGACGAGATGGCCGCCGACACCGACCCCCGCGAGGGCGCGGCCATCGCGAGCGCCATGCTGGAGGAGCTCGCCGAGCGCGGCGCCAACGTCCTCATCACCACGCACCTCGACGAAGTGAAGGCCAAGGGCCTGACCGACGACCGCTTCCTCGCGGCCTCCGTCGGCTTCGACCTGGAGCGTCTCGCGCCCACCTACCGGCTTCGCATGAATGTGGTCGGGGCCTCGAGCGCCATCGAGATCGCCGCACGGGTCGGACTTTCGGAGAAGGTCTGTCAGCGCGCGCGGGAACTGCTGGGCGGCTCGGGCGGAGCGCTCGGGAAGGCCGTCGCGGCCCTCGACACCGAACGGGGCGAGCTGCTGCGCCTCGAGTCGTCGCTCGAGGAGGAGCGCGCCCGTCTCGCCCACGCCCGCGAAGAGTGGGAACGCCAGCTGCGCCAGCTGCAGCAGCGCGAGAGCGAACTGGAGCATGGCCTGCGGCGCGAAGTGGTGAAGGAGATCGAGGCGGCTCGCGACGAGGCGCGGCGCACCCTGGCGCGCCTGCAGGGTGAAGGCTCGGTCCGCGCCGCCGTCGAGGCCCAGAAGAGGCTGGAGGCCCAGGCCCGCCGGGAGGCCGAGGCCGCAGCGAGGGCGAAGGCCAAGGCAGAGGCGATCGCTGCAAGGGAAGCGGCCCCCCTCCGGCCCGACGAGCTCAAGGCAGGGCACCGCGTGAAGGTGGCCGCGCTCGGCCGCGAAGGAACGATCCTCGAAATGTCGGGGGGAGAGGCGGTGGTCTCCGTAGGCGCGCTCACGACGCGCGTGCCGCTCTCGGGCCTCGTCCCGCTCGTGGGCAAGGCGAAAAACGAGGCGAAATTCAGCCGTTCGCGAGGCGAGAAGGACGAGGCGATGTCGCAAGCCCGCGCCGCGCCGCTGCGCTCGGGCCCGGGCACCATCGACCTTCGAGGGCTCCGCACCGAGGACGCCTTGCGACACCTTCGCGAGCAGCTGGACCAGGCGATTCGCGGCGACTCGCGAGAACTCGCCGTCCGCCACGGGCACGGCACCGGCGCGCTCAAAAAGGCGGTCCGCGAGGAGCTGGGTTCGAGCCCGTACGTCCAGACCTTCCGCCCCGCAGAGGCTCACGAGGGCGGCGACGGAGTGACGGTTCTCACCCTGCGTGAATCCTGATCGGCAGCTTTCCGCGCCACCGGGCTCGGCCGTTCTTTGCTACCTTCTCGGCCCTTCAGGCACTCGGAGAACAGCGATGAAGCGCATCGTGCAAGACCCCGGCGAAATCCTGCACTGGGCCGGGGCCCACC
>JACCDP011142875.1_pt1 | contig 17750 bp, 50 predicted proteins | sample 7445841 | NCBI WGS metagenome assembly JACCDP01 (sample SAMN15323441, study PRJNA562643) | freshwater metagenome | isolation source: river surface water | place: USA:Blue River Watershed | collected 2017-08-17
AAATAGTGATTCTTATTGCAGTAATAGGATTGCTTATTAAAGTAGTTAAAGATTCTATAACACAACATAAACAAAAGGACTTATGGAAAAGGTAGCATGGCTTATTGTAGGTGATAACAATTTTTGGTACACTACAACTCAACCAATTTTCAGAGAAGAATTTGATAAAGAAATCAAAAATCTTAAAGAAGATATTAGTAAAGGTACTTACAGGGATGAACCGTGTAAGCCTAATCAACTCTTTGCATATCCATTACACGTAAAAATGGAAAAGGTATCAATCGACCTTATTGAAAACTTAAATTCTAACTAAGATGAAAAGCGCAAACCAAATTATTCAAGATATTGCAGAAGTATTAGGGCAATGTGATGGTAGATTCATTGAACAAATTGCTAATCAAATCTTAACTACGAAAGTTAAGTATATTGGTGATAGTATGTTTGAAACAGATGATGAGTTATCAGATGAAGCAGCCCAAAAGATTATTAATGATATTGCCACTATGGATGGACATATTCACCCTGAAGATTATTAAGATGAGAAATTTATTATTCATGCTAATGCTGTTACTATCTGTATCAGTATTTGGGCAGTCAACTGATACTATCTTAGTTAAGAAAGATTCAGTAGTGATAAAAAAACCTACATACAAGTTAAAGACAAAAGTAGTACCTGAACATTATACTGATATGTTTACAGGTGAAGAAATGATACTTTATTGGATTCATTGGGAAATTGTTTGGGATAGGAAAAGAAAGGGAAAATAAATTTCCCTTTTTTCTTGCTTTTTAATTCGAACCTTTGTTACTTTACAGAAGTAATTAAAACACATACACAATGGAAACTCCAGTTAAAACATTCAAGAAAGGAAATCAGATACTTGAAATCTATTCTGACTCACAACCTGAAAGTCCACGTTCATGGGATAACATGGGTACTATGTTATGTTTTCATAGACGTTATTCATTGGGTGACAAACAGGAAACTAACTTTCCTATCAAAACAGATATGTTTTCAGGTTGGGATGAAATGGAAAAATTCATAGTTAGAAATTATGACGTTGCTGTTATCCTACCTTTGTATATGTATGACCATTCAGGCATAACCATTAAAACAACTCCATTCGATTGTCGTTGGGATTCAAGTAGAATAGGATTCATTTACGCAACTCGTAAAGCAATACGTGAAAGTTACGGTGTGAAACTTGTAACTAAGAAAGTAAGGGAACGTGCTGAAAAGCATTTACTTGGTGAAGTTGAAACATACGACCAATTTGTAACAGGTGACGTGTATGGATTCAAACTGAAAACAGTTTCAGTCCTTGCAGATGGCAATGAAGAAGGTGAAGAAGAACATTCTTGTTGGGGCTTTTATGGTAGCGACTGGAAAAATAATGGTATCTTTGACCATGTGAGTGGTAAATTCGAAGAATGGGAAGAAGTTAAATCTTAATTAAAAAACATTATGGAAACTGTAACTGTGAATGTTCAAATAACACTCGATGTTAAAAAAGCAAACAAAGAGAATGTACTCGATGCTTTAGATGTAGTTAATCAGGTATTGTCCGATGCAGGTTTAATGTCCGAGCCACAAATATTAACTAATGGCTTGGATGATTCAGATATAACCTATATGGGTGAACTTAATCAAATTGATTAATCTTAACTAAGAAATGTTATGTTAGATTTAAAGCAAGCACAACAAGAAGGATGGTGTGTGTTTCAATGTGAGGGATCAGAAGCAGGGCACTTGCAAATACAAAGACTTGATTTGGAAGCAAAGTTTCCTGATGATGCAGATGCACATAGATTTGTAATTAGGAAAGCAATCGAAGGTTCAAAATACCATTCCGATATTGTACTACACGTTATTAAAGAAAACCCTAAAGAGGCTATCTTTATTCTCTTATCCATATTGCGTCTTATGGGTATTAAGCATACCAATGTACAACCTAATGATGCAGTTGAAATTGTAACTAAAATTCTAACCTTTAAAGATAATGGCTAACGTAATAAACGTAAAGAAAGTAAAGACAGTAACAGTTATTGACCCTGATTCAAAACTACCTGTTGATGTAGTAATTATTAAATTAGAAACAGGTGGAATGATGGGCATTGATGAGTCTTTCTTAGCTAACACGGATGAACCTGTTTACTCCTGTTTCGACAAAGGCGTAATGTTAGATGTGGATGATGTATAAAAATAAATATTAAAAAGTTCTTGCATTATTCGAACCTTTAATATACCTTTGATTTATCATTTAACATTCAAACACATGGGTGGTTATACTACAATTCGACTAAAGGATAATTCACAAGCAAACATTGATTTGCATAATCAAAAGTTGCTTGAGTTTAAACTACACAAAAAATATCACTTCTATTCAATCAAAGATATTAAGTTTGAATATGAATGTTTTATTAAAGGTGATGGTGTATTTCCTGAACACCAATTCCCAAAGGATAAAATCAATTCCTTTAAGGACTTTAGAAAATATTGGTCAACCAAAGCAATTGGTGAAACATTCTGTCCTCCTTTTGGTGTATTGCGTTGTGATGTTTATTATTCTCGAATGAGTGAGAGAAACAAAAGGGCACTTGGTAGGTACTTCATGGCAAACATAGGTGCAATTAAAAAAGTAGATGGAAGTTCTACTACATTCTTTGAACGTTGCTTTACTAAGAGAGAGCGAATGAAATGTAGAGAGTATGGATTCGAAGTAGGCAATGAGGTTGCCGATGGAGTTGATGGGGAAATCAATGTAAAATCTTAATTAAGAAATAGAGTTTTGTGTGGCGATTCTCACCGTAAGGATAAAAATCAATACAGAGAGGGTGAAAATATTTTCACCCTTTTTCTTGCTTTTTAATTCGAACCTTTGCACCTTTACATTATGGATAAGGTAGTAACAATGACAGGTGAATTGAAATCAAAGGCTTTGATTAAGCAATTCATTTATGCAGGTAAGTCCTACTTTACGATTCGTAATAAAGAAACAGGTAACCGATTTACCTATAAGATTGTCAAAGATAAAAAGAACCCGATACATTATGTATCATTCCTTTGGGGTTCTGATAATGAAAATAACTATCAGTTCTTTGGTACTATCTTTGACCAAAAAACCTATTACTTCTCTAAGAACCATACTAAGATTAAACCTGATGCAACTGTAGCTATTGCTTTTAAATGGTTCTTTGAAGTTCTTAACTCGAATTCAGAATTTCCTGTTAACTTTGAAATATGGCATGAAGGTAAGTGTTGCCGTTGTGGACGTAAACTAACCGTACCTGAAAGCATTGCAGAAGGAATAGGCAGTGAGTGTGCTAAGAAAGTAAAACGTGTAACTATATTGTAACTAACAATTTTTATGGTAGCAAAATATTCATATTTCAATGCAAGAGGTATCGTTTACGAAGGCAGATTCATAGAGACAGACGATATAAATGTTGGTGATTGGTTTTTAACTCACCACAAATGTAAGTTTTGTGATGTGCCTATTATGCAACAAGTAGCTAAGAAAATACTTGCATATACATTTATCTCAGATGGTATCGAGAAAAAGGTATATGACTTGATAACTCATTACGGTTCAGCATATAAATCAAATTTGAAACACGTATCATTGTATGATACCTTTGATAGAACTATTGACCATACAGATAAATTTAAAGGGGAAAATATTAAAGTATGAGAAAGAAAAGAATGACACTTGAACAAGCATTAAACAGGTTGTTAGAACTTGCTCAAGCTAAATTAGATAATGCAATCGCTAAGAATAAGACTTGGGATATTGAGCATTATAAAAATGATATTGAAGTTATCAAAGCCCAAATGAAATGAAAACGTTTTACATTACTGTAATCGACAAAGAGCCTGACAAAAATGGTAAGCAACATTTTTGGATTCAATGGTTATCAAATCAATTAGGTCGTAAAAGAAATGAAACTGGTTTATTCGGGCAACATTTTTTTGGCAATCTTAACGAACATATAAGCCTATACAAAGAAAGGAATATCAATGTGGTATTTGTAGATAAGATTCAGGAATACAACCCTAAAATTCATAAATAATGATAACCCTATTCACTAAGGTAAAATGGAAGGGTAAGACTTGCATTGTTACCAATGCCCACTATGGCAATAAGATAAAGATTTCACCTATGGGCAATGGTGATGCACCTGCAAAATACTTCACGGTTCACCCTGATGAGGTGGAGATTCTTAACTAAGAATTAAAAAATATTTACGATTTTTCTTGCAAGATTCGAACCTTTGCTATACATTTGTATTGTAATTAAAACACATACACAAATGGACTTAAATAAGGCAACTGAATTAGCAATTAAATTGATGGAAACTCATGGACTTTATAATATAGGTTACAGTTTTCAATTCAATAACCGTAAACGTGCTGCTGGTATTTGTTCTTATCGAAGAAGAACCATTGAACTTTCAAAACAAATTACTTTACTTGCAGATGAACATGATGTGAGAATGACAATTCTACATGAAATTGCTCATGCACTTTGCCCACGTCAAGGACACAATCATGTATGGAAAGCAAAACTAATTGAAATCGGTGGTGATGGTAAACGTTGCTATTCACATGAAAGTAGTTTAGGTCAAGCCTATGTAACCATAGCAAAATACAAAGGTGTTTGCCCTAATGGTCATGAAACAGGTAGAAATAAAAAACCTACTAAAAGACAATCGTGTGGCAGATGTTCACGTAAATTTGATGAAAGATATTTAATAACTTGGACTCTTAATTAAGAAAGTTATGGAAAAGATAGATGCTTTTAAGGCTGAATTAAAAGAACTGCTAACAAAATACAATGCTACAATTAGTTGTAATGTTGATGGTGATACTCATGGCTTAAGTTATGAGATGAGTGTAGATTTTGGTGGTGCTGACAAATGGAAAGACTATAAGCTAAGTGATAGTGCAGGTATTGATAAAAACGACCTTTAAATAATAAAGCTATGCCACAAGTCTTAACTACAAAAGAAATCAAAGCACTCGAAAAGAAATATTCGAGAGATGAAGTATGGACTATCTTTACTATCAAAGATGGCGAAAAAAATATTGTAGGGCATTTTACAGGTGTAAAACCTGATAGATGCAAACTATGGAAAAATCTTCAAAAGGATTTAGACAAATACGATAAGATTGGTTTTTGTTTAAATGAAAAATATTGTGAGGTAATTCCTTAACTAAGAATGTTCAATGTACAAAAATAAATTTTAAAAAACATTTGGATTATTCGAACCTACATTATACCTTTGACTTAACAAAACACAAATACTATGGCACTCACAAAATCACAAACTGAATCAATAAAAAAAGTAAATAACTATTTTCTTTCTGATGAAGAAAAGAATTTTTCATCTTGGCTATCAGATAATGGTTGGGGTGACGATGAAATTGAAGCATTTGAAAAAATGTCTTATGGTGGCAAAATGATGTTCATGCAAGAACATAAACTCACTGGTCATGTTTATTATCATTTAATGAACCTTAAATCAATCGGGTAATGAGAACTTTAATAGGTAGAGATTTATTCGATACGCCACTTAGTAAAACTAAAGTTAGAAATGGTGTATATGCTTACAAATATCGTAATGGTGTTATCAACATTGATGGTTCAAGATACCTAATGATGTCGGTAAAAGATGCAATTGCAAGTTGGCGCAGAAGTAATCCAATAAAAAAACTTAACTAAGAAACACACTAAACACAATACACAAATGAAAAAAGCAATCATGTTAAAGCAGAAGTTATACAAGTTTGGTATCTCTTTAGCTAAAGGTCAGGAAGTCTTAATTAAGAAAGAAGTAGGTAAAACATATGAACGTTACCTTGCAATACCTGATGAAAGCAGACCTGTTCAATTAGGTGTTGACCGTAAAGATTTTACATATAAAGATGAACCTGACCAATATAAAATTGATTCTGATAGGGTATCACAATATGAAGGTGAAAGGGTTGTAGATACTGTTACCCTTCTCGAAGAACCAAAGAAAGGTGCAAAGAAAGTATTGGTGTACTCACCAAAGTTACAAGCCAATGTACTTGTTTATCGTAAGGACTTAAAACTTATCTAAGAAATGAAAAAGCCAATCTACCGTACTGTTATTCGCTATGAGATTCTTAGCGAAGAACCAATCAAAATGATTCCTTCACTGGATATTATTCATGAGAATTGTAACGAAGGTTCATGGTCAGGTTTCTTTCTTAACGAAGAAATAACTAATGAAGAACTTACTGGTGAAGATGCAGTAAAGAAAATCAAATCACAAGGTTCAGACCCTTCATTCTTTTTCATGGATGACGAAGGTAATTCAATGGAAGATGAGGGTAGAGATTTTGATGACCACGATGCTTCATTAATGTACGGAATTGATGATAATTAATTTTCAATTTTATTTGGAATTGTAAAAAGTATTCGTACCTTTGACACACACTAAAATAATAAAACTATGTATTACGATATTCACATATTTCACGACCGCAAAAATTCATTCTCTGTACCTTTTGAATCAAAACATCTTGATGAACAAGACATTATCGAAGATGCCATTAATAACGGTGTATTAGATACCGAAGATGCAAGGGCTGTTGATTCAGTTGATCTTCTTACAGAAGATGAATATAAACGGATGAAAAATATTTAGTAACACAATTTACGGGTTCTGCTCCTGATAGGTTTACAGCATTCAGACCTGATAACCTTTAGGTGTGAATCAAAAAGATATTAAATTCATCGAAGAAGCTGAAAAGAAAAATATAGATACTCAAAAAAGTTCTTTTAACTAAAAAATTATGGCAAAAATACTTTATTTTGTAGTAGAAAAACAACTACATGGGGATGATGTTATGGAAACAACTGGTTGGAAAACCATAACAGTATATGAGATTATCAACAATGTACCAAAAATATTCTGTAATTTGGAAGCTAAACTTGAAGATAATACAGTTAATGAAATTAGGAACTACTTGGATGAGAATGGACACAGTGATGAAACATTCAAGTTTTTACAATTATAAACTAAGAAATCATGGCAAAGAAAATGATGTGGGTTTGTTCGGACTGTGGTTCGACCAATGTACAGACTAAAAGATGGGTTGACCTTAATACCAATGAAGTTAAGGGTGAAGTATCTGATGGCGAATCAGACGACAATTGGTGTGAAGGTTGTGAAAGCCATACTGATGTATCATACGTAGAAGTAGAATCTTAACTAAGAATGTACTATGACTTCAAAGAAAGAATTGAACTTTAAACTATTTGGTGAGGAAAGACCAAAGTTTGTAACTACAAGAGAGAAAATGATTATTGATTTCTGCTTAAGATTAATCAATGTCAAAGAAAAAGAAATAATAAAATTAAATAAAAGGGAAAAATAAATTTCCCTTTTTTCTTGCTTTTTAATTCGAACCTTTGTTACTTTACATTATCAAAACACAAACACTATGAAAACAAAACCTTTTATTATAGTATTTCCTGTCGATGCTGATAGGGATGAAGTTGAAAACCTAAATGGTAATGTCTATACTCAAAAAGAGTTAAACGACCTTGTATCAGAGTACAAAAAAGAAATTGGTCAAGATGTTTACTATTATGACTTGGATGAATTCACAGAGGGTGTGAATAATCAAGATTTTGATGTTCTTACTGAATCTTGGATTGCTTATGTAAACGTAATTGAAGAAGAAAAGCCATGATTATAACTAAGAAACAATTTGTCGAAATGAGCCACATAGGTAAATATACTGGTGGTGGCAGAAAGATAATTGCTATCTTTCATGATTGGGAACAAGGCGATTATACAGAAGATGGGATTGAAAAAAGATATGTAGGTTATAAGTATATGTTTGCCTTTGAAAACGTAACTAAGAAAGATGCTATCAATGAAGCCTATAATCGCTTGTATCGGTTAGGTGAACTCAATGATGAAACTTTGAAAATCAAACACTTTCCAAGTAAAGTACGTGTAGCTACTGAAAACAAAAACAGATTTAAAGTACCATTAACCTTATGAAAAAGTTTGTTGCATATTTCTTTGATGGTGACCAAAATGATATGGATGCCAATATGGTTGGTGTTAAACTAATCGAAGCACCTACGGAGGCACTTGCATCTGCTGATGCCTTACAGATTCTACGTTCAAATCCTAACTACAAATCATATGGAGTATATAAATATTCTGATGAAGTATTGAATATGGATTGTCATTGTGCAATTGATAACAGTGATTCTTATATGTCATTGAAAGATGCAATCACATGGTTTAATCAAATGGTATTTGAGGGTAACACTCGAATAAGAGTGTGGTTAATGAATCCTGATGAACCTCAAGAAGATTTAATAATGTACAGTGGTGGTTTACCTTTTTAAACTAAGAAAGTTATGATACGTATTACAATAAACAACTATCAATACTGGTATAATAAGGAAACTGAAAAGCTATACTTGGATGAAGAAGGTACTAATGAAGTAGCTAAACGTTCCTTCAATGTACAGGAAATGACACAGTTCTATTCAGAACTTAATAAGAAAGTGTATAGTGTAGAAGAATATCGTAGGTAAATTTTAACTAAGAATGTACTATGAAAGATTTCACTTGGAAAGGATATTTTAAAGATACATTAAAAAATGTAGGTATTGATGTTACCACAATGTCCGAAGATGATGTGGCACTCATATTAGAGCCAACGGAAGCACCTGAATGTTTCTATGCTGATGGTGAACTAAAGATTGATTTAGCTTTTACTCGTTGGAATAATAGAATGAAAAATGCAGGATTTTCACCTGATACAATTAGAAAAGCTATTAAATTTAATTTTCGTTAAAAATATTTTTTACTTTTTTCTTGCTTTTTAATTCGAACCTTTGTTACTTTGTTTCATAATTAAAACCCAAAGATTATGGCACTCACAACCGAAAATGTTAAAACTGCTGATGTTCATGTAAAAGATGAAGGCGATTTTGCAACCATTATTTTCCAAACACCCAAAGCACAAAAGATTGCAAGGGAGAATGTACAAGGTGATTTATATGGTACTGATGTACTAAAGGTAGATGTTGACCTTTCATTCGTACCTAAGTTTCTTGGTTGGGCATTAAGTCATAACCTTTCATTCGAAAGTGAAATATCTGTACGTGTTGGTTCAAAATATGCCATTACAGATAAACAGGCAATTCGTAAAGCAATCGGTGAAGGAATACCTGATGAATTCTTACCTAAGATTTTAGAACACGTTGGATTGTCAACTTTCAAAGGTGATAACTTAGCTACCATTCACCCTGCATGGTCAGTCAATGATAAATTTGAACTCGGTAAACGTTATCCTGTCTATAACAATGAAGGATACTTCGTTATTGGCAACGATGGCAAGGGTTATAAAATGACTCCAAAGGCTTGGACTGGTAATTGGTCTTAAAACTTAATTAAGAAATATGAAAACCGTATTGAGAAATGCTCAAGGTGAAATCGAATACATTCACCTTTGCAGTAACATTTACTTAACTAAGAAAGCTGAACAAATCTTTCAGGAAACAACTGTAACACGTGAAATGGTATTGGAAACAATACCTGATACTGCAATAGCATTTGCAGGGGCTGTTGAAGAAAGGAATGAACCTAAACATTACAAACTTCAAATATTAATGAAACTCGGTATCATTACTGCTCACGATATTAAATACAATTAACCATGAAATCAAAAGCAATGAAACTTTACGAACAAGCAACTGATGCTTTACGTAAAGAAATTACAAAGAAGTTAAAGAAACTTCTCAAAGGTAATAGCTATATTACTTTCAAGGAATCAGTTTTTACTCATTTAATTACTGATGACAATTATGTTGACCTGAAACGTGTAGATAGAGATATGTTATTTCATGGTGACCATAAACAAAGTTTAGCCCACCAAATAGAAATGATTGAATTTGGATTGGAAGAATTTGATGCTTCTGCCCTATATGAAATTCTTCTTGCACTCGAAGAAAAGAGAATTGAAGTAGTATTGTAACTAAGAAATGATATGGCATATCCACAAGCAATTCTATTCTTTGCTGTCTTCGCTTTGAATTTCTTTTTAGCTCGATGGCTTACCATTAAGCTAATTGAAAATGAATTCATTGAACGAGATAGTTTTCTATTTAAGAAAGCTGTTTTGTTTTGGTTCACACCTATAGTGGGTGCATTAGGATTATGGTTCTTATTACTCACTCACCAATTCATTCGATGGTTTAAATGGTTCAGGCATTGGATAAGCCTGTCACACTATAAACCTGAATCTGTTACTTTATCAATTGAAGAACAGTTAGCTTTAAGGGATAAGGAAATACTTGAAAGGGTTGAGGCTATAAAAGAACAGGAAAGAATCTTAGTTAAGAAAAGAAAGCCAAAGAAAAAAATTAAAAATAAATATTAAAAAGTTCTTGCATTATTCGAACCTTTGATATATCTTTGTATTGTCAATTTAATTAAACCCAAACACAAAATGACAACTACAGTAAAATTCGAATCCAAAAAAGTAGCAAGGGAATTACACAACCTTTCTTATCTTGGTGGTATTGCAACTTCCCTTAAGATTGAAAAATCTTTAAAGTATGGTGTATCTACCTACATTCTTTATCTTGCACCTTACAAGGCAGCAGGTTTAACTGCTACAGGTCAGCAAATTAATACATGTGCCAAAGCCACTAAATGGTGTATCGATGGCTGTTTAAATACTTCTGGTCAGGCAAGACTCGGTGACCATGTTGCAAGTGCAAGGATTAGACGTACTCAATTGTTCTATAATGACCGTAACTATTTCATGGAATGGCTTATTGCTGAAATTAATACAGCACAAAAAAAGGCTGAAAGAGACGGTAACAAGTTTTCAATTCGTATCAATGGTACTTCTGATTTATCGCCTGAAATTTTCAAATTAGATGGCAAAAACCTTTTGGAAATGTACCCTGATGTACAATTCTATGACTATACCAAAATACCTAACAGAGCTAATTTGTTAGCTAAGTATCGTAACTATCATCTTACATTCTCTTATTCAGGTGACAATTGGAATGACTGTGAAACATTCCTTAACACTGGTGGTAATGTTGCTATGGTATTTAATGTACGCAAAGGTAAAGACTTACCTGAAACCTATAAGGGTTACAAGGTTGTTGATGGTGACTTACACGACTACAGACCTATAGATGGTAAAGGTGTAATCGTTGGCTTGCGTTGGAAGGAAATTAAAGACCGCAAAGCAAATAAGGAAATCAAAACTGAAAGTCCTTTCGTGGTGCAAGTTTCATAACTTGCACTACCTAACAATGTTCAACTCTTAACTAATAAATGATATGCCACGATTTGTAGTAAAGTTAAATGATAAGAAGACCAATAAAGATTATTATCTTCTATGGTCAACAATTGTAAATGGTGCTACAAGACAGTTCAAAGATTCTGAAGAGGTTGACAAGTATCTGAAAGAAACTCTTATACCTTCAGAGTATGAGAAAAGTGTTAAAGCATTAGAGACTCAAAATGTATCTAATCCATACTATAGTATTGATGATATTTTAAGTGCAAATGATATGGATTGTGAAACAGTTGAAGAGCTTATTGAAAATTATGTTGAACTATCTTAACTAAGAAACAATATGGAAACTCCAAAAATTGAACTCCTATCAATTCCTTGTCCTTCATGTTTTGAAATCAGTTATACAAGGAAAGATTTTGACTTCCCTCATACAATGGGTTGCTGTGACAAATGTGGCTGTGACTTCATTACAGAGACTGGTGAGATTGTACTTGACCCTAAAACCCTATAAGCCATGAAATGGAGCGAAATAAGAAATGATAACTATGAGCAATCCGAGTCAATGGATAAAGACTCATTTATTACTATCGATGCATGGTTAACTGAAGACGACAATGAAGAAGGTAAAGTAATTGCAAGAATCAATTGTGGTACTAAAGAAGTTATCTATTATGATAACGATGCAAAGACTGATATTTATGCACAAGAAATGATTAAAGAGGTATTGGATGAACTTAACAAAGTTGATTTATAATTTCTAACTAAGAAAGACATGATTACTTGGACTAATGCATATGTGAATTACTTTGGTGAAATTTGTTTCAGCAAAGGATACAATTCTAAAAAAGCAGCCATGATGGGTAGAACCAAATCTAAACAAGTGGAGTATCTTGGTAGTCCAATAAAAATCTATATACCAATTAAGAAATGAGCTTTGTACATGTTTATATTCTCTTCCACATTGTACTAATAGTATCGCTGCTATTGTACAGGATAAGGATTAAAAAATAAAAGGGAAAATATTTCCCTTTTTTTATTTGGAGAATTCGAACCTTAGTTTTATATTTACAGCATGAAAAAGTTAGACACATTATTACAGTTTAGAGAACCCGAATATTTTGTAGATAGAAAATCTGATGAGATGTTTCTGTTCTCGACTGTCGAACCGATCTTGAAAGTGGCTAAACTTATGATGCATAAGTCTTCACATTATTTTGATTATGAAGGTATGCAGATTAAAGCAATCACAACTCCATCTATAGCAATGTCCGAGCTACACGGTGTTAGAGTCTATCATAGAGACTGTCCACAATGTACAGGAACAGTGAATGCATACTATGCTTTAGATTGTACACCCGATATAGGAGTGTTGTGGGATGGTGGTAAAGGTAATCTTAAACTACCAGCAACTTATTTTTGGACTAACGCTTATTACTTAATGTTATTATAAACAATACGATAATGGAAAATACTATTAAACAAAACTTAATCGAATCATTCAGAACCAATAACTACATTGGTCAGTTGGTTCACAAAAAGCAATTGGTAGAGTTCTTAGTTAAGAATTCAAAGTCTACAGCAAAAAATAAATATCCTTTTTTTGTTGCATAATTCGAACCTTTGTTTGTACCTTTGATACATAATCAATAACCAAAATATGAAAGCCATGAAGATTGAATTAAAAAACCTAAAAATTAATCTCACATTCAGTGAAGAAACAACCATGTTCCAAGCTGATGTATATGTGGATGGTGTAAAAACTGCACATGCATATAATGATGGTCACGGTGGATGTACTGGTTACGATGCCTATCAGGGTAAGCAAGAACTGCTTAAGAAAGCAGAAGCATATGCCTTATCATTGCCACCAACAAAATATGGCAAAACCACTATCAAAAGTAATCTTGAATTCCTTATCGATACTTTGGTTGATGATGAGGCAAATAAAAAAGAAAAGGCAAAGTTTGATAAGAAAATTCAGAAGTTGTGTTTAAATCACATCGTTTGGGGTGTACCTAATGGTGACTCTTATTCAATCTTAGGGTTCAGTAAGAAACAGATGTTCGAAGATGTGAAAAGAATACCTGAAGGTAAACTTGCTCTTCAAAACTTAGTTATGAAAGTAAAGAAGCAATTAAAAAAAGGAGAAGTAATTTTTAATACAAACCTATAAAGTTATGGCAAAGGAATATATTGTAACTATCAATGTAACTATTGATGCAAATGATGCAGAACATGCACAAGAAATAGCCAATGACATTCATATATACCATTCTTTAAGAAGAGGTGGAGATGAATTAGACCCATCAGTTATTAATGTTGTAGAAATTGAAAATGTTAAAAACCAATAAACCCAAATAATTATGAACTCAACAGCTATCCAATTCGATTCATTGTACTCTTCAATGTACAGCAAGATACTACAGTATGTATCCTTCAGGATCAACGATTATGATCAAGCAAAGGATATTACAGGTGACATCTTCTTGAAGATTTTTGAAAGAAAAGACCAGTTCAATGCAGCCAAATCTGCTAAAGAAACTTGGGTGTATAATGTAGCTAAGAATCATCTCATCGATTATTTCCGTGTTAAGAAATTAGATGCAACTCATCTAAGCAAGATGACCAATGATGACGGTGATGTATTTGAATTCCCATCATCTATGGATACCTTTGCTCAATTGTCTTCAGATGAGACAATGAATAGAGTTATGGCTGCAATCAATGAGCTACCAGAATCTCACAGGGAAATCGTTTACCTGAATCTAATCGAAGACCTTAAGTTGGAGGATGTAGCTGAAAGAACCAATACACCTCTTGGGACTGTAAAGGTTACAGTGATGAAAGCAAAAAGATTCTTAGCTAATAAATTAAACGACTTAGCATAATGCAAGACATTAATAAATTGCCTAAGTGGGCACAAATGGAAATGAAGAGACTTCAGAATGAAGTTGAATTTCTTAAAAGTAAGTTGAATCAGGTTATGGGTACTGATACCAATAGTACAGATACCAATACTTTTTTAGTAGATGGTTTAAGTAAGAAACCACTACCTAAGAATTCAGTTATTGATTTTAATGTGGGCGACAATCTACAGAATAAGATATCAGTATACATTAGAAGAGATGGGTTCATCGATGTGAATGCAGATGCCAGAGATGGTTCTACATTTGTCATCTTGCCAAGGGCAGCTAATTCATTCTATCTAAAATTTGTACCAGAAGAGAAATAACTATTTTATCCAAGTCATCGTATAATATAGTCTTATGTTACAAAAGTTAATTGATAAGTTCCTTTGTCTGCATCAGTGGAAGACCCATACCAAAGAAGTGTATGAATGGACTGAAACTAAGGTAGACCCTACGACTCAGTTCTGGACTCAACCATTGATTAACACAACCGAGTACAAGGAAACTACAGAGGTTCTTATCTGTGAGAAATGTGGTAAAATTAAAAAGATTGAATACTGATGAGAACAATAAAAGACTTTCAATTCAATGATGAAGAGAAGGAATTAGCAATGTCCATCATTAACAGGTATGGCACTGGTGACCACCCATATTGTACGAACATGTCTTTCCCTTTCTTTACTGCATGGTATTTTGAGGAAATTATAGTTATGAAATATGGGGAAATTACCCGTAATTTGTCTTCTAAAGGTAGAGATGTATTTGATTCTATATTGAATCATTTCTAACTAAAAAATAAAAGGTATAGCAATCGGATCATTAAGCATCTGGTGGAATGTTGACAGTGGGAGATTTAAACGAACCACATACCTTTTTAAACTATTCTGATAATGTCCGAACTGCCAAGTAGGACAAAACAGAGTGTAGGTGTGGCAGCATCTATGAGATAGTACCCACGTTTTGAGATGGGTATTCTCGCTGATGATTAGCAATTGCGCAAATCGCTGATTGTTTGTGAAAAAATAAACTAAAGAATGTCCGTGTAGGTTTGGTTCGATCCCAACTACGATGAGTGAGTAGTGTACAACAAGGATAGCACGACACTGGATGTTCTTGAATTTTCTGGTTTTAGTAAAAGCCAGTGGTGGAGGTAGATGCCCTCTTTATGTGTGGTAAATGCCCCTGAAGACCCATGAGAAATCATGGGTTTTCTTATTTAGAATCATTCTATATTGTACACTTTCTATAACTATTTCGAACCTATGTCCGTATAATATAGTAATTTTGGGTTTATATTTTTGGGTTTGCTTTGGGGGCTATTTGGGTTGCCCCCTTTGCTTTTTTATAGGGGTCTTCGTATATTGTACGACTTATAGAATGTACATGATGACAGTTAGATTCAAACCCTATTTCGTAGTTAAGAATGTTAAATACATAAGAGAAGACTATTACACCACTTTCATAGATATACAGCGTTCATTTGATGCTATTATTAATTATGATATTTATATTTCTTCAGCAATGTATCAATTTGAAGGTGAAGTTATTAACCATAAGTAACTGATTATCGTATAATATACCATGTTTAAAGCAACTATCTTTACTCTCGGATTAACATATTATATCACATATGATTCATCTGACAATAGTTCAGCATACTATGTTTTTTTTAGTGTTAAAGGGACACGTAATGGTGAAACAATTGAATTGAAATATCTGAAAGTTCCTATAGTTAACAGTATCGTTGAAATATCTAAAATTGATCAATAACCCAATTATGATGACCCAAGAACAAATCGACAAAAAAATCAGAGATACTTATAACTCTGAAAAAGGTAAAGGTTTCATTACCCATCTCCTGAGAAGTTTCTTTCCAATCAATAAAGCTCATTTCATAATCTTTGATCATGAAGACGAGAATGGGAATTCAAAGAAACTTAAATGTTGTATCACTGGTGAAGAGGTATACTCCAAGGCAGCTAAAGCTCAAATTCTACTTAATAATCACCAGCATACATTCAAGAACTTTGTGGATCGTACCATTAAGGAAATCGATGAAACCAGAGAAGTTGACCCTGAAGCTGAACGTATAACCAATGAGGTTAGAGAACAGTTGAATGCTATGCCATTAGCTGTAGCATCTAATGAAAGTGATAAAGTAATGTCTGAAGACGCATTCAAAGCTCTCCAGAACTTCTACTTCACGGAACTCCTTAGAGGTAACAAACATGTCAACTGGATATCCAATAACGAAAAAGCTAAATGGATCAGTGACTCAGCTAAACGAGATGGTCTGGTAACAACCAAGAAAGAAGAGAGAGTCATTCATAAAGCTGTAGAGCATTCTAAAATGTCCCTTGGCGAACTGGATGTTCTTAAAGAATTGAAAAAGAAGTTCGAATCTAAATCCTAATTAATATGTCTGAAGGATTTATCATACAAACAGCATATGATTATGATATGCCACTTCATGAAGTAAAAAGAATAGCAAGACTATTCCCTAATGAATTCTACGAAAAATTAGAAGAATACATCTCAAATAGAGCTAAGAATCCTAACTAAGAAATATTATGAAAAGAAAGAATCCACCTATGGCTAAACAGTTAGTTCTGAAAAGACTAAATGCCACTCTGAAGAATCTTAAAGAATTACCTAATAGTAATTTTAATTATGGCGACTTTGTTAAAAGAAAGAAAACAATTGATGGAGTTACCTGTGGAACTGTATGCTGTGTTGCTGGTTGGTATCCAAAATGGTTTCCAAAGTCTGGTCTAACATGGGATCAATTTGGATTATCTGCTCCTGAAGGAGCAGATGTTAGCGATATGTTAATGAAACATCATGGTATTAGTAATGATCTTGTTTCAGTTCTTTTCTATGGTCAAAAAGAAATATTCAACTCTCAAAAAAATGATTTGATCAATATTGAAATAGGTATTGGCGACACTTATAGAGTTAAAAAGGATGAGGTAGTTAAACTATTCGAAACTGTCATTGACCTTATTAAGAAAGATATAATTCAATATTTTTAACTAAGAATGTACAGACATGAAAGCAGTTATAAAATCTAAGTGCATTATTAGGTAAGACAGAACATCTCTAACCATATTGTACTACAGCCACTCTAAAGGCTATCTGGAAACGGATAGCCTTTTTTGTTACACAGCATTGTACACCCTAATAGATTGTACATCACCTCATTATCAGAATGTACAACACAATAAGCTAATTATCGTACAGCAGAATAAACTAATTTTGGTACGTAATTACGCAACCATCAGTTGCATAATTTGTAGTTAAGAAATAGTTTATAACTATAAATGTAATTTCTATTATGAGACATCTTATAGGACAAGATGACCTATAATGTACAGACATTAATATTGTACACATTTTAATGTCTTGTCCAGTTTTGACATTAAAACTGAACATATGTTTTGTATCACCACACACAGGTTGAAACTGGCTACATTACTATGAAACATAAGTTTGTATAATGTACGAGCTTTTATAATTTTTTA
>JACCDP011258341.1_pt1 | contig 17748 bp, 20 predicted proteins | sample 7445841 | NCBI WGS metagenome assembly JACCDP01 (sample SAMN15323441, study PRJNA562643) | freshwater metagenome | isolation source: river surface water | place: USA:Blue River Watershed | collected 2017-08-17
AGTTGCCCGCTGCATTATTCAAGACCCCGTGGATCTGCCCAAAGGCAGCAATGCACTGAGCCCACATGGATTCTACCTGTTCGATATCTCTGACGTCACAGACGATGGAAACTACCTTTCCCCCAGATTTAGCCATCATCTCCTTGGCTGTTTCTTCCAGCACCTCCAACTTACGGGAGGTGATGACAAGGTTTGCTCCCAATTCCAAAAAATACTCTCCCATGGCTCGGCCTAGACCCGTACCACCACCAGTAATCAAAATATTTTTGCCCTTCAAAGACCCTTCTCTGAGCATCCCTTCGGTGTAGTTCATCGTGTTTTTATTTTTTTTCAATATACTCCCCTTTGTACGAATTGAAAAGAAAAAAGGAGCTCAACTCTCGAGCTCCTTTTTGAAATCTTAAAAAGAGAGTTAACCTACCTGCTCTTAGTAGCGATAGTATTCTGGCTTGAACGGCCCCTTCACTTCCACGCCGATGTACTTGGCTTGGTCGTCGGAAAGGGTGTCGAGCTGTACGCCCAATTTGGCCAAGTGCAAGAAGGCAACCTTCTCGTCCAAGTGCTTGGGAAGTACATACACACCAGGAGTGTAGTCCTTGTAATTTGCCCACAGCTCTAGCTGTGCCAAAGTCTGGTTGGTAAAGGAGTTGGACATTACAAAAGATGGGTGACCCGTAGCGCAACCCAAGTTCACCAATCGGCCTTCTGCCAATACGATGATTTCCTTGCCATCGATCTCGTACAAGTCTACCTGAGGCTTGATCACGTTCTTGGTGTGGCCATAGTTGGCATTCAACCAAGCCATATCGATCTCGTTGTCAAAGTGGCCAATGTTACACACAATCGCCTTGTCCTTCATCCCCTTGAAGTATTCGCCGGTAATGATGTCTTTGTTACCTGTAGCAGTCACTACAATGTCTGCTTCTTTGATTGCATCAGCCATCTTTCGTACCGCAAAGCCATCCATAGCCGCCTGAAGCGCACAGATTGGGTCGATTTCGGTCACGATCACGCGTGCACCTGCACCACGAAGGGAGGCCGCAGATCCTTTTCCTACGTCACCGTATCCTGCTACCACGGCTACTTTACCCGCCATCATTACGTCCGTAGCGTGACGGATTGCATCGACCAAAGATTCCTTGCAACCGTACTTGTTGTCAAACTTGGATTTGGTCACTGAGTCGTTTACGTTGATCGCAGGCATAGGCAAGGTGCCGTTCTTCATGCGCTCGTATAGGCGGTGTACCCCAGTAGTCGTTTCCTCAGAAAGGCCACGGATTCCTGCCACTAAGTCAGGGTATTGGTCTAGCACCATGTTGGTCAAGTCACCCCCATCGTCTAGGATCATGTTGAGCGGCTGTTGGCCTTCGCCGAAAAATAGCGTTTGCTCGATGCACCAGTCAAATTCCTCGGCAGTTTGTCCCTTCCAAGCATACACTTGAATGCCTGCAGCAGCGATTGCGGCAGCGGCGTGGTCTTGGGTAGAGAAAATGTTGCAAGAAGACCAAGTTACCTCAGCGCCAAGGGCAACCAAGGTTTCAATCAAAACGGCGGTTTGGATGGTCATGTGAAGACATCCGGCCACGCGTGCACCTTTGAGGGGCTGTGAAGGGCCGAATTCGGCACGAAGGGCCATCAATCCTGGCATTTCGGCTTCCGCCAAACGAATTTCTTTTCTTCCCCACTCCGCTAGGGAGATGTCTTTGACTTTGAAGGGAATGTAATTGGAAGTGGACATAGGGTATGTTAAATTTTAAAGCTTGCCTGCCGAAGGCAGGTTAAATATGTTAAGTCGTTAATTGTTAAGGGCCAGCCAGCCGCAGGGAGGTTCACCTTTTTCGCCCCGCAAAGGTATTGGATAAAATCCAAAATCAGAAGTAGAATCAGAAATTCGGGAAGGTAATCTCTTTGATACCAAAACTTTGCTGTTGGCCCGATGGTAGTTCAAGGAGCAGATTTCCCATTTCGGATAGGCCTATGATTTTCCCCTCTAGGGTTTGTTCCCCAACCCGATACTGCGCCCATTGATTCAATAAGTACAGATGTCGCAGGTATTCTTGTTTGAGTAACTCCCTTTTTCCTTTTTTGAGCGCTAAATAGGCTTGTTCTACATGGGTAATGAGCAACTTAAAAAGTTCTTCCAGTGGATAGGAACTGCCCGTTACCAAGGAAAGTGAAGTGGCTTGAGGACTTGAAAATTCGCGTTGGTTGATATTTAACCCGATTCCCACGACGGCATACTCCCAACCCTTGCTTCCTACCAAATTTTCGATCAGGATTCCACCGATTTTCCCTGCACCTGGAACTACCAAATCATTGGGCCATTTGACATGCAGTTGGGGAATGTATTCTTGCATACCCTGCCAAATGGCATTGGAAATGGCCATATTCAATAAAAACTGCTCGCTCAAATCCAAGAAATGGGGTTGAAGCACCAGTGAGAAAGTCAAATTCTCTCCAGGCTTGGTTTCCCAAGTGTTTCCACGTTGCCCTTTTCCGTGAGTTTGGTGATTCGTAATAAAAATGCTCCCTTCGTATGCCTCTTTTTGGCGTAAAGCCTTTAAAGCGATGTCATTGGTAGAATGACAGTCTGGCAGAAAATGAATATCTTTACCTAGAAAAAGCGTGTTGGCAAGAATTTTATACATTCGTTAGAGATTCGGAACTCAAAGGTACCGAAGACATAGTTTAAATCAATAGTATGACAGCACAACAGCTGAGTAAGGTCATTGTCAAAGGAATGGAGGAAAAAAAGGCTTCCGAAATTACGGTCATGGACCTTCGGTCAGTAAAAGATACGGTGACCGATTTTTTTGTGATTTGTTCGGGTAATTCTGACACCCAATTGGACGCAATTTCCAAATCCATTGAGGAGCAAGTACACAAGGCTGGAGAATCACCAGCATGGAAAATTGAAGGCCGAGCCAATGGGCAATGGGTTTTGATGGACTATGTCAATGTTGTGGTCCATATTTTTCTTTCAGACAAAAGAGAATACTACGGTCTTGAAGAATTGTGGGGGGATGCCAAGACCACTCGGATTTCCTAAGCCCTTCCCTGAACTTTCACCTCCCAAATCTGTTTTAGCATTTACACAAGCACTCCCTAATAAGCGATGAGCGACAAAAATAAAAACAAGAATTTCACCCCTAAGGTACCTCAAAAACCTAATTTCCAACTATGGCTTATCGTAGCCGCGGTCATGGTGCTCCTAGGTCTAACCTGGATTCAGCAGCGTGGTGCTGTCATTGACATCACCCAGAAGCGTTTTGAGGATATTTATACTGCTGGAGATGTCGCCAAGGTAGTGATCGTGCGCAACATGAACCGGGTGGATGTCACCCTCAAACCTGCTGCCCTTCAAAATGCCAAATACAAAACTGAGTTGGAAGCCAATTCCTCCTTTTTTAATCCAGAAGGACCACATTATGCCTTGCAGGTAACTACGGCAGACAAATTTCAGGCTGACTTCCAGGCATTGGAAGAGAAAATGCCAGCCGGCGCAGAAAAAATAGGATTCTCAGTAACCAATGAAGAAAACTGGAGCAACTACTTTGGGAGTTTTGGATTCATGATTTTGATATTTGTCCTCTTCTGGTTTTTGATGCGCCGGATGTCGGGTGGCGGAGGTCCAGGAGGTCAGATCTTCAATGTAGGCAAGTCTAAGGCACAACTTTTTGATGCGGACAACAAGGTGAAAATCACGTTTGACAATGTGGCAGGCCTAGATGAAGCAAAAGTTGAAATCCAAGAGATCGTAGAATTTTTAAAGAACCCTTCCAAATTCACCAAGTTGGGTGGAAAAATACCAAAAGGTGCTTTGCTAGTAGGCCCTCCAGGTACCGGTAAAACATTGCTTGCTAAAGCCGTGGCTGGTGAAGCAGGAGTGCCTTTCTTCACGCTTTCTGGTTCTGATTTTGTGGAAATGTTTGTGGGGGTAGGTGCTGCGCGTGTACGTGACCTATTCAAGCAAGCCAAGGAAAAGGCGCCTTGTATCATTTTCATCGATGAAATTGACGCCATCGGTCGTTCACGTGGCAAAGGCCAAATGCCAGGATCCAACGACGAACGTGAAAACACGCTCAATTCTCTCTTGGTAGAGATGGATGGATTCGGTACCGATTCAGGGGTCATTGTGTTGGCAGCGACTAACCGACCTGACGTATTGGATAGTGCTTTACTTCGTCCAGGAAGATTTGATCGTCAGATTTCTATTGACAAACCAGACATTGTAGGAAGAGAAGCCATCTTTAAAGTGCACCTCAAGCCAATCAAAACGATCGCTGAAGTAGATGCTAAGAAATTGGCTGCGCAAACTCCTGGTTTTGCTGGGGCAGAGATTGCCAACGTCTGCAACGAAGCAGCCTTGATCGCTGCCCGAAAAAATAAAGAAGCGGTGGACATGCAAGATTTCCAGGATGCCATCGACCGAGTGATTGGAGGGTTGGAAAAGAAAACCAAGATTATTTCTCCAGAAGAGAAGAAAATCGTAGCCTACCACGAGGCCGGTCACGCAGTAGCGGGCTGGTACTTGGAGCATGCTGACCCTTTGGTCAAGGTATCCATCGTACCACGTGGAGTGGCAGCACTTGGCTATGCCCAATACCTTCCTAAGGAACAGTTTCTGTACCAAACCGAGCAGCTCATCGACGAGATGTGCATGACCCTAGGGGGTAGAGCAGCGGAGGAAATTATCTTTGGAAAGATTTCTACAGGAGCCCTGAGTGACTTAGAGCGCATCACTAAGATGGCTTACTCCATGGTATCGGTGTACGGCATGAACGAGAAACTAGGCAATGTTTCCTTCTACGAAAGTAAGAGCGATGGGTACAAGATGACCAAGCCTTACTCGGAAGCGACCGCTGAGATGATTGATCAGGAAGTGAGTAAGTTGATCCAGTTTGCCTATACACGTGTTCTTGATTTGTTGCGCAAACATCAGGCAGAACTCGAAATACTCGCGAAGGAGTTACTTGAAAAAGAGATTCTATTTCAAGCAGATTTGGAGCGTCTAATTGGAAAGCGGCCTTTTGAAAAGGAAACGACCTACCAAGCCTTTACCAATAAAAAGGATGCTGTAGTGGCTGAAACTTCCCTTGAAGTGTCGGAAGTGACCGAGAAGGAAGAAGCGGCAGAAGCAATTCCTCCAAGTCCAGATCCGGATGCCACCGAATCCAAAACAGAAGAAGCCTAAAGGTAAATAGCCCTGGATAATCCGGGGCTTTTCCTTTTTTGAGGGATTGCATCTATCTTTACCCCATGCAAGCCTCCGACCTGAATTTTCCCCTTCACGGGAAAAAGCTGTTCTTCGCCTCCGATTTTCACTTAGGTGCCCCAGATTTCAAATCGAGCAGGGAACGACAAGATCGCATCATCGCTTGGCTGGACTACATTGCAGACGAGGCGGCAGCGATTTTTTTGGTGGGTGATATTTTCGACTTCTGGTTTGAATACAAGCAAGTGATTCCAAAAGGCCAGCTTCCTTTTTTGGCGAAGCTCTCCCAACTTCGTGATCGAGGGATTCCCATTCTTTTTTTCACGGGCAACCACGACCTCTGGATGCGGGATTATTTCACCCTGGAACTCGGGATTCCTGTGTATACCCATCCCATTGAGATTCAAGTAGCAGGTAAAAAGATCTTAGTGGGTCATGGAGATGGCTTGGGTCCTGGAGATGCTACCTACAAGTTTTTGAAGAAAATATTTACCAATCCAGTAGCGAAATGGCTTTTCCGATGGCTCCACCCAGACATTGGGATTGGGCTTGCGAAGGCCTGGTCAGGCAAAAGTCGGATCAGCAATAACAGCAAGAATGAACAACGATTTCTGGGTGATGGAGAATGGCTATGGGCCTACTGCAAAGAGCTCGAGCAAAAGGCCCCACATGACTATTACATCTTTGGGCACCGCCACCTCCCCTTACGGTTGCCAGTGGGTGAAAGCGCTACCTATTTTAATCTCGGCGAATGGGTGAGCCAGAATACCTATCTGGAAATCAGCGAGTCGGAAACAGGTTTAATGACTTTCTCCAATGTTCCTTCCCCTCAAGGAACTAAGTTAGAAAGTAAGCTCCATCAGTAACACGGAGTTAGTGACGCTTTCGTATTTGGTCTCCAATGTAATTTAGGGCCTTGTCGTAAGTTTCAATTCCATGCCCCACATTCGCATAAATTTTCACTTCATTCAAGGACTTAATTAGTCGTTTGGCATGGTCAAGCGATTTCTGAAAAGGAAATAAAAGGTCCTTGTCTCCCAGGAGCAAATAGGTTTCCACCTGCACCTTTTCAAGTTCCTTATTCATGAAATAAGGCTTTTGCGTTTTATCGATGTATCGCGCAATGGCAAAAACTTCATAGTCAATAATCATCTTTTCTGAAATGCTAGAAAGCTGATGATTGGGCTTTGAAAATACGGCTTGATCCAAAAATTTAGATACATTCTTTTCAGTCGTAACTAGAATTGGCAATAGGTTATAGTAGAGATTTTTGAGCGTGAGTGAAAAGGGTTGCAAACAACCTGGATTCAATAAAAATGCAGCCTGAATTCTTTCTGGGCTTACAATTGCAAATTTCATGCATATCAATCCCCCAAAAGATGCTCCAGCGATGTATGCTTTTTCAATTTTTAACTGGTCAAAGACTTCAGTAGCCCAAATGCCGTAATCTAAGGAGTAAATGTCGGGTGAATTCCCCTCACTTAAATTGGGTAAGCCATTGGTTTCAACCAGAAAAATACTCAATTCTTGGCCGAGATTATCCAGACCTTTGTCAAAGTCCCAGAATAAGGAAGTAGTTCTTGCTCCTGGAAAAATCACTATCGAATTGGGATGATTTTCGGTTGTTCGATGACCCCAAACGACTGTTTTGCCAAGGGAAGTCTGAATTTCATAGCGCTCATACTTCCTCTCGTTATTTTTTTCCAATTGACTTACCCAATTTTCAAAATAGCCTTGATCCGCTTTTTCATCTTTGAAGTGAGACGTTTTGTATATTTTCATTTCTTGGTGTGGTTTCTTGACCTATTCTATTCAATCATAAAAATAGCTCACTGGTGTATCCAGTGAGCTATTTTTAGAAATCGTATTTAGAAGATTTAGGAGTTTTTTTTTACTCCTCTTTTTTGATAGCGAAAGATTACCCAATAGATACCAACTCGATGTCAAAAATCAAGTCTTGGCCTGCTAATTCATGGTTGGCATCTAGGACGATTTTTTCTTCGTCTAGTTCCACTACGGTAACGGGCATGGGTTGACCACCTGGACCTTGAAGCGTCAATTGAAGTCCGAGTTCGGGCTGAATATCTGGTGGCACTTGTGACAAGGGCACCTCGATCAACAGGTCTTGACGACGCTCGCCATAGGCCTCTGCTGCGGGAATTGTCACTGTTTTATGGTCTCCGATCACCATCCCATAGACTGCTGAATCAAAGCCTTTGATCATGTTGCCATCCCCAAGCGTGAAACTTAGTGGAGACCTGGAAACCGATGAGTCAAAAATACTCCCATCTTCCAATCTTCCGGTGTAATGGACGGCTACGGCATCCCCTTTTTTAGCTGACATTTGATTCAAGTTTTGTGAATCTCAAAGGTAGGAAAAATGATCAGGTGCCCCAAATCAAAAAAAGTGTACGGTAATCGGATAAAATTGTACATTTTCGGACATATTTACCGGATAATTCTAGGATGAGGGGATCCAATCCCTGTTGGCACAATTTTTCTAGGGTAAACACAAAACAACTCCCATGGAACAGCAACTCGGACGTATACTCATCATCGATGACAACGAGGACTTACTTTTTGCAGCGAAAATGCTGTTGAAGAAGCATGCCAAAGAAGTGCATATTGAAAAAGATCCCCGTAGAATTCCCTTTTTAATCAATACCCAGAACTTTGACGTGATCCTATTGGACATGAACTTCCGAGAAGACACCACCTCGGGCAAGGAAGGATTTTATTGGCTGAGCCAAATCAAAGAAATCGATCCTCATGCAGTGGTAATCTTAATTACGGCATTTGGGGATGTGGAGATGGCCGTTCAGGCTTTGAAGGAAGGAGCAACCGACTTTATCTTGAAGCCCTGGCAAAATGAGAAACTCGTCGCTACCCTTTCTTCAGCGCTCAAACTAAAGGAAAGCTACAAGGAGGTAGACAAGTTGCACAAGAAGCAAAAAACCTTGCAGATCGACCTAAAAAAGAACTACACCGAAATCATTGGGCAGTCGGCTTCCATGAAGAATATCTTTTCCATCATCGACAAGGTGGCACAGACCGATGCAAATGTCTTGATTCTGGGAGAAAATGGGACGGGCAAGGAACTGATTGCTCGGGCTATTCACGAGCGATCTCTCCGGAATGAAGAGATCTTTGTAGGCGTAGACATGGGTTCCATCACCGAAACGCTCTTTGAGTCCGAACTCTTTGGACACAAGCGCGGAGCCTTTACCGATGCAAAAGAGGATCGAGCAGGACGATTTGAGGTGGCAGAGCAGGGCACCCTTTTCTTAGATGAAATTGGCAATCTATCCATGCCCTTGCAATCCAAGTTGCTCACTGTACTCCAAAAGCGTGAAGTGACCCGCATCGGCACCAATCAATCCATCCCGGTAGATATCCGATTGATCTGTGCCACCAACATGCCGGTGCACAACATGGTTTCTGACAATACCTTCCGTCAAGACCTTTTGTACCGAATCAATACCGTGGAGATCTACCTTCCCCCACTTCGGGAACGCCAAGACGATATTCCGCAACTGGCCAACCACTACCTTCGGCAGTATGCGCAGAAGTACCGCAAAAACTTCCAAGGCATCCGCCCTACAGCCATGGAACTTTTGCAGCGCTATTCCTGGCCTGGAAATATCCGAGAATTGCAGCATGCCATTGAACGTGCCATCATCATGGCAGATGGGGATGAACTGGATACTCGGGACTTCTTTTTTCTATCGGCGAAGCCCGCTTCCGAAAAAACACAGACGAGTACCACACTCAACTTGGATGATATGGAACGAAACACCATCCAACGTGCCATCGACAAAAACGGGGGAAACATTTCCAAAGCAGCCAAAGAACTGGGATTAACGCGCGCCTCTTTGTACAGAAGATTGGAGAAATATGGATTATAAAGTTGGCTTACTTGGGCGAATCGCCTTACTTACCGCCACCCTGTTTCTAATGGCCTATTCCCTGGCGGGAAACTGGGGAGTATTTGCAACTTCCCTCTTTCTGATCGTGGCGGGGATCCAACTTATTTTTTTAGTCAAGTATGCCGAAAGTTCGTTCAAGAAAGTGCGCCTTTTCCTCAATAACATCAAGCAGGACAAGTACAGCCAATTGTATCCCGTCAAATTTGATGGGACCGAAACAGATGACTTGCATATCGAATTCAATGCCATTTTGGCCAAACTCAAGGAAGATCAAGCCGAGAAAGAGGCCAACTACCAGTATTTTCGATCCGTATTCAAGCACCTCAGCATCGGCTTGATTACCTATGGGGAAAATGGAGACATTCAAATCCTGAATGTGGCAGCCAAGCGCATGCTACAAGTGGAGGAACTGAAACAAATCCAGGAAGTAGAACAGATCAACAAGGAGTTGCACCAAGCCATACAGCAGTTGCGAACTGGCGGTAGTGAGTTGATCAAGATTGCCCACCCAGATGGAATCATGCAGCTTTCCGTGTATGTGATTGAACTGCTGATGCGTGGGGAGCGATTCAAGTTGGTTTCTCTACAAAACATTCAGTCCGAACTAGAGGAAAAGGAAATGGAGGCGTGGCAGAATTTGGTCAATATCCTCACGCATGAAATCATGAATTCCATTGCGCCCATCTCTTCTCTAGCGGGGACCTTAAAGGGAGAGTTGGAGCAGAAACTCGAGCAGAAGGAGGCCTTGCATCCAGCCGATATGGAGGATTTCTTGATGGGGGTACAAACTATCGAGAAGCGAAGTGAGGGTTTAGTGAGCTTTGTTTCCGATTTTCGAAGTTTGGCACATGTTCCTGCACCCAAGTTTGGAAGCATTGGGTTGGCTTCACTTTTTGATCAGTTGGAACTCTTGTTGCAGCATCAGTTAGAGCGCCAAGGTATTCGCCTAGTCAAGGAGTTGGAGCCTAAGGAACTCATCCTATTCGGTGATCAAACCCAAATTGAACAGGTATTGATCAATTTGATGCACAATGCCATTCATGCGTTGGAGGACGCTCCGCAAAAAGAAATCCACCTGAAAGGATACATTGATGAGGCTGGGAAGATTATTTTAGAAGTCACGGATTCGGGCAAGGGAATCGAAGAAGAAGCCTTGGAAAAGATTTTTATCCCATTTTTTACCACCAAACAAAAAGGGTCAGGTATCGGCCTGAGTTTGTCCAAGCAAATCCTACGGCGCCACAAGGGAAACATTCAGGTGCGCTCCGATCTCGGTCAAGGAACCACCGTAAAGTTGATTTTTAATGGGTAAGTGCCCTCGTGATTTCATAGGGAATTCCTTTTTAGCCTGCAAAGACAGGCATGGAATCCTTAGGGCTTCCCTTTGAACAATCGAGTCCCCAACTCCGGAAAACGGTAAAGTGCAACCAACCAAAGTACTGCCTGAATAATGCAAGGAATAAGTACCGACTCCCCATGCTCCAGGTGCGTAGCAATCGCTCCTCCTAGGTAGGCTGCAAGCAAAAGCGTGCCCAAAACACCTGTTCGCGGGAATATAAAAAGCAATACCGCCACAATTTCAATGACTCCCAATGCGTAATTGGTTTGAGCATCCAGCCCAAAACTTTCTGCCATTTTCAAGGCTTCGGCATCTGCCATAAATTTTCCTATTGCACTTGCGATAAATACGAGCCCCACCAGGGTGGTGAGTATCCCGTTGATCCATTTTTTTGACATGAGTTGAGGGTGATTGCTCATCTAAAGTAAAAAGATCTTCTTGGAAAAATAACTTGTCAGCATATGTTTTTTAGTACCAAATACATCCTGGTAAAAAAGCACCTGAAGGAGCAGAAACCTCTACCTTTTCAAGTATTCAAAATAAACTACTCATGAGTTGAGTCTGCGTATTGAAAAATTTAGGACAGCCGTTTTAGTTTTTCAATAGAATCCTTTCCCCTTCAGTGGCTACGTCAAAACCTAAATTTCTCACCCTGTTCCTTTCAGGGCCTTCCAAAATCAGGGGATTGGTGTGGTTGAAGTGGATGAACTTGACTTTTCGCTTCTCGCTCTCCGAGAGCGGAGAAAATAGATTGATGGTTTCCGCTACAAAGGGATGCGGGATTTCACTCATGTTTCGGTTGGGCAGCTCCCCCTCCTCATAAAACGTGGCATCGAGCAAAGCCAGATCCACACGGGCCACTTCGGCCCGGATGTCCCGATCCCAAAGCGGCCACTTGTCAATGTCTGGAATAAATAAAAGGCTCTTTTCTGCCGTTTCGATTCGATATCCTACCGTCTCCGAAAACTCATCCCGATGAGGTACTATCAGCGGAGTGACCCGAAGATTGAAGGCCAATTGAATGGGGGTATCCGCTTCAATCAATACCAACTTGATATTGCCAAGGGACACCAATTGACTCCAAGGAGCATTCGTTTCTAGGAATTCCTTCATTTTGGGCATCACATACACGGGCATTCCTTGGGCACCCATGGCTTCACGACCGAGCTGGAGCAAACCCGCATAGTGCCCCATATGGGCATGCGTTAAAAAAATCCCAGACAAGTTTGCCAAGCCTGATGTTTGCTGGAGTTGCTGGAGTTGGGCTGTGAAATCAGGCGTAGCTTCAAACAGCCAGTTCTGTCCGCTTGCTTGATCTGTAAGCCCAAGGCTCACGACCTGTCGCTTTTGTTCCTCTCCCCTCCAGTGCCGCAGACAATGCTCGGCTGTGCAGCCTGCTTGCGGGTAACCTCCATCTTGGGCGATTCCCAAAACGGTGACGTATTGGTTGGATTTGGTTGCTACGTCTGGGGCTTGTGCATGGATGACCCTAGGAAGAAGCATTACGTAACAGCAGAACCAAAACGTACGGATAGACATGGTCAAGGTGTTGTGATCAAGGAAAGAAATTGACGCAAATTCGAAGTTAAAAGCTGTAAACTATTTCGATGCCCGCTTAATTGTGAGTGCCACCTGACCCGCATGGTAGGAGTTATGGTAGAGGATATGAGAAAATAGCCTAGCCTTGGATACCGTTCCAAAAAAGGGAGTTTCCACAGGCTCGAACCAGCCTTCGTTAGGAGTGGAAGTGATGATCTGCTCCAGCAAGGCATACCCTTTCTCTAGTAGCTCCCGGCTGGCGCTGAGGTCCTTGCCCTGTCCAGTATCTTGCTGCCCCATTGTCGTATTCGTGGCGTCGGTTGGGATGCCATAAAAATACCCAAAGAGTAACATCGTCTCCCCAACATGTCGAAAGATAAATCCTACGGAAGCAGCGCTTTCATGGAGTCGGTGGTTGTTGTTTTCTTCGGTAATGGCATCGAAGGCATAACTGCAGCTTTGGATGTTTTGCTTTAGGAGGTCAAGAAACAGTTCTTTTTCCATTAGGGGGGATTTAGATTTTCTACTGCGAATGAAATTCAAGGTAGAAGTTTTTGCTAAGTCAAAAAAATCCAAGTTGACGATAAAGGCTGGGAATTTGCCAAATGGTTTCGAATTCAACCTTTCTCGATTGCTTATTCACTAGTAAATAAAAAAATTCCCAAAACTCGATTAGGTAAGCCTAAACCAAATTCTGGGGATTTTAGTACAATGCTCCTAAATGGAGCAGTGCTTACAAGGTCACAAAACTGATCCCGATATTGAAGTACGGCGCCGGGCCGAGTGAGTTGAGCATCCCAAAGGGTTGCTCCCCGAAGAAGCCTCTGAAAAACTCCCTTCCTCCTTCTAGCTCATCCGCATCAAAGGAATAATCGATTCGGTATCCAGCTTGGATATTCAACCAAAATGGTCCGGATAGCTGCTTTTGCAGTTCGAGTCTCGGTCTCAATTCCCCTCTACGGATTTCGTAGCTATTGTTTCCCACCGAAAGTTTATCAATCCGATAGGACTGTCCTTCCAATTCGTATCCGAATAGTAAGAGTGAATTCTTACTGAAGTTGTACCGTCCATGTGCTCGTGCAGGAAATAGGATCTCAGTTCCCCATTTTCTATCGGAGCTGGTCACATCATACATCACGACGGGAACGTAGTTGAGGTTTCCCACTCGGTAGGTGCGCGCAAGACCTAAGCCCCAGCGTTTGGTTTCGCTGACACGCTTGCCGTAGATGGCGGCCAAGCTCCATTTGGTGGTTGCCAACGGCTGCAAACTCCAATCGTAGTCACCACTCAGGTCTAGTGATCCTTGGAAAATCAGAAAGTTTTGTTCGCTCACCGGAACGAAAACGGTATTCGCCCAACTCAAGTTATTTAGTCCCCGGTCATTTAAGGCTGTAGCAAGAACGGATAACTTATTCTGTGCTGAAGGTGCTGAGATGGAATAGCCGGTCCGTTGGTAATTAATTCCCGTTTGCCAAACTAGGCTGGCTTTGGAAATCACCGGAATATTTGAATTGAACCGCATGCCTCCCGTGTAGGTCACGTCCCCGCTTGAACTTACAGGTGCCTCTTCGTCTACACCCCAGCCGGAGTTGCCACTGGCAGGAAAACGTGTTGCCGAAAGATTCATGATGTAGGGCAGCTGCCTGTCGTAGGATAAACTTAAGAAGCGGGTAGGGCTCATTCCCACGATTGTTGGCTTTGCAAATCGCTTTACTTTAGCGTCGTCCACAAGTGCTAAATCATCGTACAAATCCCAATTTTCTTCCTCCCCTACTTGGGCAAACCCCTGGGAAAGAAAAGTGATGCATAAAGCGAATGTGGCGAATACTAGTTTAATCTTCATCTCAGCGCGGCCTTAATTCACTTTCAACTTTCTCCAAGTATCGGAGCGTCCAAAGGTTTTCACCCCTACATAGCCTCGGATATCGAGGGTATTTGCATCCTTCATAGTGATCACTGAGGTATAGGTATTGCCAGATTCTGGATCATAGATGGTTCCTTCTTCCCAGATGCCCTTCCCTTTGTATTGAAAATCCTTCAGCATTCGGTAGCCTCTAAGCGGTACATTTTTCATGCTGGCATCTGAATTATTCACATCGGTTTTTGGCTTCCCTGTTTTTGGATCATTGGGTTCTTTCAACCACACGATTCGACCGTAAAACTTCCCGTCAATGTTATCAATTTTAACTCTTGCTTTGCCATTTCCTGGTTCCCACACCCCCACGATGGCATTGGCATCTTGCGACATTGCATAGGTACAGGCAAATAGAAAGGCACATACGGCGATTAATTTTTTCATGGTGTGCTGCGTTTAGTAGTGGTTTTATTTTGTTTCTAGTTCAAACTTGACCTTAAGTGTAAATTTCACATTCCCTAGGTACTCCTCGTCGATCAGATCAAAGTCGCCCACAAAGGTTAGTTTTCCGTCTGCAAATGCGGACGATAGGTCCTCTTGTTCGTCCGCAATGGTCAAGTTGAAGGACTGGCCTGGGGTAATTTTCCCTTCGTACAATCCTATTCTTGTCATGGGTGTGTTTTTTGAAGTGACCTCAAACACCATCTTTTCCATAGCAGGAAGGCTATCAGCCTCTAGTAGGAGCACCTCTACCGAAGTAATCCTTGCCTCTGAAACCTCTTTTTCAGCATTTCCAAGAATTTCGGCTAAGTCAAATTCCCAAGTTGCCGTGGATGAATTGGCACCCGCATAAAGTGGTCCTTCGGCGGATAATTGCAGTTCAGGAGTTTCCAATTGCTGGGTTGTTGAACTTCCAGTGCATCCAACTAGTCCAACAAAAAGTAAGATCACAAGAAATAGTATACTCAAGTGTTTGCGCATAAGGTATATTTTTAATACCACGAAAAAAGTATATTAGGAATTCAAATCCCAACGTTAATTCAATTTTAAATTAAAAAATATTTATATATTAAATGATAAATAAAATTTAATATATTTTATTTATATAATATATATAATAATATTATTAATAAAATACAACTACCCATTCAAACCGATCTCAACGCCCCCCTCTAATCGCTTGACTAAACGAAGTCCTATTGACTATTTTAAAAGTAACTACCCCTCTTGAACATCCAACATGTAAATGGTTCGAAACACTGGGCACTTACAATACTTTTACACTCAATTCAATTTCTCCGTCAAACTTTTCAGTTGGTTAGGAAAGAGCAAAGCCTTCAATTCCCTTGATTCCAGCACCAGGTCTCCTAGTTTGAGTTTGATTTTTTGTCTGACTTTAACTTTACCGAGGGCAATGTCGTGGTTCTCGATCTGAATGGATAGGTATTCATTGGGTTCCAACTTTTGGGTCCAGTAGCTGTTGCCACAGGTTGCTGCTCTATTTTCTTTCACCTTGACCCAGGTGTTGTTGAGGTACAACTCACTTTCGATGCCATCAAGGGTTGCATCCATTCTAGGGAGGTTCAGGGTGGAGTCGGTTAGGTTGAAGAGGTAAGCTTGGATGTACCGATTTCCATTGGTCTTGATGACTTGATACTTTGCTGGAATATGGAAGATCAATCCTGACTTCTTCTTGAGAGATTTGAAGAGTTTGGAGTTGACATCTACTTGGTCATCGTACTGCACCCAGCCCTTAGCATCATCCGAAACCTGGCCCAATTTAAGTACACCCAAGTACCATTCTTCCCCAGTAATTTCGCCTCGCTCCATTTGGCGCTGCAGGGAGTCAGCCTGCGCCCAAGCGGAGCCAGTAGTCCAAAAAAATAGAAGAGTGGCATACAATTGTTTCATCTGCTGTAGAATTTAAAAATTTAACTCAGTTTTAAGAAGGAGAATACCCCAGTCAATCCGCAGGAGTAAGATCCCCTAAAAATCATTCCGCTCTAACCTCTTGCTAAGCCTTGCCAGCAACTGAAATGAAGCCTTCTGAGGATGTTTTCCAAGAGGAATTGCGTAGCGCAACTCAAGTTGAATATCGAAAAAAACAGCAGCAACCCAAAGAAAAAACGGGTAAACCTTTTAAGGCTACCCGTTTTTGAAATCACCTGCAACTCAATTCAAAGTTGTGGGGAAACTTAGAAGCGACTCGACCGAGTTAAATCGACGCTATGGCCGCTCCTAGCATCACCATGGAGATGATGTAAAATACTACGCCAACACCCACTCCCCAAAGTGCGGACTTCCCTGCGGAAGTTGCCTTTATTGGATGTGTGTCTTTTTGCGTTAAATAAATGATTAAGCCTACTAATGGGATTAGGAATGAAATTACATTCAATCCTGTGGATTTTTGATCTGCTGACATGGTGGTTTTAGGTTTATTTGTATAAGGGAAATTTAAGAAAAAAAAACCAAAAAAGCAAAAGTCAAGCAAAGAGATTTTGAAAAATTATAAGGGCCTTGGCTTTACAATTTGATAAAATTCTGGATTGTTTCGAATTATCTATTTCCCAAACTGTGATAATTATTAAGAGGATATGTAAACAGCAATTATTTAATAATCGAAAATAAAGACATAAAAAAAGCCCTGCAGGTGCGGGGCTTATCCTCTTTTTTAGGAATGATGTTAGAGTAGGTCTCCCTCCAAAATATGATGCCTTAATCATTTATACGCCTCTTTTTAATGCAAGGGCAATTTGGCCAGCATGATTGGAATTGTGGTATAAAATATGGGAAAATAACCTGGTTTTGGACACAGAGCCAAAAAATGGGGTTTCCACAATTTCTGACCATCGTGAACTAGGCGTACTTTCAATAATTTCTTCGAGTAGTTTAAATCCTTGTTCAATCAACTTTTTGCTTTCTTCAACATCCTTCCCCTGCCCTTCATCTTGCTTCCCTAGGGTGGTGTTCTGAATCTCGCTAGGCATCCCAAAAAAATACCCAAACTGCAGCATGGTTTCACCAACATGTCGGTAAATGAAACCAACCGAAGCGGTATTTTTATTTAAGGTTTTCGACAGATTCTCCTGATTTACTTTAGAGAATGCATAACTACAAGACAGCCTATTTTGGACCAACAGGTCTTTAAAGATTTCTTTTTCCATTTTTACTATTTTAAGACAAAACCATTCAAATTAGTAAGCCAAATTAAAAAAAATACCTGGTAAATGGTTCAACTTTTCATCTGAGGGTTCAACTAGGACTTTTTCATTCCTCCTACCCAAAATTTAAGTTAACTAGCTATTTTAGGGAGTCTCAAAACAAATGCCTATCCCATGAAATTCCTTTCTCTCCTTTTGACTTTGCTGCTGATTTCCTATTCGTCCATGGGCCAAACGACTCAAGAACAACTTTTGGAACTGGATAAAAGCTGGGAAAAGGCACTCTTGAATTCCGAAGTAGCAATTTTGGAAGAGCTGTTGGCAGAGGAGTTTATCTGGGTGCATAACCACGCAAGCCAAATCGATGGAAAGGCAGAAGCCCTCAGTCGGGCAAAACGAATTCGAGCAGGACAGCAGGACGATACGCGAAACCGAAGTGCTAGAGAGCATCAGGTAGTTCTACTGGGACAAACCGCCGTCGTGACAGGCTTTACCCTGGTGGACCGAGGGCCACAACCGACCAACTACCATTTTATGCGAACCTACGCGCTGGTGGAGGGCAAATGGAAACTGCTCGCCAACCACACCATGGCCATCCCAGAAGAGTAAACCCTTTGCTAACTTGTTTAATCCTATCCCATTGATCCGATGAAGCCAATCCACCTCCTACTCAGCCTACTTCTTCTAGGGTTTTCAGTACAACCCACAACAGC
>JACCDP010297718.1_pt1 | contig 17742 bp, 15 predicted proteins | sample 7445841 | NCBI WGS metagenome assembly JACCDP01 (sample SAMN15323441, study PRJNA562643) | freshwater metagenome | isolation source: river surface water | place: USA:Blue River Watershed | collected 2017-08-17
ATGTTATTTTCCTGGAGCGAACGACAATGCTAGCGGTACCGCTATGTTAGTGGAACTCGCCTTGCGATTGAAGGAAAAAAAGAAAAGAAAATATAATGTATTATTTGTGGCTTTTGCAGGTGAAGAGGTTGGTTTGTTAGGCTCTGCTTTCATGGTGAAACATCCGCCGGTTCCTTTAAAGGATATTCGATTTCAATTGAACTTAGATATAATGGGAAGTGGGGAAGAAGGTATCACTGCGGTTAATGCTACGCTTTTCCCAAAAGAATTCAAGCGACTTGTAAAACTGAACAAGAAATTGAATGCCGTTTCTACTGTAAAGCCTAGAGGACCAGCGGCAAATTCGGATCATTATTTTTTTACAGAGGCAGGAGTTCCAGCGTTTTTCATATACACAATGGGACCAAACAAACATTACCATGATATTTTTGACACGTACGATGAGTTAAGTTTTAAAGCCTTTGAATCATTGGCATTCTTATTTGAATCCTTTCTGCTTGGATTTTAAGTATACAGAATGTCTTGAATGATCTCTTTTGTTGCTTTTACTTGAAATCCAGGCACATGTACCACACAGTAATCAATCAATAACTCTAAGTTTTGCCGTACGGTCAATTTATCTTCAAGAAAATCGTCAACACCACCATTGAATAAAAACGCTAGTTGTGATACTTGAGAAGAAGAAAGTTGGAGGGTCCTGCTCGAAGCAAGTGGCACCAAAGCTCCTGTTTGAAGATCAAAAAAACTCCCGCTTTCTTGAGCTATTTGCGGCATATATCCGGAAAGCACAATGAATTTTGCTAAAAATTGTAGTGGATAAGAGTAAAGATTTTGAGAGACTTCAAGGGCAATTATTTCTTCTTTCAAGAATTGAAACATGGAGTTGTCTTGATGGCTTTGCTTTAAACTTGATTTCAATATTTCCGCAATAAAAAAAGCAAGTAATGATTTTTGTGGATGCTCATAAATTTCGTTTAACCCAGATACACGTGATATTTCTTGAATGATTCCCAAATCACTTTCCGGTCGTTTGGCATAAGTCAACTCGTAGATGCCAAGGGGGAATAAAGGTTTATTTTTCTTCTTTGCGCCTTTAAAAATGAAGTGTTGTCTTCCGAGACTTTTCGTGTAAAAATGAAGAATTACGCTACTTTCAGCGTAATTCTTCTTGTCAATTAATATTCCAATATCCGAAAGTTTCACTCTTTTTTACCCGCAAGCTTAAAGTCTATTTTGTAGTAGAAGATAGGTAATCTTCCCAATTGTTGCTTCTCTGCTAATGGTTTAGACGTATCGTTTGGATCCAATCTTGGTGCATAGGCAATGCCTAATAGATTTTTTGTATTTAGGAGATTAACCAAGTCTAAACCAAATTCATGTGTTAATTTTTTGGTATTCATTCTCCAATTAATTTTTAAATCAACCCTGAAATAATCGGCAAATACATTTTCATTAAAAGCACTGTCCATAAAAATTATTTCTTTAGCATCCAAAGTTTGTGCGATATCCACTTCTCCGTAACGTCTTCCACCCGCACGCGTGATTTTAGTGCCAACGCCAATTACATGTTTTTTTCCAATATTGAATTCTTTACCTGCTAATACATTCCAAACATAAGATAAGTCAATTCCATCTGCAATGTTTGCTCCTTTGTATGAAGTATTGCGCCATTGGCCATCACTCGCTAAGTATTTTGAATCGTAAATACTTGCAGAAAACATGAAGAAGAAACTTTTACTAAAGTACTTTTGAAGAGTAAATTCTAAACCGTAGTTTATGCCTTTGCCTTCATTAATAAGCGTATCATTTGGAAAAACACGAGAAAAACCTCCTCCGGCATTTACGAGTGAAAATGAATTGCTGTTTTGACTGATTGGTAAATTATATAAATATTGGTAATAAGCTTCTGTCTTGAAATTTAATCCAGGACCAAAAGATTTCTCATATCCAAGTCCACTATGAAGACTACGAGAAAAATCCATTTTCAAATTATGAGCATCGCCATTATTATCGGGATCATATGCATACGTGTAATAAGGTTGAGTTTGACTATGTAAACCAGCCCCGGCAAATACGGCTTGATTTCCGGCCATTCTGTATTTCCATCCCACTCTTGGCTCTGCAGGGCTGATACTATTACTTAAGGTAAAATACTGTGAATGAAGTCCAGCCGTTACATCCATATTGTCGTTTACTTTCCATTTCCATTGCACGAATGGTTGAATTAAATAGGATACTCCTCTGTAATTCCAGCGCGTTTGCCAACTGTCGGGTACATCAAGGTCGGTTAAAACGGAATCAATAAAATTAAAATTTATTTGTTCAGCATTAATACCAGCCTTTATTAGGTGACGCTTATTTATTTTGTTATTTACAGCTGCATACCCTGAAAATTTCATAGTGGTAAAATTGAATCCTAACATATTATAAGATGTGTCAACACGAATTATTGTATCTGAATTATTAATGTCTAGTGAGCGCTGTAAATAAACGTGTCGTGCTTTTTGAGATTCACGAGATCCCGCAAGAGTTGCCGTGAGGTATGTTTTTTTATTTAGAGTCTTTTTATAATTTAATCCACTGACATACATGTTCGTTCCAAAAAACTGATCGCGATCCCCTTCACCGTAAAATTCCGTTGAATAGTTCGTTTGTTCAGAAATTAAAATGTCAATATTACTGTTTCCTCCCATGCCCCACCATGAAAGTTGACCACCATTTTTTAATTTCCAATTGAATTTAAATGCACCATCTCCATAAACAGGAACAGCATCTGTACCGATAGTAACTCCCAATTTTTGAAACAATGCCAAACTAGAATAGCGACCCATAACTAGGTAACTTGAATTTCCATTTTTTCCCATTGGCCCCTCTGCCAATGCTTCCAATCCAAATAATCCAAATTGACCGGTAAATTCGTGTTGATTGTTATTACCATTTCGCAATTTCAAATCAAAAACGCCAGAAGTACTATTTCCGTATTCAGCAGGAAATGCACTCATAAAAAAGTCAGAATTACCTAATATTTTATTATTGAGAATGGAAACCGGCCCACCTGTGCTTCCGGAAACGGCGAAGTGCGAAGGGTTGGGAATATCAATTCCCTCAACACGATATACCACACCTAGAGGCGAATTTCCTCGTACTACTATGTCATTTCGGGAGTCATCTGATCCCTGAACACCAGCAAAATTTGAAGCCATACGCGCAGGATCCATTCGTGAACCCGGATATCGGTTTGTTTCTTCCACGCTAAACTGTTGTGCTGACAGAACAGCCATTTCATTGATTACTTCTCCTCTCTTTTTTCCGGTTAAGGTGACTTCATTCTTTTGAGTAATCCTTTCTGTCATTGGAATATTTACAACGAGCTCCTTTCCGGAAGTAACCTCTACAGTAATTGTTTTAGATTCATAACCTATGAAGGAAGCGATAAGTTCATGTCTACCTACCGGCACTTGTTTAATCACTGCGTTGCCTTCAACATCTGATCCCGCTCGAATTGGTGTCGGAAGAATAACCTCTAACCTGACTCCAATGAGCGGTATATTAGTTTCGCTATCGAATACTTTTGCGCGTATAGTTTGGGTAGGAACTTGTGCATTAACCGAGTACGCAACAACTAAAAAACAAAGAAATGAATGTAAATATTTAATCATAATGAATAATTTAGGTGTTACTAACTTACTGCAAAAGCGTTATTATATTCCATTGATGACAAATTAATTAAAACAGCGACTTGTTTATAAGTGTATATTTTTTGGCTTAGTTTTTGAATGTCTCGGTGAAAATTGATAATTTTAAAACAAAAAATCATGAAACTATTTATCCTATCGACACTTCTTATCCTCGTTAACTCTTTGTCAATTGCACAAAAATCAGAAGGGGAATTAACTTGGTATACAGATGTTGAAGCTGCCCAAAAAGAATCTCAACGAACGAAGAAACCTATGATGTTGTTTTTTACCGGTAGCGATTGGTGCGGTTGGTGTGTGCGATTACAAAAAGAAGTTTTTTTAAAGGATGACTTCAAGCAATGGGCTACAGACAATGTGATTTTAGTAGAACTTGATTTCCCTAGAGCCAAAGCGCAATCAGATGCTACCAAAAAACAAAATCAACAATTACAACAACAATTCAATGTAATGGGTTATCCAACTGTACACTTCGTAAGGCCTGAAAAATCTAAAGATGGAACAAGTCTCGTTAACCTAGGTAAAACAGGTTATATGGCAGGTGGACCAGGACCATGGATTGCAAACGCTTCAGCGTTAATTCAGTCAAAATAAATACTTATCTCATCATACGAATAGCCCTTTGATAGCAAATATCGAAGGGTTTTTTGTTTTCGTTTAAATGGATCTGTTTCATTTGATAAGGACATCCATTTTTTTTCATAAAGTAAGGTAATAGTACCCGAGATCTCCTCTGAAGAAATGGAAGAAATGGCTTTATCAATAACCTCTTTAGAGATTCCTTTTTGAAACAAATGAGAAGAAATCTTTTTTAATCCCCATTTTTTCTGGTGAAATTTACTTTCAGCGAAAGAAATGGCAAATCGTTCTTCATCAAGAAAAGAACTGTTTTTTAAGTCATTAATAAGTTTATTGATATCGCTTTCTAAAGCGCCTAATTTTTTAAGTTTTGTGACAACTTCAGCAGTGCATCGCTCTTGGTAAGCACAATAACGCTGAATTTTAATGAGAATATTTTGAGTATCCACTTACTTAAAAGGGAATTTCTTCATTTTCTTTCGTTACAAAACTATACTGCAATAATTGATGTGCAGTAATTCCTCTCACCGGAATCCATTTTTTATACTTTAAGAACCATTTCATTTGCCTTGAAACAATTCCTTTTTTGAAGTATGCCTCTAGGTAAGGGTGCACGAGTAAAACAACGTCTTTTATTCCTTTGTCCTCAATCAAAAAATTAAGATTTGATTCTATTTCCTCGGCAAAAAGAATACTAGCCTGCACTTCTCCGCTTCCATTACAGGTTGGACAAGTTTCTGACGTTTCAATATCCGTCTCTGGACGAACACGTTGCCTTGTTATTTCAACTACGCCAAATTTTGAAGGAGGAATTATGTTGTGTTTCGCACGATCCTGTTTCATAAACTCTTTAAGTTTATCAAAAAGAATCTTGTTATTCTCTCTATCGTGCATGTCGATGAAATCTACACAGATGATTCCACCCATATCACGAAGTTGGAGTACCCTAGCAATTTCCTCTGCTGCTTCAACATTTGTGGCAAGTGCATTAGATTCTTGACCATTGGCATCTTTTCGGTTTCCGCTGTTAACATCAATGACGTGCATGGCCTCAGTATGTTCAATAATCAAGTAACCTCCACTTGGAAGTGGAACTTTTTTACCGAATAAGGTTTTTATTTGCTTGTTTATTCCAAATCGTTCAAATGGCTCAAGCTTACCGTCGTAAAGTTTAACAATTCTTTCGTTTCCTGGAGAAATTGAAGAAATATACTCTTTCATTTCGCCAAGCAATTTGGAATCGTTAACATGAATATTGGTAAAGTCCGAATTCAATAAATCTCTTAAGATGGAAGAAGTTGTGTTGATTTCACCAAGAACTCTTTTGGGAGGATGACTTGTTTTTAAATTTTGATAAATAGTTTTCCATTTATCGAGAAGATTTTTTAAATCACCCTCAAGATCGGCGGTAGATTTATTTTCAGCAACTGTTCGAATTATGACCCCAAAATTTTTGGGTTTGATACGATCCATAAGTTCTTTTAGACGATCGCGTTCTTCATTGTCTTTAATTTTCTGACTTATTGAGATCTTTTCGGAAAAAGGCACCAAAACCAAGTATCTTCCGGCAACGGTAACTTCGGCTGATAATCTCGGTCCTTTTGTAGAAATTGGTTCTTTTGCCACTTGCACCAAAATGGATTGTGACGAGGATACTACATCAGAAATTTTCCCTTCTTTTTCAATATCTTTCTCTAGTTTAAAGTATTGCAGGTCAGGAACATTTTGTTTTCCGTTCAATGTTTCTTTTACAAACTTAGAGAAAGACTTAAATTGAGCACCAAGATCGAAATAGTGTAAAAAAGCATCTTTCTCATACCCCACGTCTACGAAAGCAGCATTTAAACTTGGAGACAACCGTCTAACTTTTGCAACATAGATATCCCCAACAACAAAGTCTGAGTTACCTCGTTCTTCGTGTAATTCGATTAGTTTACCATCTCTTAAAAGGGCAATCCAAATTCCGTTAACTCTAGCGTCAACAACTAATTCTAAACTCACATTGAAAGTTTAAAGAAACATAAAAAGAGGGTTGCAGTATGCAACTCAATTACTTCTTCTTCTTGTGACGATTCTTTCTAAGTCGTTTTTTACGCTTGTGAGTCGCCATTTTATGTCTCTTTCTTTTTTTACCGCTTGGCATAATATGTATATTTTAATTGTTAATTTCTAAAAATAAAAAAGCACCCCCAAAATAGGGAGTGCAAAGATATTCATTTTTTCGTGAATTCAAAAAAATTACTTCACTACAACTTTATTTTTCACTTCTTCAACAAATGTTTTTGCTGGCTTAAACGAAGGAATGTTGTGAGCTGGAATAATAATGGTGGTGTTTTTAGAGATGTTTCTCCCTGTTTTCTCAGCTCTTTCTTTAACGATAAAACTTCCAAATCCTCGTAGGTAAACATTTTGTCCTTTTGCTAAAGATGATTTGATACTCGTCATGAATGCTTCTACTGCTCTTAAGGCTTCCGCCTTTTCTAATCCCGTCTCTGCGGCGATGTCCGCTACGATATCCGCTTTTGTCATGTTTTCTAATTTAGAGTTAATTAATCTTTGTGTTACTGTGACACAAAAGTAGTTATTGGTTGTTTATATTTTTAACTTTCCGTCAATTTTTATTCAATAAAATGTTTAAATGACTGATTTACAATACGAACTAATTAATTGGTATCAATCGAATAAACGCGACTTACCTTGGAGAAACACATCAAATCCATATTTTGTTTGGTTGAGTGAAATAATTTTACAGCAAACACGTGTTGACCAAGGATTGCCATATTATAAGCGATTTGTTTCTGTTTTCCCTACAGTATTCGATTTGGCTTTGGCATCAGAAACTGAAGTTTTGAAAAATTGGCAAGGTTTGGGATATTACAGTCGTGCGAGAAATTTACATTTTACTGCGAAGAAAATTGTTCAAGAATATGAAGGGGTTTTTCCATCCACATATGATGAAATTTTGAAATTAAAAGGAGTGGGTAGTTATACTGCTGCGGCAGTCGCATCGTTCTGTTTTAATGAACCGGTAGCTGTATTGGACGGAAATGTTTACCGAGTATTAAGTAGATTGTTCGATGTAGATTTGGCAATAAACATTCCAAGAAATAAGCGAGAGTTCGAGAATATTGCAAACGATTTTTTGGATAAGAAAAACCCTGCGCTTTTCAATCAAGCAATAATGGAATTTGGGGCCCTTCAATGCAAACCAATTTCACCAAGTTGTGAATCTTGTCCCTTGCGAATGAACTGTTATTCGTTCACGAACAATACTGTTCAAAATCGGCCAGTGAAATTAAAAAAGCAAAAAATAAGAGAACGATTTTTTGTTTATTGGGTAATAGAAAACGATAAAAAGATTTTAATCCGCCAGCGCAAAGAAGAAGACATATGGAAAAACATGTTTGAATTCCCTTCAATTGAGTTTGAATCCAAAGAGGAAAAGGAGATCTATTTGAACGACAATAGGCAATATATTCAAAAATCTCTTAAGCATGTTTTATCTCACCAGCATATTTTCGCAACTTTTATCGAAGCTTTCAACGGCCAAAACGATTTGTTTTCTGATGCTAAATGGATTGGATTAGATGACCTGCTGGATATTCCATTACACCGTTTAATCACAAAGTTTCTAGAAACGAGGAGCTAAAAAAATGTGTTGCGTTGGTTTTACTATCTTTGTTAAAAAAAACGATGACACAGATTCGAAAGTCAACACAATTAGAGACAGCCAAAGTTCAAGTTTGGATAATTGGAAAGTCAAAGAATAAAAATCTTCCTGAAGAGATATCGAATTTAGTAGCAAAACTACAAGAAAAAAAAGATGGATCTTGGGATTACCTTAAAGGCGTAGATTCATATTCAATAGTCATTAAAAATACAGATGACGATGAGGAATTAAGAATTATTGGCGCAGAACTCGTTAATTTGGTGGCAAAGGAGTTTTCGGAAATTCAAATTCACGCTAAAGAGCAAAGAGCATTAGTTTTAGCCGAAGGGATAGCATTGGCGAATTATCAATTTTTACAACACTTTAGTAAACCTACTAAAAACAGTCTTTCGACCATTTTTCTTAATGAAGAAATTGGAGATCAAGAAATAAACGAACTTAACAATACCATTAAGGCCGTTTATTGGGCAAGAAACGTTGTTAACACTCCGGTTTCTCATTTAAATGCCACTCAACTTGCTGATGAGGTAGTGAAATTAGGAGAAGAGGCCAAATTTTCTGTACAAGTGCTGCAAAAGGCTCAAATAGAATCGTTGAAAATGGGGGGATTACTTGCAGTTAATAGAGGTTCAATCGACCCACCAACGTTCACCATAGCAGAGTATAAGCCGAAAAAACCCGTTAACAAGCAACCATTAGTATTAGTAGGTAAAGGCGTTGTGTATGATACAGGCGGTTTAAGTTTAAAACCTACTCCAGGATCAATGGACACCATGAAAAGCGACATGGCGGGAGCAGCCGCAGTTATTGGAGCCATTTATTTAGCAGCTTTACAGAAATCAAATGTACACATGATTGTACTTGTTCCAGCAACAGATAATCGTCCAGGAATGAACGCATACACCCCAGGCGATGTAATTACAATGTTTAACGGTTCTACTGTAGAAGTACTGAATACCGACGCTGAAGGTAGAATGATTCTTGCCGATGCATTGAGTTATGCGGATAAATTTGACCCTGAATTAGTTATTGACGCGGCAACATTAACTGGAGCTGCTGTAAGAGCAATTGGCACTGAAGCGAGTATTGTCATGGGCAATGCGAAAGACAAGTATTTTGAAAGTTTAGAAAAGTCGGGAAGAATTGTACACGAGCGCGTGGTAAGATTTCCGTTTTGGGATGATTATAAAAAGCACATGCTCTCAAAAATAGCCGATTTAAAGAATATTGGAACAGCAAATGCGGGGATGATTTCTGCAGGTAAATTTTTAGAAACGTTTGTTAAAGCTCCTTACATACATATGGACGTTGCTGGACCTACGTGGCTCGACTCAAAAGAGAATTACAAAGGAGTTGGCGGTACGGGTTGCGGAGTAAGATTACTTTATCAGTTTGTTAAATTACATTATAAAAAATGACAGATAAAATTGAGAAAACCCCAGTTGTTGGCATTACAATCGGAGAGATAAACGGAATTGGCCCAGAGGTAATTGTAAAAGCTTTACGCGACAACAGGATTCTTGCGTCTTTTACGCCAATTATATACGGTACAAACAAAGCTATTTCGTATTACAAGAAATCTTTAAATATGCATGAATTTAATTTTCAGACTATTAAGTCTGCAAATGAAGTTCAACAAAAGAAAATAAATTTAATTAATGTTACCTCTGAAGAAATCGAAATTACGCCAGGCACTCCAACAGAACATTCAGGTAAAGTTAGTTTTCAAGCGTTAGAAAGCGCCACACAGGATTTATCAGAAGGAAAAATCGACGTGTTGGTGACTGCCCCAATTTCCAAAGAAAATATTCAAAAGGCTGGATTTAATTTTCCTGGTCATACGGAATATCTCGCTGAAATGTCTGGTGTTAAAGAAGCACTCATGATTCTCACATCAGGGGATTTACGTGTAGCACTTGTAACAACACACATTCCTGTTTCTGAGGTTAGCAAGCACCTAACAAAGGATAATCTCGTAGCTAAAATCAAGTCACTTGAGGCATCATTAAAAAAGGACTTCAATATCGTAAAACCAAAGATTGCAGTTTTTGGCTTAAATCCGCATGCCGGTGAAAATGGAAAAATAGGTTCAGAAGAACAACAAATCATAATACCTGCAATCCAACAATTAAAAAACGAAGGATTACTTGTTTACGGCCCTTTTGCAGCAGATGGTTTCTTTGGAAGTCATGCAAGAAATCAGTACGACGGTGTTTTGGCAATGTATCACGATCAAGGACTTGCCGCATTTAAAGCCCTAGCCTTTGAAGATGGTGTAAATTATTCCGCAGGATTGCCAATTATTAGAACTTCTCCTGATCACGGAACTGCATTTGATATCTCAGGAAAGGGGAAAGCGTCGGAACAAAGTATGCGCTCAGCTATTTTTCAAGCGATAGACATTTGGAAAAACAGACGTTTTCAAAAAGAAATTAATCGGAATCCTTTAGTAATACAGACCTCTGAAAATAAAAAAGATGAGGACCTGTAACAAGGTTTTTTTGTTTAAAAATATTTACATAACTTTGCCCTCTGTTTTTTGTCAGAGACAGTAACATGAAAAGTGCTTTTGAAATACCCTTTGTCGGATTGAAATTAGGCACACATGAATTTGAATTTGACGTGAACGACTCGTTCTTTGCTTCTCTTCCTTATTCACTTATTGAAAAAGGGTCAGTTAAGGTGTGGTTAGATTTAGAAAAAAAAGAAACCATGATGATTGCAAATTTCGAGTGCTTTGGTCATGTTGAACAAATTTGTTCTAGGTGTAACGAAAGCGCCTTGGTTGAAATAGATTCTGATTTGGCTGTGATTTATAAATTTGGTCACGAAGAGGAGGAAACGAATGATGATAATTTGTTAATCGTCAGTTATGATGCATACGAATTAGATGTTTCACAGCAGGTGTATGAAATGATTTCACTAGCATTGCCCACACGCCCAATGCATGAAGATGGTGAATGTGATGAAGAAATGGTAAAACTTATTGAGAAATACCAAGTAAAGGAAGAGAAAAAAGACGAAGACGATATTGATCCAAGGTGGTCAGTTTTAAAAGGTTTAAATTAATACAGATATAAAAGATGGCACATCCTAAACGACGCGTTTCAACCACGAGAAGAGACAAAAGAAGAACTCACAAAAATGCTGTGGCAGACAATGTGGCTACATGTCCAACAACTGGTCAACCTCATTTATTCCACCATGCACATTGGCACGAAGGAAAGCTATACTACAAAGGAAAAGTGGTAGCTGAAAAAATTCAAGAAGAAACTGCAGAATAATCAGTACTACCTCTTCAATGAAAGTAGGAATTGATATTTCCGGAGGCGATTTTGCACCGGTGGTCAACATTGAAGGCGCAATCATGGCATCGCAGGTTTTACCTGTTGATGCTATTGTTGTTTTAATTGGTGACAGAGAAGTTATACGCAAAGAACTTTCTTTGAGAGGAGAAGAAACAAACTCCAAATTCGAAGTAGTTCACGCACCCGAGGTTATTACTTTTCACGACCATCCGACTCGTGCTATACCTCAAAAACCAAATAGTTCCATTGCTGTGGGTTTTGATTTACTCTCTAAAGGAGAAATTCAAGCATTTGCAAGTACAGGAAATACGGGCGCTATGTTGGTAGGGTCCATGTATAAATTAAATACTATTCCTGGAGTTATTCGTCCCTGTATTACGTCTACCTTACCGGCAATTGATGGTTCTAAGACCATTTTATTAGATGTTGGGTCAAATGCAGATTGCAAGGCAGATGTTCTTTATCAATTTGCAGTTTTAGGAAATTTGTATGCGAAGCATGTTCACGGTATAGAATCCCCTAGAGTCGCCTTACTGAATATTGGTGAAGAAGAATCCAAAGGAAATTTATTGACAATTGCTACATACAAATTAATGGCTGAATCTGATGAAATTAACTTTACTGGAAATATCGAAGGTCGAGATTTGTTTACAGGTAAAGCGGATGTTATCGTTTGTGACGGATTCACAGGAAATGTCGCCTTAAAACAAGCAGAAGGAATATACACCCTGATGCGAAAACGAGGATTGAAGGACGAATATTTCGATCGGTTTAATTACGAAAATTATGGTGGAACTCCTATACTAGGTGTGAAAGGTAATGTAGTTATTGGTCACGGAATTTCAAATAATATTGCTGTCAAAAATATGATTTTGCATTCATTTGAAGTGGCAAATTCTGGTTTGGCAACCAAAGTTAATGAAGCATTCAATTAAATATGAATAAAATAACAGCCGCAATCACTGGCGTTCAAGGTTACGTTCCAGAAGATGTGCTTTCAAATGCGGATCTCGCTAAAATAGTGGACACATCAGACGAGTGGATAACGACAAGAACGGGTATCAAGGAAAGAAGAATTCTCAAAAATGGTGCTTCCTCTGATATGGCGGTAAAAGCGGTTGAAGGGTTGTTGAAAAAAACAAATACCGACCCAATGGATATCGATCTGGTTGTTTTGGCAACAGTAACACCGGATTATCCTTTTCCAAGTACAGCTAATGTGTTGTGTGATAAAGCAGGAATGAAAAATGCTTGGGGTTTTGATTTAATTGCGGCTTGCTCGGGATTTATTTACGCGTTGTCGACAGGTGCTCAATTTATTGAAACTGGAAAGTATAAAAAAGTAATTGTTGTTGGCGTTGATAAAATGACATCAATTCTAGATTACCAAGATCGTACAACTTGTGTGATTTTCGGAGATGGGGCAGGAGCAGTAATGTTAGAACCCAATCACGATGGACTTGGTGTTCAGGATTTTATTTTGCGAAGTGATGGTTCAGGAAGAGAGTACCTCGTTCAGCCTGCCGGTGGCTCTGCAAATCCACCAAGTATTCAGACGGTGGAACAACGATTACATTACGTTAAGCAAGAAGGGAAGCAAGTTTTTAAATTTGCAGTTACCAATATGGCCGAAGTTTCTGCTGAAATAATGGAAAAAAATAACTTGACGAGTGAGGATGTAGATTGGTTGGTTCCGCATCAGGCGAATTTGCGCATCATTGACGCTACAGCTGATCGTATGGGACTTCCAAAAGAGAAAGTTATGATTAACATTGAGAAATATGGAAACACAACCGCAGGTACTTTGCCACTGTGTTTGTGGGATTATGAAAAACAATTGAAAAAAGGAGACAACCTAATATTGTCTGCATTTGGAGGAGGATTTACATGGGGTGCTGTTTATTTAAAATGGGCCTATAATTCATAAAAACAATTATTTTTACAAAAAAAACAGTATGAACTTAGAGGAAATAAAAGACTTAATCAGGCTAGTTTCTAAAACTGGAATAAGAAAGGTAGATATTGAGCGTGAAGGGTTTAAAATTACGATTAGTGGAGGAGCATCACATCCTACAGAGCAACCTATATATGTGCAAGCACCACAACAAATGGTTCAAAGTGCACCAATTGCCGTACCTTCTGCTCCAGTAGTTTCAAACACGCCATCGCCTGCTATAAACTCAGAAAACACAGCTAGCGCTGACGATTCAAAATACATTACCGTGAAGTCTCCAATGATTGGAACTTTTTACAGAACTCCAGGACCAGATAAAGATCCATTTGTAAATGTTGGCTCAACAATTCAAAAAGGTGACAAACTTTGTATCATTGAAGCGATGAAAACGTTTAATGAAATTGAATCAGAGGTTTCAGGAAAAATAGTGAAGGTCTTGGTTGACAATTCGTCACCTGTTGATTATGATCAACCTTTATTTTTAGTAGATCCGTCATAAGTCTTAAAACAGTTACCTTATGTTTAAGAAAATTCTAGTAGCTAATCGTGGTGAAATCGCCATGAGAGTTATACGTACATGCAAAGAAATGGGAATTAAAACAGTAGCTGTTTATTCCACTGCAGATAAAGATAGTTTACCTGTGCGTTTCGCTGATGAGGCGGTCTGTATAGGTCCTCCAATAAGCAAACAATCCTATCTTTCAATTCCAAATATTATGGCTGCGGCGGAAATAACAAATGCTGATGCCATACATCCAGGTTATGGGTTTCTATCTGAGAACGAAGAATTTTCTCGTGTTTGTCAAAAGCACGGAATTAAATTTATTGGTGCTTTACCAGAGCAAATTGCGGGAATGGGAGATAAGGCGACTGCCAAGGCCACTATGATTGCCGCAGGAGTTCCATGTATTCCTGGTTCTAAAGGTTTGTTGAAAGACCTGAACGATGCGAAAAAAACAGCGAAAGAAATTAAATATCCCGTTATTCTAAAGGCTACTGCAGGAGGTGGAGGTAAAGGGATGCGTATTGTCTGGAAAGAAGAAGATATTGAAGCTGCATGGGATTCTGCACGACAAGAGGCAGGTGCCGCTTTTGGAAACGACGGGATTTACATGGAAAAGTTCATCGAAGAACCACGTCACATTGAAATTCAAATTGCTGGAGATCAATATGGAAATGCTTGTCACCTATCTGAAAGAGACTGTTCAATTCAACGTCGTCACCAAAAATTAGTTGAGGAAACTCCTTCTCCATTCATGACAGAAGAGTTGAGAGAGAAAATGGGAGAAGCTGCTATTAAAGCAGCGAAAGCTGTGAAATATGAAGGGGTAGGAACCGTGGAATTTTTAGTTGACAAGAACCGTGACTTCTATTTTATGGAAATGAACACGAGAATTCAAGTAGAGCATACGATTACGGAAGAAGTCATTGATTTTGATTTAATTAAAGAACAAATATTAATTGCGGCTGGCAAACCTATTTCAGGTAAAAACTATTATCCGCATATGCATGCTATCCAGTGTCGAATCAATGCTGAAGATCCGTATGCAGACTTTAGACCTTCTCCTGGGAGAATTACGGATTACCATTGTCCAGGTGGGCATGGAGTTCGTATCGATTCACACGTATACTCTGGATATTCGATCCCGCCGAATTATGATTCGATGATTTCCAAATTAATCGTAGTGGCGCAAACGCGTGAAGAAGCAATACTAAAGATGAAAAGAGCATTGGATGAATACATCATCGAAGGTGTAAAAACAACTATTCCTTTTCATCAGAAATTAATGGCAAACGAAGAATTTAACAAAGGAAACTTTACAACGAAATTCATGGAAACATTCGACTTCTAAGTGATTGTAAATAGAATAAATCAAACCGAATTAACACATTTAATTCGGTTTTTTTGTGAATTTTAGGCCGTTAAAAAAATTATCTAACACAATTGAGCAGTGAGAATTGGGAATTTAATTTTATCAAAACAATGGAATTATAAATGAAATGTTTGATATGTTCATTTTATTCTCAGTAACTTGAATTTCAGCGCCTAAATAACTAAATTTGTATGCGTTATAGGCAACCGTTTATTTTTTAATTCGTTTCTTTTAAGAATATTGTATGAAAGTTATTTTAGTTAGCCTCATTTTTTCATTTTCTACCTGTATTACGAAAGCAAATATCGCTTATTCTTCTCAAGAAGTTAAAGCGAAAATGAATCAAAATAAAATTGATGGTTTTTCAACGTTAAACGGGATTGAATTTGAACATATGCTGACTATTGCTTCTGGAATTTCAGATTGGATTTACAAAAATGATGTAAAAATAAACGAGGGGAACTACCAAGTGAAAAATGAACTTGGGTTTCTTCAAGCAAATATTGAAAGCATTGATTCAGGAGATATATCGATTCATTTTATTGATGATGTTGATAATAGCGTTGACTCAATTAAATTGGCATTATCCAATAAAAACCTTAAGTCTACTTCATTTGAAGTAGTCGCTAAAAATACAAAATGAAACAATTAATAAAATATTTTTCCCTCGTCTCTGTCCTTCTTCTAGGACATTTTGCGTTTTCAAGCGGAAACTGTACAAATACAACTGCCTACGGGAGCGCAACAGCACCTTCAACTGCTTCAACAGTTACAATTAGCACTTGTAGCTATCAAACAGAATACAGTACAATTAATAGTATTGTAGCAGGAAACACATATGTTCTGACTAATTCATGTGGGGGCTATATAACGGTGCACAGTGGAACTTATAACGGAACCATAGTGGCCCAAGGAAATTCACCGTTAACCTTTACTGCAACAACCTCAGGCTCATATTTTCCATCTTGGAATACAGGTTCGAATTGCGGAACTGCAACAAATTGTTGTACAACAACCATTCAATGCACGAGCTGTGGTGGTGGTGGTGGTGGTAGCACAGGTGGTGGATGTGTTAGTTTAAATGGAAATAGTAGTTGCGCAACAGCAGACCCATTTTGTACTTCCTCTGGTTTGAACTTTTGCAATACTACGAATGTTGCTTCTTTGGGAGGAGGGGGAACATATGGTTGTTTAGGTTCAACTCCTAATCCTTCATTTTTTTATTTGAATATAGGAACTTCTGGTTCAATTACTATGACCTTAAATCAAACGACCTCAGCAGGATCTGGTATTGATGTTGACTATATAATTTGGGGCCCTTTTTCTAGTCAAAATGCCATGTGCGCGGGGTATTCGTCATCAAATATTGTTTCTTGCAGTTTTTCAGCTGCCGCTACAGAAACCGCAACCATTACTAACGCGGTAGCAGGGCAATGGTACCTTATGTTAATTACGAATTATTCCAATCAAGCCGGAGCAGTTAGCTTTACCCAAACGTCAGGAACAGGTTCGACAAACTGTAATATCTTATGTAATATGACGGGGTTGACGGCAACGCCCGGAACCTGTAATTCAACCACCAATCAATATTCAGTAACTGGTTCAATTTCATTTACCTATCCTCCAACATCGGGAACATTAACAGTTTCAAGTAGTTGTGGTGGTTCTACAACAATTCCTGCGCCTTGGACAAGTCCAATAAACTATACGCTTCCTGGAATTACAGCAAATGGCGGTGCCTGTTCGATTACGGCAGTTTTCTCTGCTGACCCCACATGTACCTTAACACAACCTTATACTGCCCCTCCATCATGTAACAGTTGTGCATCAACTGCTGTTCCAACTCAACCAACGTGTAACGGAGGCACGGGATCCATTTTAGTGACTGCAACTTCTGGAAATGCCGGATTTAATGTAAGTTGGTCAGGAACGGCAAGCGGAAATCCTGGTGGAACGGAAATAAATGCAGTTGGTGGCACTTACACCATACCTAATTTAGCTCCTGGTTCTTACACTGTTACTGTTACTGCTGCTAATGGTTGTGTCTCAACAAATACTGTAACCATTACAAACCCACCTGCCGTTACAGCCTCCAATACCCCGACTAATCCCACGTGTAATGGTCAGACAAATGGTTCGGCTGTCATTACTGCAAGTGGTGGCACAGCAGGTTACAACGTAAGCTGGACAGGAACTAGCTCTGGTAACCCTGCCGGAACTGAAATTGCTGCGAGTGGAGGAACTTATACAATGACAGGGTTAGGTGCGGGTACATACAATGTAACTGTAACTTCTGCCAATGGATGTACAGCCACAACAACTGTAACGATAATAAATCCTACAGCCGTTTCTGCTTCCAATACTCCTACAAACCCAACCTGTAGTGGTCAGACAAATGGTTCGGCTGTTATTACAGCTAGTGGCGGTACAGCTGGTTACAACGTTAGCTGGACAGGAACTACTTCTGGAAACCCTTCTGGAACTGAAATTGCTGCGAGTGGAGGAACTTATACAATGACAGGGTTAGGTGCGGGCACATACAACGTAACAGTAACCGATGCTAATAACTGTACAGCAACTACAACCGTAACTATCACAGCTCCTGCTGGTGTGACAGCTTCTAATACTCCAACTCCTGCGACATGTAACGGAGCAACAAATG